>Ga0181534_10001486_pt1 | contig 15254 bp, 13 predicted proteins | sample PEATcosm2014_Bin_37_FD_119758 | JGI IMG/M metagenome (GOLD analysis project Ga0181534, IMG submission 119758) | Peatland microbial communities from MTU Mesocosm Facility, Houghton, MI, USA - PEATcosm2014_Bin17_10_metaG | ecosystem: Environmental > Terrestrial > Soil > Wetlands > Peat | place... | reverse complement strand
CCGACGCCACCATTAAACACCATTGCGGATGGGGCTGGCAAGCTACTTAACTTTCTCCGAAGAATTTCCGGCTCAGGTTGAGAAGCATATCATCCAGGGCGCCGTTCTGACGGGTGTCATCGTTCTCTCGTGTGACCGATGGCAACTGCTTTCTGGAATGCAGGGTGACGTCCACATCCTGTAGGCCGCCAGGTGTCACGGCTGTGACATCCGCAAGGTTAATGACAAGCGGGTGCGGGACCGGGAGCCACCCGGCAGGTTGCTTACTGGAATTGTCGGCGACGGGTTCTAATCCTACGCCCTGAGGGGACGGGTGCGTGACCGTTTATCTCAGCAATTCACCACAAAATCCCACAAAAGTGTCACATGCGCGGCGATCCAACGAAGAATTTACAGAAAGTCTCAGATTTTCACCAAATTGTCTCGCCCGCAACAGGCAACCCCCATCATCAGGCGCGAAAAACACCGGTAGTGGAACATAAAGGAAACGCAACACATCTGTCCGCCCATTCGATCTTAAGAGATGCACCAACAGCAACTTCCAGCGGGCACAGTTTAAGCCATTTCGTGCACAAATGTGCACGGCGTCTTTCGTGTCACAGGCCGGCCATTTTCGCACCTACAGAGTAGGGGGACTTATGGTACGAAAGCAAAAGGCAGTCAGCCGCGGGCTGAGATATGACGCAGAGCTAGACAAGCGGATCGAGGCGGCGACGAAGAAAGGCGGGTTCTTGAGCCCCAGCGCGTTCATGCGAGAGGCAATAGAGCGGGAGCTGGCCGGCCGCGAGAGTGGCGTCGATGCGGCTGAACAACGGATCGCGGCGAGTCTGGATCGTATGGCACGAGAAATTCGCAATCTGCGGATAGGGCAGCAGGCGTTGTTCGCGTTCGTAGATGTACTGGCGAAGACGTTCCTGACTTGCGTTCCAGAACCGCCCAGGGATGTGCACGACCAAGCCGTCGCTCTCGGCAAGTACCGCTACGACAGGTTTCTCAAAAGCGTTGGCATGGCGATGGTAGGCGATTCCCAGGCCGCCATGGCGGAGTTGTTGGGCCGTGGTCACGAAAACTGAGGGCGAGCGGCGTTTCGAGCTCACGCGAAAATGGTTGGGCTAAGACGGGAGCGGTTCATGTATTGGCCCAGCTTCCGCCGACTGGAGGTCCAGAAAGCGCCGGGGCGTTACTACCAGGGTGTCCGCCCACGAAGAGGGAAAGTGCCTGAGATTGCCGGTCACCAGGTAGTCCGCACATGCGGCATGGGCGCATTCCAGAAAAATATCGTCGTCCGAGTCTGAGCACGCCTTGATCGTCTCCGTTGGCCGTACCCAGAAACCTTTCTCGCGGACAGTCTGCAGCGTCGCGGCTATCACTTCTTCATCGCGCGCGAGGCGAGGCCGCCGGATTACTTCTTCGTACTCGGCATAAACACTTCCGCTTATGCACAGTTGAACCGCGCCGCCCGCCACAAGCAAAAATACGGCTGCGGGTGGGCCGAGTGGTTGCAACAACGCCGAGACGATGACGTTCGTGTCGAGGACGACTCGGATCATGAGTCTGAGTTGAGAGGGCGTTCGCTCCGCGCTTTTCGCGCCGCGGCTATCTCGGCGTCGATCTCATCCATCGAAAGCCGATTCAACCCGGCTTGGGCCGCGCTCTCCCACGACCGCCGGAGCCAGTCCGGCGCAAGGTCGTGCTCCAGCACCTGACGGGCGTACTCTTCGGCGGACACGCCTCGTGCGCGCGCCTTGGCGGCAAGGGCCGTTACCTCTGCATCCGGAAGGTCGATCGTAAGCGTCACGGTTGGTTCCCTCGAACTGATCATAGCAAGGCTGATCCTACGCCGATTGCGCAGGTTTCACGCGCGGCGTTGATCGAGTTCCCGGCGGTCGAATCCTGGCATACAATAGGCGTATAGACGTTTGAGCGTTTATCAATTTGAGCGTATAGGTGGTAAAAATGGAAGAAGAAGCCGTCCGCCGGCGCGTGCTTCAGTGCACCATTCAGGACATCAGGGCGCGCAACGCCGATGCCGACCCCGATGAAGTCCAGCGCGTCGTCGACGAAGCCGTCAGCGAGGTCCGCGCGGAACGCCGCGCCAAACAGAAGGCTAACAAAGCCTGATGCGCGTGGTCCTCGATACCAACATCATCGTGTCCGCCCTGATCGCCGCAACCCCGCCACTATCATTGACGCCTGGCTGGACGGAAAGTTTACGCTCCTGACCTGCGCGGCCCATGTCGACGAACTGCGGGGCCACGCTGCAGAAGCCACGTGTGGCCGAACTCGTCAAACCACACAAGGCCGGCCGACTGGTCAACCAGGTCAGGAAGCTCGCCGAGGACGTCGATCCGCTGCCGCGCTTGCAGCGTTCTCCCGATCCTACAGACGATTTTCTTCTGGCCCTGTCCAGAGCGCGCAAGGCCGACTATCTGGTCACAGGCGACAAGAGCGGGCTGCTGGCTCTCGGCCACCACGAAGGCACGCAGGTAGTGTCTGCGCGTGATTTCACGGCGTTGATCTCATAACGTCCCCGGGGTTTTGTTTCGTTGCCTACCCATGGCTTCAAGAGCACGGCAGGCCGGCGCTTTGTGTGCTGAATCCGCATGAATCCGGCGCACGACGCCGTTGTGCGGGGCACCGGAAGGTGCCCCGTTGCGTTTTTCCGTGCGGAAATGCTATGCACAAATAGAGCTTCGAATCGGCGTCAGCCGATTTTATGGCTTCCACAGGAAGCCGTGATACACGTTATTCTCGTCAGTATAGTATCCCGGAACATCACCCTGAGCGTTGTTTGCTCCAACATAGGTACCCTGGTTGTTGCCGGTGCCCGCGCCGGGAGCGTCGAACTCGACGATGGTACCGTAGGGGCCGCGCAAAAACCCGTGACTCGCACCATTGGTGTCGTAGTAGTCTCCATCAATCGCGCCCCGGAGGTTAATATTCTGTACGTTGGTGCCTATGGCGCCCGGGACGTCGATTGTGGTGAAATCGCCGGCTTCTGACCGCACGAAGCCGTGCAACACGTTGTTCCCGTCGTAGTAGACTCCGGGGATCGCCGGGCTAACGCCGTAAGCAAGGGTGCCTTGGTTGGCGCCGGTGCCTGCGCCGGGCGCGTCGAACGTCGTGATGGCGCCGTCGGGAGCACGCAAGTAGCCGTGATTCACGTTGTTGGCATCAAGGAACCACCCCACAACGGCCCCCTCCGAGCTCAGTCCTTCGTAACTTGCCATGTAGGTGCCCTGGTTAGCGGCGGTACCGGCGCCGGGCACATCGAAAGTTGAGATGGTACCGTCGGGAGCACGCAGGAACCCGTGAGACACACCGTTCCCGTCAATGTACGTTCCGGCAATTTCTCCCGCTGGGTTGATGTTCCAAACGAACGTGCCCTGGCCGTAGCCTGTGCCTCCTCCCGGAAGGTCGATTGTGATCAGATCGCCGCCCGGAGTACGCAGAAAGCCGCTGGCAACAGCGTTGTCATAGGAGTATCCCGCGACCTCCCCCTGCGGGTTGATGCTTTGGGGATATGTGTAGTATGCGCCCGAAGGGGCGAATGACTCGAACTTGCCATCCGGAGTGCGAAGGTATCCGTACGCTCCCACCGCGCCGCCGGCGGTGAAATAACAACCGATAATCACTCCCGATGGGTTGATCTGCGCCACTTGAGTGCCTTGGTACGCGCCAGTGCCCGCGCCCGGAGCGTTGAACTCAATGATGGTTGGCTTGCTGAGTTGAGCCAGAACTGGCATAGCGGCGCCCGCCGCCAGCAACGTAAATGTGAGAAACCTCGCTTGCTTTATGTTCTTCATGTATTTTCTCCTCATAATTCTCTGTCAGCCCGCCTGAGAATCAGTGCTACTCGAGTGCCGGTTTGTGTATCTGGGCTCGATTGTGGGTCCAGCTTGCCACAGTCGAAGGTTCGAAGCGTGGAGCCTGACTCGCTTCGTCCGCACCCACCAACTCGCCCGCGCCGGCGTGGCACGCGGGGGCATCCACATGATTCGCGTCGCACGGCACGATGAGCATCATATGATCATCGCCGTTGGGCAGGCTGCCGATGCCTAGAATTTCTCCACCGTCGGCGATGCAACAGGCCGCAAAGAAGTTCAGCCCCGACGATAGCGGAGCGAATAAGGTGGAGATGTCCACCGCCGGCCCGCCATTTTCCCAAAGGAAACCATGCAGTTTCGGGCCGCAGGTTTCGATACCCGATCCATCGCCCGAGTCTCCCACCACCTGGTTGCTGGCGTTGATGCTATAGCCCGTGCTGCACGGATCCGTGCCGATCACTCCCAGATCCGTCACCTTCCCGTTCCGCCATAGAGTGGCGTGATGAGCCTGGCTGCCCGGCAGGTCCCCCCAGCCCACCGCAGCATCGGCATCGTTGATCTGGAGCGACAAGCCGTTATTTCCGCCGAGGGTCGGCAGAGCGATCATTTTGTCCCCTTTCCAGAGGAACGCTTGGTATGTGGTATCGCCCGCTAGGTTGGATTGACCGACGACGTGGCCGGCATTGTTAATGCTGTAAGGATATCCGAGAGTCCCGCCTAGTGAGCCGAGATCCTTCATTTTGCCGTTTTCCCACAGGAAGGGATCGAGCGTCGGAAGGCCTGTGGTGGAGTTGGGCGTACTATTGGTGAACGAGATTCCGGCCACCTGGCCGCTATCGTTCAGGAATTGCGCGTTGCTGTCCGGCCCGCCCAGCGTCCCGAGGTCGTGCAGCGCGCCATCGTTCCACAGGAACGCGTGGATCTCGGTAGTTCCCAGAAAGGGAAAGGGGTCCACGTCCCAAAAGGAACCGGCCAGCGCGTCAGGCGTGGTCGTGGCGGCGCCTCCCGCCACCTGGCCCGAGTCGTTGACGGCCCATCCCAGGCTGGCGGTGCCGCCGAAAGTCCCCAGTTCTTGGGGGGTTCCGCCATGCCACAGAACCGCCACAATCTCGGGTTGTCCCGTGGAGGGGTCGAGCAGCCCGTTCTCCGCGTATCCTGAGACCAGGCCGCTGTCGCTAAACCAGACCGGTCGAGTATCGACACCGCCAGGCAGCGAGCTCAAAATGGTGTCCTTGCCGTTGACGTATTTCACGCCGAGCGGCGCATAGCAGTCGATCAGGCAGTACGACGGGAACGGGTCGGGGGCGGCGGTGTCGGCGTCGAACAGCGTTTCCCCAGCGTTATTCAGATAGCGGCAATCAGGTACGCAGCTATAACTGCTGGGCCCGCCCAAAGTCCCCAGGTCGATCGCCATGTAGCGATAAGTGGGTGGTGCGGACGGATGGGTTGCCGTTGACTGGCCAGCTAGCTGGGCGGACGTCATCAAAGCACAGCACATGAGGGCCGCGATGGTTTGATCGATATGCTTCATTGCTTATTCTCCTTGTCCTCTCCTCAAAACGGCCGCGTGGTCGCGGCGTCAGAGCGATTATGCGGTTCCGCGGACCGCCAGGTAAATGGGCTGCACCTGAACCGTTCATGAACTTTCAATGGACGCGTACATCATTGAAGACATGAGATTTGTTCGTGCGCATTGGCCGTGATAGACTAAGCTGGGTTTTCTACCGTGCCCGACTTGCCGGCTGGCCGTGTGTGCAAAATACGCTTTGGGCCCTTCGAACTCGACGTTCGGGCAGGCGAATTGCGCAAGCATGGCGTCCGGTTGCGCCTCCGCGAACAACCGGTCCGAATCCTGCAATTGCTTCTGGAACACCCCGGCGAGATTGTTTTGCGCACCGACATCCGCGACAAGCTCTGGCCCAACGAAACCGCGGTGGAATTCGACCAAGGGATCAACACGGCCATCAAGAGGCTACGCGAGGCGCTAGGGGAATCTGCCGAGAAGCCGTGCTACATCGAAACGGTGGCCCGCCGCGGCTACCGGTTTCTGGGAGAAGTGGAGGTGGTCGAGGCGCCCTCTTCGGAACCGGCCCCAGAGCCGCCCGCCGCCGGACCTGATATCGAGACTGACGACCTCGAAGGTAAACTCATTTCCCACTATCTGGTGCTTGATAAACTGGGCAGTGGCGGAATGGGTGTCGTTTTTCGGGCCAAGGACCTAAAGCTCAAGCGCAGCGTCGCGCTCAAGTTTCTGCCCGAGGAATACAGCAAGCATCCCCACCCTTTGGAGCGATTCCAGCGGGAAGCCCGCGCCGCGGCGGCACTGAATCATCCAAACATCTGCACCATTTACGAAATCGGGGAGCACCAGAGCCGGCCCTTCATTGCCATGGAGCCTCTGGAGGGGCGCACGCTGAAGGACCTCCTGGTCGAGAGGCCGTTGCCGCCCGAGGGAGTGCTGGAATTGACGATGCAGATTGCGGGCGCGCTGGATGTGGCGCACCGGAGAGGGATTGTCCATCGCGACCTCAAACCGGCCAATCTGTTTGTGACCCACCGCGGGCAAACAAAAATCCTGGATTTTGGACTGGCAAAGCTGTTGCCCGAACACTCGTTGCACACGGTCCATGAGGTGACCGTGGAAGAACTCCCGGCCGCGGGCGGGGCGGGGACTGGCCCGAGCTCGCCGATAGGAACGGTAGCCTATATGTCGCCGGAGCAGGTGCGGGGCGAGGATGTGGACGCGCGTTCCGACATCTTCAGCTTGGGCGTGGTCATTTACGAGATGGCGGGTGGCAGGCGAGCATTCGCGGGCGAATCGTCGGTGGAAACGATGAACGCGATCCTGCGGGACGATCCGGCCGAATTACCGGCCTCGGTGCCGCCGGCTCTCGGCCGCGTCGTGCGCCGCTGCCTGGAAAAGCACCCAGCGCGGAGGTTCCAGTCCGCCGCGGAGTTGGGACTGGCATTGCAATCGATCTCCCACGCGGAGCCCAACGGACCAGCGCGGCAGCTTCCCACCATCCTGCCAGCACCGGAACGAGGGCATGGCGCATTGCGAGCCTGGATCGCGGCAACAGCCGTGATAGGTGCGCTTCTGATCGTTCTGGCCGTAGTGCACTTCCGCGAGAAGCCTGCGAAACCTCCGTCAATCCAATTCTCCGTCTTCCCCCCGGCGGGAGTGACCTTCGGCGACGTGCGTTACTCCGGGCCGCCCTTGATCTCCCCCGATGGCACCCAGTTAATATTCGGCGGTATTGACGACCAGGGCACAAACCGCCTTTGGGTTCGGCCGTTGCGCGCCCTTGAGGCGAGGCCGCTGCCTGGAACAGACACGGCCGTGTATCCGTTCTGGTCGCCCGATAGCCGCTCGGTGGCGTTTTTCGCGGGTGGGAAACTAAAGAAGATTTCCATTGACGGTGGCCCACCGCAAATATTGGCAGACGCCAGTCTGAGCGGAGGCGGATGGGCGCGGCTGGATGACAGGGACCCCGGAACAATTGTCGTTGCGACGGAGGCAGGCGACGGGCTGCAGCGGTTGTCGGCCGCCGGGGGAGAGCCAGTCCGGGTTACCGCGCTCGACCCATCACGCCATGAGATCACTCACCTTCAACCGCAGTTTCTGCCCGACGGCCATCATTTTCTTTTCCTGGCGGTTGACGAGCGCTTGAAGACCGCCGTCTCGATCGCCGACATTCACTACAAACCAGACCGCAATAATGTGCGGCGAGTGAATTTGCCGGCTACCTCACATGTGTGGTGGGCCCCGCCCGGGTACCTGCTTTTCCTGCGGGATAACAATCTGATGGCACAGGCCTTCGATGACCGCCGATTCGAGATGAGTGGCGAACCTTTCTTGCTGGCCGAGCATGTGGGCAACGGTTTCAACCGGTTCACCAGCGATTTCTCGGTCTCCGCTACAGGCGTACTCGCCTGGCGATCCGGATTCAATGCAGATCGGCAGCTCGCTTGGTTTGACCGCAGCGGCAAGCAGATCGTTGGCCTGGATGCCCACGAGCAATATTTGTCCCCGCGTCTGTCACCGGACGGCAACCAGGTGGCGGCCGTCGTTCCGGAGAGACCTATCTCGCAAGGTTTACTTCAGTCCGGCGCGCAGGAAAGACAGATTCTCCTGCTGGATCTGGCCCGCCAGTTTGTTTCGCCGTTTGCGTTTGGGGCTGTGGAATCGCCGGTGTGGTCCGCCGACGCACGCCGCATCGCATTCGGACGCGGCGAACCTGGGGACTTCGGCCTGTACGGGAGCGCCGCAGACGGCTCCGGTGATGAGGAGCTACTTTTGAGGACCGCTCATCGGTCAACTCCGCTGTCCTGGTCACACGACGGCCGGTTTATTCTTTTCACCGAGGATGGAAGCCTGTTTGTCCTACCAATTCTTGGCGAGCGAAAGCCCGTTCTGGTTTCGAGAATAGCCGTCTTTGGCGAATTCTCTCCAGACACCCGATGGATCGCGTACACATGGGGCGAATCGGGCCGGTTTGAGATATGGGTACGGTCATTCGCCGGAGACCTGCCAGGGGATACTACGTACAAATGGCAAGTAACGGATAAGGGCGGGGTGCTGCCTCGGTGGCGCCACGACGGCCGGGAGCTGTTCTATCGGGATCTTAATCGCAGGCTGATGGCCGTGCCAGTGAGGTCCGATGGCAGATTTCGGACGGGCGCTCCGGTGCTGTTGTTCGATACACACGATTGCGACCCTCAGGATTTCGACTACAACGTGAGCCCCGACGGACAACGTTTCCTGATCAGCCGGCTGGTCCAGAATAACAGCCGGCCAGTTAATATTGCGCTGGACTGGTTCACCCTGGCGAAGAACTGATGGTCTGCCTTGGCCGGTGCAATGCCGCCGTTCTTATTGGTCAGTCTGCATCGGACACTGGCCGCCGATGTTGCCATTCTACGTACCTGCGAGATTGCTGCAAACCGGCCTCCGGGAGACCCATCGCGTAGCCGGGCAGATATTACAAATTGCATTCGGTGCGTCGAGAGAGTCCGGGCGCAGATCAGCGAAAAGAGGCAATCGGCCGAGTGAGTTGAATCTGCTGCCGTCGCGAGTAAGCCGTACATCGGAATGTTCGGAAGTAATCCACCTGGGAGTGGAGCGTGCACCCCGTTGAAGTGCCGCTGATCTGCGGGAACAATAAGGGAACATCGCCGGGGCGAAAACGGCCCAAAACAGCCCAAACCGTCCTAAAGGTCGGCTCTCGTAAGTATCTGTAGGCAATTAACTTCCACTGATTCCGAACCACTTAGCGTTGTCGGTAAGCAGCCCTGAAAAGGCTGGCGTCGGCGGTTCGATTCCGTCCCTGGCCACCATATTTTCACCAACTCACAAACCTTCCACGTACAAGGCGAAGTGCGCCTCACGAAATGGAGATTTGGAACCCCTCCGGTTTGGAGCGGTAGTGGCATCGAGATCAGTTCCGGATCTAGAAGGACGCGGATCAGATGTCAGGTGATGCAGATCTCACCTTGACATTCGCGCAATGCCGGCAAATTCGGAGAATTCTCCACTGGGTGGAACCGACACATCGACTCGGCGACGAGCACAAGAAGCCGCGTTCCATCGCCCACCGATGTTCCCCGAGACTCCCGGCAAGACGCGCCGCTCTCTGTGCTAGTATTCATAATTCCAGTGCGCCGCCGCGATGGAGGCACATGAAGTACTCGCTGCCCGGCCGCGCATGACGGGTTTGTTTCGATGAATGACATCGTGGTGCTGGCTAAGGGCATGTTAGCCGGATTGGCTATCTCGGCGCCAGTAGGACCGGTCAACATGTTGTGCGTTTCGCGGACCATTACCAAGGGACGCACAGCGGGCATCGTCTCGGGCCTGGGCGCGGGCACGGCGGACACGATCTATGGAGCGATCGCGGGTTTCAGCATCAGCTTCGTGATCGCGTTCCTGATCCGGGAGGAGTTTTGGATACGCATGGCCGGCGGAATTCTGCTCGTTGGAATCGGTCTGTGGTATTATTTCCGAAAGCCCCGCTCACTCAGCGAGGAAAAGCGCGACTCGGGACACTCCGCTTTTGTCACGGCTTTCCTATTGAACCTGACCAACCCCACCGTCATACTTTCGTTTCTCGCTGTTCTCACGGCGCTCGGTTTGCAGCGGCACAAGGGCCGGGAACAGGACCTCGCCTTGGTGCTTGGAATTTTTTTGGGGGCCATGTTGTGGTGGACGGCGCTGGTCGCAGTCAGCGGCCATTTTCGCGACCGCTTCAATAGCCGCGCCATGCTTTGGATGAACCGCGTCGCTGGGATAGCCATTGGCGGTTTCGGCGTGGCGACGCTGATCCTGGCCGCCGCGCGGCGCCACTGATATGACTACCGCTCGCTATCGTGCCGCCGCGGGCACCGCAACCGGAAGGTCCGCGAACAGTCTTTCCGCGGCCGGCGCGCCTTCACCCCGTTCGAAAACAACGCCCGTTAGAACGTCCTGACACTGACTTCCCTGAAAATCCTCCGGCAGCTTCAGAACCGTATCGCGCCACCCCAATCCCGACTGTCCGGGAAAGGGCGAGACGGCCGTAAATACGGCGTTGCCTTCGTGCCGCCGCACGAAAGCGCAGACCCGCTCCGCCGCGGGCCCTTCCGCCAGCACCGGCTCATACCGGCCGTCTCTGAACAGCGCTTCATGCTCGCGGCGAAAATTCAGCAGAGTTGCAGTCATCGCCAGCTTGATCGCGCCGTCTCTCCAATTCTCAATCAGCCGGCGCATTGTCCCGCGCCTATCCTGGCAAAGGGCTGTCAGGACTTCGCCCAGTAGCCGCACGCGAGCATCAAAGTCAACCGGGCGCCGGTTATCGGGATCCACCAGGCTGAAATCCCAAAGGTCGGCGCCTTGGTAGATGTCCGGGACTCCAGGCGCGGTCAGCTTCAGCGCCAGTTGCGCCAGGCCGTTGCGCATTCCCAACTCGGCGACGCGCTCCTGGAACGGCAGGAACGCTCCCAAAAACCCGCGGGATTGGTCGGCGTCCAACGCCCTCTCCACAAAGGGCCCTCACCGCATCCTCGTACTCCTGGTCCGGCGCGGCCCACGTGGAGCGCAATTTCGCCTCCCGTATGGATTTAACCATCACCCTCTGAATGCGCTCCGCATAGGCGCGCAACTCTCGGCCTCCGAGTTGCCCGTTTCGCAATTCCGGCGGCCAGGAAGCTACCAGAAGCTGGTAAAAGACATACTCGTCGTTCCGGTCGGGAGGCGCGGCGCCTTTGCAGAGAGTGGCGCGAGCTGATGTCATGCGATCCGGCTACGCCGCGTGCCGGCGTTCATCCTCCAACGCGCAACCCGCATGGCCGCAGTTGCAGGAGATTTCCGTGGTGCCCGCGACATCTTTGCAATATTGACTGCAATACTTGCTACCCGGAGCAGCCGGGCAGCTACAAGCCGGATGAGCGCACGTACTCGCCTGTTGAGACATCTTGTCCCTCCTCCATAGTCTCCCAGCAACGCGGCCGCCACTCGATTCGCGCACGCCCCTGTTCTGTGAAATGGCTTACCAATAGTGTTTGCCTGGCTGAAATGCCCGAGATCACCACGCGGCAACTCCATGGTGATATCCTCTCGAAATGAGGAACCTTGTCACCCTTTTGCTTTTCGTCTGCTTCGCCAATCTCGCCGGTGCCCAGACCACCGATGCTTATGACCATCTGCGTTCGCTCGCCGGCGAGTGGCATGCGGACCTTCCAGGCTTCGGCACCATGACAACCTCGATTCGCGAGGTATCGAACGGCAAGGCTATCGAGGAGACTCTCGGCACAACTTCCGATAACGAAACATCGATCTATACGCACGATGGCAGCAAGCTACTGGTCACGCATTTTTGCGCGATGACGCCGGATGGCCACATCACCCGGATGGCCACCGGGCCGCTCACCGGATCTCCGAAAGAAATCGAGTTTATTTTTGCCGGCGCCAGCAATCTGCACGGACCGGGCGCGCCGCACATGCGACAACTGGTGATCGAATTTACGGACGCCGGCCACTTCACCGAGAAGTGGACCAAGACGGAGGCCGGAAAAGACACCCTCTTCGAAATGCACTTCCATCGCTAGCGCGGATGTGTTGTTGCGCGGCCTGACGGCGATAAATCGCAAAAAGAAGCCTAACCACGGCGGGTCGGGTTCGTCCTACTCGTATGCTGCCAGTAGTCGAGAGCACAATGCGTGAGTTGCGCTACACCTTGCGCGCGCTACGGAAGGATAGCGGATTCGCCGCATTTGCGATTCTGATTATCGGGCTGGGGATTGGCGCAAGTTCCACCGTATTCAGCGTGCTGGACGCGCTATTGGTGAAGCCGCTGCCGTTCACCGATCCCGCCCGGCTGGTGTGGATCGCCAATCGGACAAAAATCGATGGCGATTTGTCGGGCGCTACCTTGCAGGTGGGGCGGTTTCTCGATTTTCGGCAACGCAACAAGTCGTTCGCGGATGTCGCGGGATACTTCGCTTTCTATGGCGTGAGCGACAGCAAGCTCACCGGGAACGGCGAACCGGAGAGGCTGAGCACGGTGCCGGTATCGCAGAACTTCTTTCCGCTGCTCGGCGTGCAGCCGCAGTTGGGAAGGCAATTCAGCGCGGACGAGTCCAAATGGAATGGTCCGCATGTGGTGATGCTCAGTCACGGGCTGTGGCAGCGGCGCTTTGGTTCCGATCCGGACATTGTGGGCAAAACCATCCGGCTGGACGACGCGGACGCCACGGTGGTCGGGGTCTTGCCCGCCTCGTTTGACTTTGCGGCGATTTTTGCGCCGGGCACGCATATAGACCTGTTCGCTCCCTTTCCCCTAACCAAGGAAACGGATCAGTGGGGAAATACGCTGGCAGTAGTCGGACGGCTGAAACCCGAGGCGCGGATCGGGCCGGCTCAGGCGGAGGCAGACGTGCTGGGAGTGCAGATCACCAGAGAGAACCCGCACCGCAACGGACTGGACCCAAAACTGACTTTCCTGCCGGAGCATGTGAGCGGACGAACACGTCCGGCGCTGGCGGTATTGGCCGGCGCGGTGGGCGTGGTGATGTTGATTGTGTGCGCGAACCTTTCCAATCTGTTGCTGGCGCGCGCCGCCACGCGGCATAAGGAAGTCGCGATTCGCATGGCGCTCGGGGCGGGCAGGAAGCGGCTGGTTCTTCAATTGCTAACCGAGAGCCTTGTGCTGACGGGGGCCGGGGCGGCTTTGGGACTGGCCCTGGCCATAGCAGCGACCCGCGCCGTGGCGCACTTGGACGCCTTCAACATTCCGCTGTTGAGCAGCGTGCAGGTAAACGCCGTGGTGCTGTGCTTCACCGTAATGGCGGCTATCGCCACCGGCCTGGTGCTGGGCATAGCGCCGGCTTTGCAGACCACCGGAGTTTCGCTGAGCGTATCGTTGGGCCAGCGCGGAACCAGCGGAGGCAAAGGACAGATGTGGGCGCGGGCGGCGCTGGTGGTTTCCGAGATCGCCTTTGCGTGCGTGCTGTTGGTGGGCGCCGGGCTGTTGGTTCGGAGCTTGCAGCGCGTGCTGGAGGTGGACCCGGGATTCCGGCCCCAGAACGCGGCGGCGTGGCGCGTCGATCCAGGATCTCAGTACAAGACGCAAGCCCAGCAGAATGCCTACTTCGACGCATTGCTCGCGCGCGTGCGATCAGTATCCGGCGTACAGGCAGCCGGTTTGACGGACGTGTTGCCTCTCGGCCACAACCGCGCGTGGGGCGCGGGAGCAAAGGGCCAGACTTACAAGGACGATGAGTATCCTTCCGCGTTCGTGCGCGTGGTCAGCGACGGATATGTGAAGGCCATGGGCATGACGCTGAAGAAAGGCCGCGATTTTACGGAACGAGATACCGTAACCGGCGCGACGCCTGTCATGATGATCAACGAGACGCTGGCACGGCGGCTTTGGCCTGGCCAGGACCCCATCGGCAAGGCGATTGTCGGGGATTGCGTGAATGGAGACCGGCAGGTGGTAGGCGTGGTGGGAGATGTGCGTCACGTGGCGCTGGAGGAGAGTTCGGGCTCCGAGATGTACATGCCCATCCGGCAATGCCAGGACTGGGGCTCGATCGACGTAGTGGTACGATCCACACTGCCCCTGCCGGTGCTTTCCGAACGGGTGGAAGCGGCGCTGCGCCCGCTGATCCCAAACTTGCCCAAAGGCAGCATGCGGCCGCTCACCCGCCTGGTCGATCACGCCATCTCCCCGCGGCGATTCATTGTGCTGCTGCTGACCGGTTTCGCCGCATTCGCCCTGGTGCTGGTGTCGCTGGGAATCTACGGCGTGGTTTCCTACTCGGTGACGCGGCGAACGCAGGAGATCGGCATTCGCATGGCGCTGGGCGCACAGGGGCCGCGCCTGCAGCGGCAGATCGTGATGGAGACGCTGGGGCGGGCCATGATCGGGCTGGCGATTGGGACGGTGGCGGCAGCGGTGGCGGCGCACGCGTTCAGCGGGTTGCTGTTCGGCGTGACTTATGGGGACCCGTACACGTTCCTGGCGGCTGCGGCGGTGATGCTGGCAGTGGCAGGCCTCGCGGGTTTCATGCCGGCGCGCAGAGCTTCGCGGATCGATCCGATGATGGCGTTGCGGGTGGAGTAGGGGCGCCTGCCGGTTTTGAGGGCTGCTAGTCTAGACGAATGCGCCTTCTGTTATTGATCGCTCCGGCTCTGGTGATGGCCCAGGCTCCCGCGCCACAGCCCGCTCCCGCGAAGTCCAACGCGGCCACGTCGAAACCGGCCGCCTCGAAGGCGGCAAAACCCGCGTCCGCCGCTCCCTTGACACTAACTACCGACGAGGAGAAGTCCATTTATGCGTTGGGCCTGTCGGTCTACAAGTCTCTGGGTGAGTACGACCTGTCGCCGCACGAGTTCGAGATTGTCAAGCGTGCGCTGGCGGATGCCGCCGCGGGCAAGCCCCGTATCGATTTGAACGAGTGGGCGCCGAAAATCGGCCCGCTTGCGCGGGAACGCTCGGCGCGCGCAGCCGAGCACCAGAAGACCGCCTCCAAGGCTTACCTGGAAAAGGCTGCCGCAGAGCCGGGCGCCGTCCGGACCGAATCCGGCATGATTTATCGTGAACTGAGGGCGGGCTCCGGAGACTCTCCGAAAGCGACTGATACCGTCAAGGTGCAATACCGTGGAACGCTTGTGGACGGAACCGAGTTCGACAGTTCCTACCGGCGGAACGAACCCGCCCAGTTTCCCCTCAATGGAGTGATTGCATGCTGGACGGAGGGCGTTCAGAAGATGAAGCCCGGCGGCAAAGCCGTGCTAGTGTGCCCTTCCGGCCTGGCGTACGGAGACCAGGGCCGGCCTTCGATTCCCGGTGGCGCAACCTTGGTTTTTGAGATCGAACTGCTGGAGATAGTGGCTGCCGCAAAGTAAATTAAAACGCACTACTGAGCATTGGCGGCCTGGCGCGGCGT
>Ga0181534_10001485_pt1 | contig 15266 bp, 10 predicted proteins | sample PEATcosm2014_Bin_37_FD_119758 | JGI IMG/M metagenome (GOLD analysis project Ga0181534, IMG submission 119758) | Peatland microbial communities from MTU Mesocosm Facility, Houghton, MI, USA - PEATcosm2014_Bin17_10_metaG | ecosystem: Environmental > Terrestrial > Soil > Wetlands > Peat | place... | reverse complement strand
TCGACATCCGCTTGGATGACGGCACGCCGTTGAAGATTCAGGGGCTGTATGGTATCGACGAGGAGGAGTTACGACGGCTGCCCCCGAGCGAGCTGTCGGACCTGTGGAGTACCGGGCAACTCGACCTGATCTACGCTGTACTGCTGGCCAGCGGCCAGATTTTCAACCTGATTCGATTGAAAAACCGGCGCATCGCGCTCGGGCGAGCGTGGCACAGTCATGATTGATTTCAACGACGCGGCGGCTGTCGAGGTGACACCCGTGGGCCGGTGCGAGCTCGCGGTGAGTCGAATCACCGATGTGTTGCGTGATCCCGCGGCCGTTGCCGCCCTGGGCTTGGCTCAGTCCTACGCCCGGGATGAAGGCAGCTTTTATCCCGGCGTGCGGGCGCCGGTGCCGTTGGATTTTGCGACCTCGTTGCGGGCCTGGCTGGGACGAATTCTGCAGTGTGAGTTCACTCGCGCTACGAGTTACTTCTCCGTCGTGACGACCCCGAGCGCGGATCTGCTGCCGATCCAGCGAATTCCGCACTATGACTCCACTGATCCCGGATTGTCGGCTGCGGTTATCTACCTCTGCGACTCGCGGTTCGGCGGGACCTCGTTCTATCGGCACAGGAAGACGGGGTTTGAGGCGATCACGGAGGCTAACCGCAAAAACTATCAGCTGGCGCTCGACAACGAGTTGCGCCTGTATGGACCACCGAAGCGGGAGTATGTCAATGGCGATACGCCTTTGTTTGAGCGGATCTACTCCGCTGCTCTGCGGTTCAACAGTGCGATCGTCTACCCGGGAAGAATGCTCCATGCGGGAAATATCCCACCCGTGTTCACCGCGCCACTAAGCAAGGATGAGTGGCGGTTGACCGTGACTTCGTTGCTGGTTGCAGAAAAGGTGCCAGCGGCAGGCGCTCTATGACTAAATCCTGGTCGGTAGTGACCTCGTGGCTGCGGGTGGTGGAGGCCATGAACAGGGAGTTGTAGATGGCTTCCTCGGTGGCTTCTACGACGGCCTCGAACAGTGGCGAGATGTTGTCGTTGGAGACTTCCGCGTATTGGGCGGTCGCGGAGCGCCTGGCTGGAGTGCGGATGGCGTCCTGGGCGGTTGAGAACGCGATGAAGTAGTCGCCTGAACCGTTTGAGAAGCTGGAGCCGGTTCGGGCGACGCCGCCGGCGGCGCGACGGGCCAGGCGAGTGAGGTTGCGGTCTGAGAGTGGGGCGTCGGTAGCGATGACGACCATGATTGAGCCGTCGGCCTTTTTGCTGGCGACCTCATGCTTCAGGTAATAGTTGCCGAGCTCTTCGCCAATGCGGCGGCCGTTGATGGTGAGGATGCCGCCGTAGTTGGTTTGAACGAGGACGCCCACTGTCCAATGGCCCAGGGAGTCGGGTAATTGGCGCGAGCTGGTGCCAATGCCGCCTTTCCAACCGAATGCGACGGTGCCCGTGCCTGCGCCGACTGAACCCTCTTCAACCGCGCCCCCATGGGCGGTGCGAATGGCGGTGAGAATCTGGTCGGAGGTGAGGGCTCGACCGCGGATGTCATTCAAGTTGCCGTCGTTGGTTTCACCGACAACGGCGTTCACGGAGAGAACTTTCTCGTTGCCGGGCTGGGACAGGGTCCAGTCGATGACTGCGTCCATGCCCTGAGACACGGACATTGTGTTTGTCAACACGATGGGCGACTCGATCTCGCCGAGCTCGGTGATCTGGCTCAGGCCTGCTGACTTGCCGTAGCCGTTGAAGACGGCTACGCCGGCTGGGACTTTGTTTTGATAGAGGTTGCCGCGGTGGGGGAGGATGGCAGTGGCGCCGGTGTGAATGGTGCTTCCGGAGATGACGGTGCTGTGGCCAACGAGAACGCCTTGGACATCTGTGATGGCGTTGAGGGGGCCGGGTGTTAGCACGCCGGGGGCGATGCCCAGGTCGCGGGCATGTACGTGGTCGGTTTCTTTGATGCAACGTTCAGCTGCTGCGCACGCATGACCTGCGAGGAATGCGAGCGTGAACGAGAGCAGTGACTTTCGCATGACAGGGTTCCGTGGATTAGAGGAGCAGGCTGCCTTGTGAAGAGGCGTTGGTCGGGGCGGAGCCGCCGTTGGCGCGAATCGCTGCGGCGCGGGTGCGGATTGCAGCGATGTCGTGAGGTGTCAGGCGAGCGAGGTTTTTCAAGGAAAAGGTTATCCGGCGATTGGCGGCAAGCAGTTTCTCGTGTTTGAGCAGAAAGTCCCAGTACAAAGTCGTGAACGGGCAGGCGTCATCGCCCGCGTTCCGGGTGGGATCGAACCGACATTGACGGCAGTAATTGCTCATGCGGTCGAGGTACCTTCCGGTCGCCGCATAGGGCTTTGAGCCCATCAGGCCGCCGTCGGCGTACTGGGACATTCCGTGTGTGTTGGGAAGCTCGACCCACTCAACTGCGTCGACGTATACCGCCAGGTACCAGTCGGTAATCTCCTTCGGACGAACCCCTAACAACATTGCATACAGGCCGGTCACCATCAGCCGTTGAATGTGGTGCGCGTAGCCGTATTTGAGCGTCTGGCCGATGGCTGCCCGCAGACAGGCCATCTGCGTGGCGCCCGTCCAATAGAACTCCGGCAGGGGCTGCTCAGCCGCCAGGGTGTTGGTTTTTGCGTAGTCGGGCATGTGCAGCCAGTAGATGCCGCGGACATACTCACGCCAGCCCAGGATTTGCCGGATAAAGCCCTCCGCGCTGGCGAGCGGCACATTTCCTGACCGGTAGGCCTGTTCGGCGGCCCGCACGACAGCGTGGGGGTCGAGCAGTTTGAGATTCATCGCGGCCGACAGACGCGAGTGGTAGAGCACCGGCTCCGCGGTCCACATGGCATCCTGGTAACGACCGAAATTCTCGAGCCGATGCGCAATGAAATCGGTGAGAGCGCGTTGGGCATCGGCCGGTGTGACCGGCCAATCGAAGTCATCGACATCCCCGTAGAGTCGGGTGAAGCGCTGCTTCACCAGGGCGATCACTTCGGCCGTCGTCTCATCAGGCGGGAAGGTCAGCAGAGGTGGCAAGGCGCCCGGACCGACGTGCGTGAAATGTTGGCGGTTGTCGCGATCGAAGTTCCACTGACCCCCCTCGGGTTCGCCGCTTTCGTCGAGCAACACGCGGTGTTGGATGCGCATGGCTCGATAGAACCATTCCATGCGCAGCTCTTTGCGCCCGGCGGCGTGCTGCCGGAATTCTTCCAGGGTCGTGAAGAAGTGGCGATCCTGGCGTACCTCGAGCGGGATACCCAGCCCCTCGGACGTTTGCTTCAGACTCTGCAACACCCGGTAGTCACCGGGTTGTGTGAGGATGAGTGTGGACGGGTGGAGTTGCGTGGCTGCTCGCGCTAGCTCACCTGCGAGCGTATGGGTGTTGGCGGGGGATATGAGGTCCGTGTAATGGACCGTTATCTGTCGAGCCCGTAAAGCATCCCGAAAGTGGCGCATGGCGGCCAGGAAAAGGGCTGTACGCGCCTTGGTGGAAGGGGTCGATTCCGTGTCCACCTCGGCCATCCAGACGGCATCTTGCGCAGCATCGAAGCCGTCGAAAGCGGAGGCGTCAGGGTTCAACTGGTCGCCGAGAACGAGAATCAGATGACGCATTCGTCATCCTCACCCCTGCGGCTGGTCCGTTCAACCCGCCTTTCGAACCGCTGATCCTGAAGGGCTCAAGGGCGGCCGTGGGGACCCCATAATGCGGCGCTGATACTACGGAGCCCAATAATGATCGGACGCCTTGCAGCGCTCTTGCTCGCGACTTTTCTGGTTGCCACCCCGGCGCTCGCAGCGGAGCTCACCGCCCCTGATGTGGAATCCTGGCTCAACGGCCTGATGACCTATGGGCTGGAGAATGGCGATATCGCGGGTGCCGTGATTGTGGTCGTGAAGGACGGGAAGGTTCTGTTCCAGTCAGGCTACGGCTACGCCGATGTCGCCGGCAAGATCCCCATGGACCCGGAAAAGGTCATGACCCGGATCGGCTCCACGTCCAAGCTGTTTACGTGGACTGCGGTCATGCAGCTGGTGGAGCAGGGTAAACTCGACCTGAATCGCAACGTCGATGACTACCTGGACTTCAAGGTCTCGCCGGCAGGTGGCAAGCCCATCACGATGTTGGATCTCATGAACCACCGAGGCGGCTTCGAGGAAGGTCTGAAGGACATCTTCGCGCTGGATCCCGACCGACTGCAGTCGCAGGAGGTCTATCTGAAACAACACCCGCGCCCCTTGTTGTTTCCCACCGGCACGATCCCCGCGTACTCCAACTACGGGGCGGCATTGGCTGGATATATCGTCGAGCGGGTCAGCGGCGAGCCTTACGCGCGCTACATTGAAAACCACATCTTGCGGCCGCTGGGTATGGCGCATTCCACCTTTGAGCAGCCGCTGCCGGAGCGTTTCAAGGGGCAAGCTGCGCTGGGCTACCGGCAGGCTTCGCAGGCTGCCCAACCTTATGAGCTGATAGCAACGCCGGCCGCGGGAAGCGCCGCGACGACTGCAAGTGATACGGCTCGCTTCATGCTTGCGCATCTGCAGCCATCGGACATTCTGCGCGGCGATACCGCTCGGCTGATGCATAGTCCGTCGGAGACGGCGTTGCCCGGGTTCAGCACCATGGCGCATGGCTTTTTCCATGAAATGCGAAACGGGCGGACCCTGATCGGACACGGTGGCGATACCCTGTTCTTCCACACCGAGTTCCAGCTGTTGCCGCAGGAGGGCGTGGGGATTTTCTACAGCTTCAACAGTCGCGGACGGGAGGATGCGGTCTATGGACTGCGCAAGGCTGTGCTGGATCAGTTTATGGATCGTTACTTCCCGTCGGCAGCTGTCTCCGACGAGCCGCAGACATTGCCATCGGCCAAGGTGGATGCGCAAAAAATCGCTGGACGGTATGAGACCTCACGCCGGATCGAGCACGGTTTTCTGAGCGTGTTCTATCTCCTCCAACAGACAGTCATCGGCGCTGATCCCGATGGCACCATCACCGCGCCGAAGTTCCTGGTCCAGGGTGACGCTCACTTCCGCGAAGTCGCACCGGATACCTGGCAGGAAGTGGGCGGACATCGCCGGCTGGCGCTTCAAACTATCAACGGAATTCCGACTGTCCTCGACAGCGATGATCCGACATCCGTGCTGCAACGGGTCCCGGCCAGTCGCTCGGCGTCGCTGAATCTCACGGTGTTGCTGGGCTCATTTGCCATCCTGACATTGGCAGTTGTGCTTTGGCCCATTACCTACTGGGTGCGGCGACACTATCAACGACCTCTCGGGTTTGCCCGCGGACCGCGCACGATTCTGCGCATTGCCGCATTACTCGACCTGCTGTGGCTCGCGGCGTGGGCCGTCGTGCTGAGCCCGGTTCTGAGCATTCAGCTAGACTTCTACAGCACCGCCCTCGATCCGGTGATCCGGACATTGCAGGTAACGGGTCTGGTCGTCATTGCGCTGGCGGTGGTGGGTTGCTGGAATCTGTGGCGCCTGTGCAGCTCGGAAGTCTCCTGGCCGGCGCGGGTGGGTAACGCGCTCATTACCGCCGCGCTGCTCGGGCTCGTGTGGATCGGAGTCATCGGTGGGCTCATATCATTCAACCTGAATTATTGAAGCCGACCGGCTATTGGCGTTTGCAGATCGCCGGTTGGGTGTTGTTCGGGGCCAGCAACCTGGCGGTGGCGTTGTGGGTTGCGCATCTGCCGGTGGTTGCGGCGCTGGCCCAGGCGGCCGGCCTGGGCGCGTTTGGTTTCGGCCTGTCGCACCTGCTGTACCTGTGGATCCGCCGCAATGAGTTGATCCGGCGCTCCATTCAGATCCGCATCATCCAGGTTGCATTGTTCAGCATCCTGGTCAGCGTGCCGGCGGGGTTGCTGACCACCGCGCTGGGGTTGGCTGCCTGGCAGACCGCTGATCTGCGGGTCGATGCGCAGCTGCGCTGGCTGCTCGTAGCGGTGATCCATGCGCTCAACTGGATCCTGTTGCTGCTTTTCTGGGGTGCTTTGTATTTTTCCCTGCGCTCGTTTCGCGAGCGGGCGCTGGGAGAGTTGCGGGAGGCGCAGTTGGCGCGGGCCCTGCACCTGGCCGAGTTGCGCCTGCTCAAAGCGCAGCTCAATCCGCATTTTCTATTCAATGCCCTGAACACCGTACGGGCCCTCATCGCGGAGGATCCCAGCCGGGCGCAACAGGCTGTCACACAACTGGCCCGAACGCTGCGCTATACCCTGAACGCAGGGCAAGATGAGCTGGTCTCGCTGGAGCGGGAGCTGGCGATTGTGGATGACTATCTGGCGATCGAGGCGCTGCGCCTGGGAGACCGATTGTCCCTCGAGCGCGGCATCGAGCCCGCGACCCGTGATCGCCAGATCCCGGTGATGCTGCTGCAGGGACTCGTTGAGAACGCAATCAAGCATGGCATAGCGCAACTGCCGGAAGGGGGCGCACTGAAAATCGCCGCGGAAATTTCGGATGACGGCCTCGTTCTGACGGTCGAAAATGCGCGACCGCATGCCGTAGCGACTGAGGTCGAGTCTGACAGCATCGGCCTGCGAAACTCCGCGGAACGGCTGCGGCTGCTGTTTGGACCGGAGGCGAGCGTGAAGCTGGATGTCAGTCAGGCCGACCGTGCGGTCGCACGTGTCTGGATCCCATGAAGGCGCTCATCGTAGACGATGAAGCCTTGGCACGTCGGGAGCTGCGGCGGCTGCTGATGGACCACGACTGGGTGGAGGTCGTCGGCGAGGCCGCCAACATTGAAGAGGCGCAAACGCGCATTCATCAACTCAGTCCCGGTTTGCTGTTTCTGGACATTCAGATGCCGGGTGGCTCCGGGTTCGACCTGCTGACGCGGCTCGAAGAGGCGCCCCAGGTTATTTTCACGACCGCCTACGATCAGCATGCGGTGCGGGCGTTCGAGGTCAGCGCACTGGACTATCTGCTCAAGCCCGTTGAGCCGGAGCGATTGGCCGCTGCGTTGGCCAAGGTGGGCTCGCGCGATGAGGTCGGGACGTCGGATGTGCTCGAGCGCGTTTTCGTGCGCGACGGGGCCCGTTGCTGGTTCATTCCGCTGCGCGAAGTGCGGTTGATCAGTGCGGAGGGCAACTATCTGCGACTTTCCTGGGGGACGTTGCAGCCGTTGTTGGCCCGTCCGCTGACGGTGTTGGAGCAGCGTCTCGACCCACAGCTGTTCTTTCGAGCGAACCGCAGTCAGATCATCAATCTGGATTGTATCGAAGCCGTTGAAGCGGGTATCGGCGGGCGCTTACATGTGCAGCTGCGGGGCGGACCGGAGGTGGAGATATCGCGGCGGCAGGCGCAGTTATTTCGCCGCCGCCACGATCTCCAGCGAGCTCCTTACTGATGCAGGTCAAACCGATCCAGGTTCATCACCTTGTGCCACGCCGCCACGAAGCTGCGCACGAACGCCTCCTGGGCATCCGAGCTGCCATAGACTTCGGCCAGTGCCCGCAGCTGTGAATTGGAGCCGAAGATCAGATCGGCCCGGGTGGCGGTCCACTTGACCTGGCCGGTCTTGCGATCACGGCCTTCGTACACATCCTTCGACTGCGACGTCGCGGTCCACTCGGTGCTCATGTCGAGCAGGTTCTTGAAGAAGTCGTTGGTCAACGCTTCCGGCTGCTTCGTGAACACACCGTGCTTCGATTGCCCGACGTTCGTGTTGAGCACGCGCAGACCGCCGATCAACACAGTCATTTCCGGCGCGGTCAGGGTCAGCAACTGCGCCTTGTCGAGCAGCAACGACTCGGCCGCCACACTGGCCGAGGTGTGCTGATAGTTGCGGAAACCATCCGCCACCGGCTCGAGCACCGCGAACGATTCGACGTCAGTCTGCTCCTGCGAGGCGTCCATACGGCCGGGCGAGAAGGGCACCTTGATGGTCGTGCCTGCGTTCCTGGCCGCCTGTTCAACTCCGGCACAGCCGGCTAGTACAATCAGATCTGCCAGCGAGATCTTCTTGTCGCCCTTGTTGAACTCGCTCTGAATGCCTGTGAGCGTTGTGAGTACCTTGGCGAGTTGCGCGGGCTGGTTGGCTTCCCAATCCTTCTGCGGCGCGAGTCGAATACGGGCGCCGTTGGCACCCCCACGCTTGTCCGAGCCACGGAAGGTTGAGGCCGACGCCCATGCCGTTGAAACCAGCTGCGAAACAGTCAGTCCCGAGGCGAGGATCTTGCCTTTGAGGGCCGCGACGTCCTGCTCGTCGACCAACTTGTGATTGACGGCGGGAATCGGGTCCTGCCACAGCAACTCTTCCTTCGGTACTTCCGGACCGAGATAGCGGGCGCGCGGACCCATATCGCGATGCGTGAGTTTGAACCAGGCGCGTGCGAACGCTTCGGCGAACTGCTGCGGCTGCTCGAGGAAACGCCGGGAAATTTTCTCGTAGGCGGGATCAAAGCGCAGCGCGAGATCCGTCGTCAGCATCGACGGGGCTTTGCGCTTCGACGAGTCGTGCGCGTCAGGCACCGTCCCTGAGCCGCCATTGTTCTTCGGCTGCCACTGATGCGCCCCGGCCGGGCTCTTGGTCAGCTCCCAGTCGTACTTGAACAGGTTTTCGAAGAACTCGTTGCTCCAGCGGGTCGGCGTGCTGGTCCAGGTGACCTCGAGGCCGCTGGTGATGGCATCGCCGGCCCAACCGGTGCCGAACGTGCTCTTCCAACCGAGGCCCTGGGCCTCGATATCGCCACCTTCGGGCTCGGTGCCCACATGCGAAGCAGGACCTGCACCGTGGGTTTTACCGAAGGTATGACCGCCGGCGATCAAGGCCACCGTTTCTTCGTCGTTCATGGCCATTCGGCCGAAGGTTTCGCGGATGTCGCGTGCGGCAGCAACCGGGTCCGGATTGCCGTTGGGACCTTCCGGATTGACATAGATGAGACCCATCTGCACCGCACCCAGCGGCTTGGCGAGTTCGCGCTCGCCCGAGTAACGGGTGTCAGAAGTCAACCACGCGGTCTCGTTGCCCCAGGAGACATCATGATCGGGCTCCCAGACATCCGGGCGCCCTGCGGCGAAGCCGAAGGTTCTGAAACCCATCGTTTCCAGGGCTACGTTGCCGGTCAGGATCATCAGATCCGCCCAGGAAATGCCGCGGCCGTATTTCTGCTTGATGGGCCAGAGCAGCCGGCGCGCCTTTTCGAGGTTCGTGTTGTCCGGCCAACTGTTGAGAGGGGCGAAGCGCTGTTGGCCGCGACCGCCGCCCCCACGACCGTCACCGGTGCGATACGTGCCGGCACTGTGCCAGGCCATGCGGATGAACAACGGGCCGTAGTGGCCGAAGTCGGCCGGCCACCAATCCTGCGAATCGGTCATCAACGCCGCGATGTCTTTCTTCAGGGCGTGAAAGTCGAGCTGCTTGAACTCCCGGGCGTAATTGAAGTCCGTGCCCATGGGATCGGACTTCGAGGAATGCTGGTGCAGCAGGTCGAGCGGCAGGTGCTTCGGCCACCAGTCCTTGTTGGTCGTGCCGCCACCGATCTGGTGACTGAAGGGGCATTTTGTTGCAGGTGCGTCGTCCACAGTAGGCTCCGGGCTGGCGATGGGGTGTACGCCAAATATGATTCCGGGCGACGCGAATGTGAAGTCGGTCTTTTCGATGAAGGCGATAGATGGGGTCGATGGCGCCGCGTCAGCGCAGGGCGGCCGTGATCTGAGAATCCAACAGCGGCGCGAGAGCCGCCGCGGATTTTCCAGCCAGGTGATGCGTATCCCGATACATCACCTGGCCGCCGATTTCGGCCCTGCAGATTTGCTGCGGGCACAGTGCGTCAGTCAGGTCTATCAGCCGCACGCCGGGCAAGCCGGCAGTCGCGGACTGCTCCGCTGCGAAGATCTGTGGATCCAGAACCCTGGCGGCGGGCAGGTCGCAGGCATCGCTCGGATACCAGTTGTGTCGCTCGACTCTCGCGCGGCACGATGTCACATCGAACGGGAATTCGGGTGTGTCACGCAACAGGGCCAGCCGCGCACCGGACTTGCGCAACGGCAGCAGAACCTGCAGCACTCCCTCGCGCACCGCGCTCGTCAACCTCGAGCTGGCGTATGCACCCGGGTTTTCCGGGCGGTCCAACTTGTTGGTTGCACTGCCCAGGATGACCAGAGTCGGCCGCATACCCACAATCTGCGCGAGCGCCTGCTGTCGCCAGGCCACGCACTCTGCATCGTCGTCGAGCCCTCTGCCCGGATTGACCGCGACCGCAGCGCAACCCAGCTTGAGGACGGTGGTGAGTTTCCAGTGCTCGCGCACCGCGAGCTCATTCATCGAATCAAACCATTGGGCGGCGTGCGAGTCGCCGAAGAGCACGATGTTTGTGGTCGAGGCGGGCACACCGAACGTACAGGTTTTGACTGTCGAGGATCCGTCCAGGCTGACACACTCGCGGCGCGACATGGCGGCGAAATCGGCGCGCACGGCCGCCAGGGCCTGCATGTCCGGGTTGCTGCTCAGGTGATTCGCGAAGTGCAGCGCAGCCTCGGCAGTCACCAGCGAGACGGCCGCGAGTGCGCTGCCGATGGCCAACGTCAACTTGGGGCTTTGGATCAGGGCCGCGTTGTGGCGGATCGGGTTTTCAAAGTAGCGATGCGTGAGGAATGCCACGCCGAGGGATGCGCCTGCGGCGGCCAGTCTCGTGACCGCGGACCCTGCCGGGACCACTGCCGCCGCGAAGACGAGGAACGGCCAGTGCCACAGGTACCACGAGTAGGAAAGTCCGCCGAGTGTCTGCAAGGGCGCGGTGTTGAATACGGCGCCCACTCCAAGCAGGGGTTGCTCCGCTCCCGCGAGCAGGATGAGTGCGGTGCCGATGACGGGAAAGAGAGCTAGCCAGCCCGGAAACGGCAGTGCAGAGCTGATCACGACGGCGGATCCCAGGATCAGCAGCAGCCCGGCCCAGCCCAGGATCATCCAGGTGGATCGATTGAGTTGTAGCGCGCCGCGCGGCACCAGGGCGGCCATCCCACCGAGCCCGAATTCCCAGGCACGTGAGCTGAGCGCGTAGAACGCAACGACGCGAGCGTGCTCCGTCAGCCAGAGATTGACTGCGAATGAGCCGATGGTCAGCAACGCCATGGCGCTGAGCAACGAGTTTCTGGAGCGCCAGAGCAGCAGTCCCGCTGCAATGAGCCATGGCCAGAACAGATAGAACTGTTCCTCCACCGACAATGACCATGTATGGAGTAATGGGTTGAAGGTCACGCGCGCTGAAAAGTAATCTGAAGCGCTGTGAGAGAAATACAGATTACTCATGTAAAGCGCGTTGGCGCGCGCTGCATGCGCGGTTAGTTCCAACTCCCGCGGGGAAAACACGATCGCCGCCACGAGCAGCGTCGTCAGTAACACGAGCGCTGCAGCAGGCAACAGACGCCGCACACGCCTGGCGTAGAAGTTGAGGAGACCGAGGCTGGACGTTTTTTCAGTCTCCGTGACCAGCAGAGCCGTGATCAGGTAGCCGGACAACACGTAGAACACGTCGACGCCCATGAAGCCGCCGGGAATTCCCGCAATGTGGCAGTGAAAGGCAACGACGAGGAGGATTGCGATGGCCCGCAGTGCCTCAATGTCCGTACGCACCACGCGAACGCCGACGAAATCCGTGGCGGTCCTCGTAGTTAACAGCACAGTCCGCTGTGCCACACCTTGGATCATTGTTATATCGGTCTCGCGCGTCCAGTCCGCCACCATCGCACCATAGTTAATGGGTGGCAGTGAGGTCGCTTTCGCTTTATTGTGTGTAGGAGGATGACCGACACGCAAGGTACTTTCGTCTCGTGCGGCGCGATTCGTGCTACCGGTCCTTGCAACCATGAGCACAGGTGCAGCATGAAATCCAACAAGTATGAGCAACATGTTCCCCACGAGTCCGAGAAACCGCTGCCGGCGACTGGCACTCCCGCCGGGGGCCGCAAGGCGGGGACGACGCAGCCCGGTATCGCCGACGCCGACAAGAAGGCACGCACCGGCCATAGCGAGGAGCCTGTTAGAAATACCCCGCCGGCCGGAAGTTGGAATGACGTTTCCTCCGACTGACGGCGCGCCCCCGGGACGGTGCAGCAATGGCGGAGTGATGGCGGGATAGAGGCAGCGGCCGTCCGCTGGTGCGTCGCGGTTTCCTTCAAGAATCAGCTGCCCGGGGAGAGTAAGCTGTGCGGCCCGTGCGCGCATTGGACTTGCTCATGGCTACCAGGATCCTGCTCCAGACGACCATCCTCCCGACCGCCGATGATTGGTCAATCGCTCGCTTTCACCTGCTGGCGAGCTTTCTGAGCCAGCAGCGCGACCCGCAAGGCAGCGCTTTGTTCGAGGTGACGGCGCGGGATCGGGCATCGGCCGCTGACGATCCGGTGCTGTCGACGCTCGAGAAGAGCGATTTCGACGAGATGTGGCTGTTCGCCGTTGACACGGGCAGTGGCTTGACGCCAGCGGAGTGTGACTCGATCTCCGCATTTCGCCGCAGTGGCCGCGGCCTGCTGGTCACCCGGGATCACATGGACCTGGGATGCTCCGTGTGCACCCTGGAAGGCGTGGGATCAGCTCACCAGTTTCACACGAAGAACCTGGATACCCGCTTTCCGCTCCAGCGCGACGATCCCTACACGCTCGACATCGACTGGCCGAATTTTCATTCCGGGGCCAACGGTGATTTCCAGGAAGTGCAGGTGGTGGGCGAGGTTCACCCCGTGCTGGTGGATGAGTCGTCCCCCACCGGAGCTGTCAGATTCCTGCCGAGTCACCCGCATGAAGGGGCTATCAGGGTTCCGGAAGGCGAGCCCGCGCGAATCATTGCCGTGGGTCACAGCAAGGTCACCGGTCGCCGATTCAACCTGGCGGTCGCTTTCGAGGCCTCCCAGGGCAGGGGGCGGGCCATCGCCGAGAGCAGCTTCCATCATTTTGTCGACTACAACTGGGATCCCCGCCTGGGGTGTCCCAGTTTCGTGTCTGAGCCGCCGGGCGATGCCATCCTGCGCGAACCGACGGCGCTGGCCGCCACCCAGACCTATGTGCGCAATGTGGCTGCCTGGCTAGGTCACAGATAACACACCCCGACTGCGGGTCCAGGGTGTTATGACCCAGGATGAGGCGGATGCCGAAGGCCGCGAGCGCGGGTCGCGGCAGATATATCACCAGTGAGAGGACCACCATCGCCCATCCCAACGCCCACGGTACGAGCAACAGGGTGGTGTGGTAGTCAAAGTTGAATTGCTGCCCAGCAGTGGAATGCCGTCTCGTGCCGGTGAGAAGGGAGAAGGTAGCAGGTTGGAGCGGCACAGATGCGCGCGGTTTGATTCTGCCATTCGCGCAGCCTAACCAGTCAGGGCGCGCAGCTCAGAGCCACTTGCGTTGGATTTGGGAGGCTGGTGGAGGTTGGCCGTCAGCCGGTTGTTGTAGCGAGGCAACGCCGACGCAACCATGCGCCGGCCGCGGAACACATACGTATGACGGCCGGGTCGGCTAACCCGCCGTTGAAGTTGAAATCACCTACGCACCGCGACAGTGCACTACAAGCTGTTAATTCTGTGACCGAATTGGTAGCGCTACCGCTTGCGGCGGGATGTTACAAACGTTTATGCTGTTTCGCAACAGTGTGAGGGGGGTGTGATGTCTCAGTTCAAGCGTTCTTTGGGTTTGCTAGGTGGTGTTGCGTTGACGACAGTGATGTCGCTCAACTATGACGTCGCGTTCGGTCAGGCACCATCTGACAACGACGAGTCGGGCCGCGGCGACGCCCGCGCCGACTTGACCACGGTTGTGGTCACCGGTACCCGCATTACTTCCCGGGGGTTCTCAGCGCCAACCCCGACCACTATCGTCAACTCGGAAGATATTGCGAAGACCGCGCAACCCAATATTTTCACCGCGGTGACCGAGCTACCCTCGCTGCAGGGGTCCTCGGGTACCAATACGGGCACCTTCAGCACATCGAGCGGCCAGCAGGGGTTGAGCTCCTTTTCGCTGCGCGGCCTCGGGACGATCCGCACGTTGACTTTGTTGGATGGCCAGCGAGTCGTGGGCGCCAACGTCACCGGCGTCCCGGATATCAGTCAGTTTCCGCAGTTGTTGATCAAGCGCGTTGACGTCGTCACCGGCGGTGCTTCGGCGTCCTACGGATCGGATGCAGTCGGCGGTGTAGTCAACTTCATCACCGAGAAGCACCTGGAGGGCGTCAAGGGCGTCCTGCAGGGTGGCATCACGACTTATGGCGATGACGGCCAGTTCCTCGTTGGCGCCGCGGCTGGTACCGCCCTGATGGACCACCGGTTGCACCTGGAGGGATCGGTCGAGTACGACCACGAGAATGGTGTCGGGCCGGGTGGCTTTGGCGAACGTCTGGCCGGTGGCCGCGACTGGTTCCAGGCCTCGACGCTCCTCAACACCAATATCCTCAACAACGGTCTGCCGCAGTACAACTACGCAAACCATGCGCAGTCGATTACCTATTCCAAGTGGGGCCTGATCACCTCCGGTCCGTTGAAATACACTACGTTCGACGCAGCTGGAAATCACGGTCCCTTCGCGATCGGCTCGCCGTGTTATACGGGCTTCTGCGTGGGTGGCGACAATTCGGCGGCCGTAGGCGCCGGTGCTTCGCTCGTCTCCTCGGTGGAACGCACGGTGGGCTATGGCCGAATCGGCTGGAGCCTCAATGACGACAACGAAGTCTATGCCGACTTCAATATCGCGAACGTCGAGTCCCGCAACCAGCCGAATCCGGGCGCCTTCCGGTCCGGCCTGAATATTCCTTGCACCAACCCATATCTGCCCACGGATATTGCTGCCACGGCCTGCAACGGCAGCACCAACAATCCGCCGACCTTCTCCTACGGTCTCGACAATGCGTTCCTGCCGAACCCCTACGTAAAGCCCAAGCGTGAGCAGCAGCGCTTTGTATTCGGCGCCGAGGGCAAATTCACGGTCGGCACCGATTGGCGCTACGACGCGTACTACGAGCACGCCATGAATACGACCAATATTCATGTGTTCGATATCCCGCTGCAATCGCATTACAACCAGGCCATCAATGCCACGACGGTGAACGGGCAGATCGTCTGCGCGAACGCCGCTGCCAGAGCCGCCGGTTGCGTGCCGATCAACATCTTCGGTGGCGACGTCGCGCTCACCCCGCAGCAGCTGGCCTACATCGATCCGAGCCCGGGGCCGTTCCAACACACGCATCAGACCGAAGATGCGGCGAGCGTGGCCATCAACGGCGAGCCGCTCAACCTCTGGGCGGGCCCTCTCTCGGTGGCGTT
>Ga0181534_10001484_pt1 | contig 15267 bp, 11 predicted proteins | sample PEATcosm2014_Bin_37_FD_119758 | JGI IMG/M metagenome (GOLD analysis project Ga0181534, IMG submission 119758) | Peatland microbial communities from MTU Mesocosm Facility, Houghton, MI, USA - PEATcosm2014_Bin17_10_metaG | ecosystem: Environmental > Terrestrial > Soil > Wetlands > Peat | place... | reverse complement strand
CTCGGCGAGGTGCGTCCGCACCGCCAGCAGCGTTTCCGGCGTCGGCATGTAGATGCCGCCGCCCAGGTCCACACCCTTGTGCGAGATGGCGAAATAGTAGCCCGCCGCGCCGTGCTTCTCCATCCCGCGCCGCGCGAACGATGCCGCGATCTGCGTCTTGTAGGGCGTGTTGTCGGGGCTGAAACGCGTGTCGCGATAGATGCGGTAGATGGCCTTGGGGGCGTCGGTAACGTAGTCCGGCGCGAAATCCATCATGGCGCTGTTCAACGCCGTCACCAGTTCCACCATGGGCGCTTTCACCTTCTCGTCGTACACGGCCTTGCGCGGCTGGAACCATTCGCGCGTGTTGTGGCCCGCCAGACCGCGGTAAAACGTCATGGCCTCGGGTGGAAAGCCCGCAAACCCGGATCGCATCGCTGTCCTCCTATAATTGAATCGTGGACTCCACGCTGGCGCGCCTGTCCGAAATACCTAATTTAACCGTTTCCCGCGACGCGCCGCTTTCCGCGTACACCCGCTTTGCCATCGGCGGCCCGGCCGATGTCTATGCCGAAACCGAAAGCGTGGAATCGTTTATCCAGGCGCTGGCGGTGGCGCGCGCGAGCGGCCGCGACTACATGGTGATGGGCGGCGGCACCAACCTGATCGTATCCGACCTGGGTTTCCGCGGCATCATGCTGCGCTTCGTGGCGCGGCGTATGCTCGCGGCGGGCGACCGCGTGCAGTGCGATGCCGGAGCGGTGCTGCAGGATCTGGTGGATTTCTCGATCGCGCGCGGATTGCAAGGGCTCGAAACCCTGGCCGGAATTCCCGGCTCGGTGGGCGCGGCCGTCTATGGCAATGCCGGAGCATACGGCCACTCCATCTCCGAACGCGTGCGCCAGGTGCGCTTCTTCGATGGCGCGTGCGTGCGCGTGTTCGATAACGCCGCGTGCGAATTCCACTATCGCGAGAGCGTTTTCAAGCGCCACAAAGACTGGATCATCTTCTCGACCGAGCTGCGCCTCGCGCCCGCCGATGCCGCCGCTCTGCGCCAGACGGCGGACGACATCGTGAAGGTGCGGAACGAAAAGTTTCCCGTCACCATGAAGTGCGCGGGCAGCATCTTCAAGAATTTCCTGCTGGCCGAATTACCGCCCGCCGTGGCCGCCGCCGTTCCCGGGAAGGTGGTCCGCGAAGGCAAGGTGCCGGCCGCATACTTCCTGGAGCAGGCGGGCGCCAAGGGAATGTCGCGCGGCGATATCCACGTGGCCAGCTACCACGCCAACCTGATCTACAACGCCGGTGGTGGCACTGCCGCGGACCTCCGCGCGCTCATCGAAGAACTGAAGGAGCAGGTGCGCCGGCAGTTCGGAGTAGAACTGGAGGAGGAAGTGCAATACGTGGGGTTCTAACATGTGGGGCAGGCCCCCGGCCTGCGCGGGGCTCCCAGCCCCGCTGCTTATTCTCCTCTGCACGCTCGCCCAAGCCGCCGACCTGCACGAGGCAGCCACCACCGGAAATCTGGAACAAGCACGCGCCATGCTGGCAGCCGGCGCGGATGCCAACGCCCGCGACTCCCTGGGCGCAACGCCTCTGCACGACGCCGCCTGGACCGGCAACCGGGAAATCGCGGCCCTCCTGATCGCGCACGGCGCGGACGTGAACGCGCGCCATCGGGAGGCCGGATCCACGCCGCTCGATTTCGCCGTAATTAAGGATAACCGCGACGTCGCCGAACTGCTGCTGGAGCATGGGGCTGCCGCGAACGCCGCGGACCGCTCAGGCGCGACGCCGCTGCACCTCGCCGCCACGCGCGGATATCAGGAGATGGCCGCGCTGCTGGTGGCGCATGGCGCAAACGTAAACGCGCGCGACAAACCCGGCGCAGCGCCGCTCGACGAAGCCTGCTGGAAGGGCTATCGCGGCATCGCCGCGCTGCTGCTCGATAAAGGCGCCGGTATCGAAGCGCGCAATCCGGAAACGGGCGCCACGCCGCTCATCGAGGCGGCGGCCAAGGGCCACGCCGAAGTGGTCGAACTGTTGCTCGCGCGCGGCGCCGACGTGAATGCGCGCGACCACGAGGGCGCTTCCGCCCTCGAAAACGCCTCGCGCTTCCGGCATTCGGGCGTGGTGGATCTGCTGATGGCGCACGGCGCAACCCTAGCCAAGAAAGATCAACCCGGCTTTACGCTGCTGGATGAAGCCGTCCTCAAGGGCCAGGCGGACATGGTGGAACTGCTGGCAGGCAAGGGCGCGGACGTCAACGCGCACAATGCGGAAGGCTCCCCGCCCCTGGCGGATGCCGCGCTCAAGGGCTACGCGGAGATTGCCCGCATACTGCTCGATCACGGCGCGCGCGTCAACGAGAAGAACTCCGCGGGCGCCACTCCGCTGCATGACGCGGCCCTGGCCGGGCATCGCGAACTGGCTGCGCTGCTGCTCGACCGCGGCGCGGCCATCGACGCGCGCGACGACTCCGGCGCCACGCCGCTCTATAACGCGGCTTCGTGGGGACGGCGCGACGTGGTGGAATTGCTGCTCGCCCGCGGCGCGGACGCCGGCCTGCGGACCAAAGCGGGCGCGACCGCGCTGGACGGGGCCGCGGCCAATGGGTTTGAAGACATCGCCGCTCTGTTGCGCGCCCGCGTTGCGAAGTAGATAAGAATTGATTGCGCTGTCCGCCCGTGCCGGCGTTACGGCAGGACCCGGAAGGGGACGTTGCTCGAAAGCGTTCCGCTGGGCGTCACGATCTCCACCGAGCCGCTGGTCGCCCCGGACGGAACGGTGGTGGTGATGAGGGACGGCCTGACCACGGTGAACGTGGCGGCCGTGCCGTTAAAGGCGACGCTGGTCGCGCCTGTCAGATGCGTTCCCAGTATCTTGACCACTGTTCCTGCCACGCCGGATGCCGGCATCGTTTCGACAAACGGGCCCAAGCCTACCGACAGGCTGAAGACTGTGCCGTCGTTTGACGCGCCGCCAAATGCCGTGGTCCCGTAGAGAAGCCCGTTTGTTGCTTGAACCAGGCCACCATATGGGTCGGCTCCCTCGGGGCCCGAGAAAGGGAACGAGTACACCGTCGTGAACGCACCGCCGGGGGTGATTCCAAAAATGGTCCCCCCGGGTCCTGAGAAGGACCCTGCGGTCGTTCCATATAGGTCGCCGTTGGTGGCCGGCGCCAGGCTGCTGAATGGCCATGCACCGTCCGCATAGCCGGTGAAACTGTACAGCGGCGTGAAGGCCCCCTGGAGCGAGACCTTGTAGAGTGTGCCGGCGTCGCTTGCCCCGCCAGACTCCGTGGCCCCATAGAGGTCTCCGTTCTTGCCTTGCGCCAGGCCAGGGGCTGGACAGGAATTGGTGGACCCGATATCGGACGTGAAGCTGTAAAGCACCGTTAAGCTACCGGCAGGAGTCATTTTGAAAACTGTGCCGAAGTTGTCCGTGCCGCCGGCCTGCGTCGTGCCATACAAGTTCCCATTCATGCCCTGGATCAAGGGGGCGCAGGGCGAGGCGCCATCACTGCAGCCCGCGAATTCACAGAAGTTGTATACGGTCGTGAAGATGCCATTTGGAGTAATGCGGAATATGGTGCCACCATTGTTGGCGCCAAATTCGGCCGTCGCCCCATAGAAGCTTCCGTTATTCGCCTGCACAAGCCCCGTCGCTGGGGTAATCCCGTCGACGCAATCCCCGTCGGCACAGAAGGTGTGCAGCGTTGTCAGCGTCCCACCTGGGGTGATCTTGAAGACGGTGCCACAACCAAGCGGGCAACTGACGGTGGCTCCGCCCAGCAGGGTTGTCCCGTAAAGATCCCCATTAAGACCTGGCACAAGTTGGCTAGGCCACTGACCGTCAGGGCACCCCGTCAACGAACAAAACTCCCAAAGCGTCGTCAGCACCCCGTCCGGGTTGATCTTGAAGACTGTACCGGAATTGTTGGCGCCACCCGACTGAGTCGTCCCATATAGGTTTCCGTCGAGGCCCTGGACCATGGAAGCCCGAGGCTCAACGCCATCGGCGCCGTTGAAGCTTGCCAAACTGGTGAGTGTCTGTGCAGACAACGCGGTTAGACTAGCGGCGTAGACCAGCATTACAGCACTGCTTATTCGGCAATAGCCGGATTTGTTCATATCATTCGTCCTATAGCTCTGCACTCCTTCAGTTGGGAAGCACGTTTATGGTCGCGACGGCATGCACAACCGCGTAGGGCTTCAGATCCGCCTTCGCGCCAGCGCATGGGACCCAGGTGACGACCACAGTATACTTGCCGGCGTGGTTTGGCAGGAATCCTTCTCCCCCCAGCGTGCGCTCCAACGGAACAACTTTGCCCTTTGCATAGGGCTTTGGCCCGAAACCATGGCCGGTGCAAATGGAAAAACTCGGAAACCGCTCGCTCGAAGGCAGCGGATGCCCCGAAGCGTCGCGAACTTCGAGGCTCACGACGGAGCAGGGATCCCACCGAGGGTCCCCGCTATAGACCGGAACCTCCGCGTCAAAATTCTCAACCGCCATATGCAGTGGCACGTCTTCCCCGACGCGAAAAGCCTCCTTGTCCAGGGTTATGTCGGCGGCGACGCCCTTTAAGCGCGGCCCCCATTTACGCTGTATGGCGGATGGGTCGGCAAGCTGGATCCGCAAGACATTCGACGAAACAAAACGAATGGGGCCATTGTCCGGCGAATCCACCAACTGCAAAACCTCCAGGGCGTGTTCGCCGATCCCTGCCCATTTGCTGTTTGCACCGGAGTCGAGATCGAAACCGGAATGCCAGTCACCCGGCTGATGTCCCAAAACGATGTTCCGGCATCCCTTAAATGCGGGAGGTTGAACTTCGTCGATGCGGGTCTCGCCGTCGGGGGATCTCTGCCTTAGGTAAAGGGTGGGGCAAATCTCTTCATTTGAACGCGCCTCAGGGTCAGGCTGGAAGAGAGCAACACGCACTGAAAAATGTTCCCCTTCGTAATACGTGCTCCTGTCGGAGGTCAGTGCGAATCTGGGGACGATAGGCTCGCTATCCACGGCCAGACTGAATCGACCAACCTCGATGTCCGAGCAAACCTTCTTCAACAAGGATGGTGCGACGAGCAATATGGGTCCGCTCATCCAATGTGGCTGAAGACACTTTACGGTCTCGATCGGGGGCGCGGTTCTCCAAAGAAACACCTGTCGGGCGACCTGGCCGGGAGTGAGGGTTAGTAGAGGATGCCGGGGGGATTGGCCATTCGGCGCGCTGTTTTCGCAGTCATAACACAGGGCGAAAGGCGGATTGCCGGGAACGCGGTCGGGTACAAAACTGGGACCGTACATGGGACCGTCGAAAACGCACGAATGGCTGGAAATGTTCCGCTTATCGGCTACGACAGCGAAGGAATCGGCGGGCCCGTTCAGGAATTGGACGCTGATATCAAAATCAGCCGCCGTGCAGTTCGAAGCGCCGGTCAGGTTCAGGCCTGTTCCTTGTCCCGAACCCGGCGAGGGCAGAAAGCATAGGCCGCAGATTGACAGGAATCGAACCACGCCAACCGCTCCAAGCCGCCGCCAGCCAGTCACTCGTTGCATCACCGGAATGCCTGTGAACGCCCGATACCAATTCTACCCCGGCCGAGAACATTCCGCCTCTCCCGCCACTTGTACTATTGGCAAGAACTCATCCAGCCGATGCTGCCGACCTGTTCCACGAGCCGCTGGCGGAGCAGTTGGGGCGATTCGCCACCCTTATCGAAGCGCACTTGCCGCGCCTCGATGCCGCCTTGCGGCGTCGCCTGAAGACCGCCGCCCCGGCCCAGCCGCGCGACCAGAGGCAACTCAAGGCGCTCTTGCTGATCACCTCGGGCGCCGCGGCGCGCCTGGCGTCCGCCGGCCGGCCTGTCGCCGATTTCTTCGAGCAGGTGGCCTACAACGGCCGGCGCCTGGCCAAGTTAAACGTGCCGCCCCTGGAGGTGGTGGACGCTCTGCGCGAATACGACTGCGATCTCGATCGCCTGCTAGCCAAGCGGTGCCCGGTGCAGCAAGCGGCGCTCCAAGCCGTCCGGCAGCAACTGCACTTCGGAACCCTGTTGGCCGTCAACCACGCCTACTACCAGATGCGCGAGGCGGAAACACAAGCCTTCTATGGCCTGCTGCGCGCCGAGACGGAGGCCACCGGCCTGGACGATCTGTTGCACCGTTTTATCCAGATCCTGACCCGCACGTTTCGCGCGCAGGCCGGCCGTATGATCCCGCTCACGGGTCATCCTCGGATACCCGCGCGCGTGCTGAAGCGGCTGGCAAGGCCGTCCTACATCGCGGCCGGCAGCGCGGACGAGGAACTGGTTCTGGATCCTTCGATGCGCGGCGTCTTCAAATCGTACTGGTCCGTTCCGTTTTTTTCGGACGGGCGCCTGGCCGGACTCATCCAATTCGGATTTCCCACGCCCTACCAGTGGCTGCCGCGGGAGTTGGATCTGCTGAACGCCTTCGCCGAGCGATGCTTGCGCGGCGCGGAGCGCACCCGGCTGCTCCGGGATCTGGCGGCGCGCGAGGAGCAGGTGCGCGGCCTAGCGGCTCATCTTCTGCAGGCGGAGGAGGAAGAGCGGCGGCGCATCAGCCGCGATCTGCACGACGATGCCGGCCAATCCTTGTTGTTCCTGCGTCTGCACCTGGAAATGCTGCAGAAGAGCGCGCCACCCGATCTGCAGCCGAAACTGGCCCAGGCGCGCGAGGTCGCCGAGCGGATCATCGCCGAGGTCCGGCGCATTATCGCGGCGCTGCATCCGTCGGTGGTCGAGGAATTGGGCCTGCTTCCAGCCATCCGCCATCTGGGCGCCCGTTTCCGGAAACTATATCCTATTAAGCTGCACCTTCGCATGACTCCAAATGGCGCGCCGCTGCCGCGCGAAACCGAAACCGCCATCTACCGGGTAGTCCAGGAATGCTTTCAGAATATCGCCAAGTACTCCGGGGCTACACGAGTAAACCTTTGCCTCGGATCCACCGATACATTATTGGAACTGAACGTCGAGGATGATGGCGTTGGATTCGATGTAGAGCGTGCGGTGGCTCAACCGAAGTCCTTCGGGTTGAACGGTATGCGCGAGCGTGTCGCCCTTATGGGAGGCTGCCTGGAGATTCGCAGCAGCCCCGGACACGGAGCCACGATTGCGGTACGGCTACCGATTCCACGCCATTAGCGATCCTCGGCTCCAGTCCGCCGGGACTGCATGAGGCGACTATGGCAATTCGAACGCTACTAACCGACGATCACACCCTGTTTCGGCAGGGGATTAAGACCCTGCTTTCCGCTATACCGGACCTGGAGGTCGTGGGCGAAGCCGCCAACGCGGCCGATGCCGTCACGCAGGCCGCCGAACTCCGGCCGGACGTGGTGCTGATGGACGTCAGCATGCCAGGCTTGAGCAGCTTCGAAGCCACCCGCCAGATACGCAAAGGCCGGCCCGAGACCAAAGTGCTGTTTCTGACCATGTACGACGATGAGGACTACTTGGCGGAGTGCATGGAGGCGGGCGCCAGCGGCTACCTGCTGAAGGACAGTCCGGCGGAGCAACTGGTTTCGGCCATAGGCGAGGTACATCGCGGAGGGAGTTATCTGAGTCCGCGCATGCTCTCGCACCTGGTGGACGATTTCCGCACCCGGGTGCGCTCGGCCACCCGCCAGCCGCGGTTTAACACCCTTACGCGGCGCGAATTGGAGGTCCTCAAATTCCTGGCGGAAGGCAATTCCGTTAAGGAGATAGCCGGCACGTTGGATCTGAGTGTCAAAACCATCGAAGCCCACAAATTCAACCTGATGCGCAAGCTTGACATACACAATAAGGCGCAACTGGTGCAATACGCCATTCAGAAAAAGATCATCCGCCTGGCGAATTAGGCCTCCTCAGAATTTGCAGGTGTTTAGCGATTTTTCCCCTATATTGGGAGAGTGTCCAGATGGCTGCTCCTGTTCTGCGCCTGCGTCCTCTGCCTGCCGGTGATGGCGGCGGATAACTACACCGGCAGCGCCGTCTGTAAGACTTGTCACGCTGACGTCTGGTTCAACTTCTACAAGAATCCTCACTACAAGAGCATCGCGAGTGGCGATCAGCCGCCCGATCGCACCGGATGCGAAGGCTGTCACGGGCCCGGGAAGGCGCACGTGGAAGCGCGCGGCGGCAAAACCACGATTCCGCGCGCGTTCTCCCTGATGGGTCCCAAAGAAGTGCTGGACACCTGCCTGAATTGCCACGCGCGCGATTTTTCAAAAGGCAATATCCGGCGCTCGCAGCATTCGCTCGCCGACGTGGTGTGTACCAACTGCCACTCCATTCACAAATCCCCGGCTGCCAAATTCCTGCTGGCGAAGAAACAGGCCGAACTGTGCTACGGCTGCCACGCGGATGTCCGCGCGCAGTTTTCCATGCCCTTCAAACACCGCGTGAGCGAGGGCTTCATGGCCTGCACCGACTGTCACAATCCGCACGGATCGTTTGCACCCACCTGGGGCATGGCTGACGGGCAAAGCATGGTCGAGCGAGCCGAGGGCGACCAGGAACCCTGCCTGAAATGCCATGCGGATAAGCGCGGGCCATTCGCCTACGAACATCCGCCGGTGCGTGTGGAGGGATGCGGAGTGTGCCACATGCCGCATGGATCGACCAACGCGAAACTGCTGGTGCGGCCGGTGGTTTTCACCCTGTGCCTGCGGTGCCATAACGGCGCGGATGGTTTCGGCACGCGCAACAACGGCATCCCGAAGCTGACTAACACGCATAACATGCTGGACCCGCGTTATCAGCGCTGCACGCTCTGTCACGTGCGCATTCACGGGTCGAACAGCGATGGTTACTTCTTCCGTTAGGAGACGGCCATGGGATTCACGCCGATAACTCCGAAGACGCTTCTAACCGGATGCCTTCTGCTGGCGCACGCGGCGCTGGCGCAGCAGCCTGTAACACCGACCCCGGACCAGGCAGGCTCGCCGCGCGGCGAAAACACCGCCGACTACAACGTGACGGACTCGTTCGAAACGGGCTATCGGTTCGCGATAGTGAATGGCAGCGTGGGAACCTATCGCAGCGATGTCAACTACGGCGACGGCATACGCCTGCTCAGCGGCAATCTCAGCGTGAACTCGCGCGACGGCCATGGGCGCTGGTTCGACCAGATCGTGCTCACCACCATCGGCCTGGGCAACGATCCGTATCAGTCCGTCACCCTACGCGTGGAAAAAAACAAGCTATACCGGTATGACCTGCTGTGGCGGCTGGACGACTACTTCAATCCAGGCCTGCCCGTGGCCGGCGGTCTGCACCTGATGGATACCAGCCGCCATATGCAGGACCACAACCTGACTCTGCTTCCGCAGTCCAAGATCCAGTTTCACATGGGTTACAGCCGCAATACGCAGGATGGGCCGGCGCTCTCGACCGTGCAGTTGTGCCTGAATGGCAGCCTTTACTGCGGCACCGCGGGCAACGAGTTCCCGGTGTTTGAGAACGTGCGCACCCAGCAGAACGAATTCCGCCTCGGCGCGGACGTGGATCTGGCCGGGTTCAAGCTCACTCTGTTGCATACCTGGTCGTTCTTCAAAGACGATAGCGGGTATCAGGAAAACGGGGTCGAATCGGGAGACAATCCGTCCACGGGAGTGACTCTCAACCAGTTTCAGCGCTCGGCGCCCTATCGCGGCGCGAGCCCCTACTGGTTGGGGAATCTCAACCGCAGCGGTAAAACGCTGGCGGTAAACGGGCGCATAACCTATCTGGACGGAAAGGGCAACTTTCTCCTGAATGAGAACGCCTTCGGCGGAACACCCCTGGGCGCGCAGAACCAGCAGGTGCAAGTGGGCGGCGATGCTTCGCGTCCGCAGTTGACCGGCGACTTGTCGATCAGCGTATTCCCAACTTCAAGCCTGACGCTGGTGAACAACACGTCCGTCGACAGCACGCGCATCGACGGCACATCCGACTATGCACAGTTCAACCTGGCGGCGGAGACGGCCGATTTCGTCTCGTTCCGGTACCTGGGGCTGCGCACTGTCGCCAACGCCATGGATCTGCACTATCGCGCGAAGCGATGGCTGTCACTCTATGGCGGCTATCATTACTCCGAGCGCCGGATCGAGGATATTGAAGACTATGCCATTCCCGGGCCGTTCAGCGGCGCGATGTACCAGCAATCGAACACGCAGCAGACGGGGTTGTTGGGCGCCCGGATCAAGCCGCTGAAGGCCATGACCATCAACCTGGAGAGCGAGGCCGGCCACGCCAACCATCCCTTTACCCCGGTGAGCGACCGTAACTACATCGCGCTTGGCGGGCGCTTCGAGTACCGCGTCAAGAAGCTGACTCTGGGCGCGGCTTACAAGGAAAATTACAATAACAACTCGGTTACTCTGAGCAGTTACAGCTCGCACGCGCGAAACTACAGCGCGAACGCAGTCTGGACGCCGCGCGATTGGTTCACGCTGGACGCCAGCTATTCGAAGCTGCACCTGGATTCGCTCTCCGGCGTCGTGTTTTTCGCCGGCGTCGACGCCCCTTCTCCGCTGGCCGGCAATCAGATTTACATCAGCAACATTCATGCTGCAAATCTGGTGGCGCGCTTCGTGGTGTCGAAGCGGGTGGATCTTTATGCGGGCTACACCATCACCATGGATACGGGCGATGGCAGCGGCTCTGCGGCGCCGATCTTGGCCCCCGTGCAGACGTTCCCCCTGAACTACCAATCGCCGCTGGCGCGCGTGTCCATCCGGCTGCGCGAGAAGCTGCGCTGGAATGCGGGCTGGCAGTATTACAACTACCACGAACAGTTCGGCCTGGAATCGTTTTACCAGGGCTATCACGCGAATACCGGGTACACCAGCGTGACCTGGGCTTTTTAGCCGGTCATTTCACGCGGAAGCGGGCGACGCGCGTAACCGTGTTACGGCCCTGCCGTATAGTGACGCGCGCTTCGTATTGCCCGGCCTCGAAGCTCGCGTCGCGGATATCGGCCAGGTAGGGGAACTCGTGCTTCTGTTCGCTTTTGCCGCTCAGGGTGCCATTCTCGCCCGCGGTGTTCCGAATCTCGTCGTTGAAGGCCAGTCCGGATTTTCCGGCCACCTGCCCGTTGCGAAGGATTTCCAGGCTGATTTCCGGCTTGGCGCCTCCCAGGTCGGGATAAATGATGAAGTAAAGCCGGAGCTCGAACGGCTCGTTGGCGGCGAAGACGGGATCGAGCAGCGGCGCGAGCGCTTTGCCGTCGTATTGGAGTACCTGATCGGCCACGAACCGGTCGGCGGATTCGTTCAAGGGCCGCACGAACATCGCGTCGCTCACGTCGAGCCCGGGGAGACTGTCACTGGCGCGCAGCGTCTCACTGGCTTTTTCCAGATTGTTCCCCGGCCAGGTCTTCCACCACCGCCTCGACCGTATACTGTCCTCCCGGCAGTTGCAGCCCTCGCATGTAATAGAGATTGCCATCCCTGCGGGCGTCTTGCTTCTTGAGCGGTTCCTTAATGGCGATGTCCTTCTTCGCCTCCCAGACGCTTTTGCCCTCGGCATTGCGGACGGTCTCCGTCACGCGGGCCTCCACCACGTACTTGGCTCCCTCGGTCCGAAACCGTAGAGCGGCCAGAGGGCACTCGACCAGCAGCAAACCGGTCATAGGTCCCATGTCCGCAGCCGTATTGCCCGCCCGCATGGGGAGGGTACGGAAAAACCGCGTATGCACGGGCAGGCCCACCGGCGCGGTGCCAGCCGGCGGTGATGCGGCACCCTCCGCCTTCTCGACGGGCGCGATTGCCAGGAGACTGGTAGACAGCGATTTCGCTTCGCGGACCAACGTCCCCCCGGTATCGGAAGCCAGCGATTTGAGCGATGCCATGGGCTCCTTCGACGCCGGTTCGGATAGGTCGAGCACCACTACCCGCTCGGCCTTGGACCGGCAAAAATCGGCAGTCTGACTAACGCGGCTATCGAGTTCCTCCTGTCCGCCCTTCATGGCTTTCACGGTTTCAGGCGACGGGCTCTCCCAAATGACTATCAGCAGCCGCTTTCCGGGACGCTTGGCTAACGCGTAAGAGGCCTTGTCGAGCGCGTTCAGGAAGCCCACCAGATCGGTTTGGCGGCCGCTGCCGGCGGCATCCAGGAAGGCCTGATCGAGGTCCTTGGGCTGCATGTACCTGGTGAGTTCCTGGCCTTCGGAAATGCCTGGCCGCCGCAACTCCGCGACCGCCCCCGGGATCTGCAACCAGTCGTGCGTACTGTCCGCCAGGGAGTGCGCGGCCTGCCGGCCGATATCCTCACCAGTGGCGCCGAACAGGACGACAAGCGAACGGTCCTCGGAGCGCGCCGGACCCGCTGAAATAACGGCTAAGAGGAGCGCAGGAACGGAAAGACGCAATTCGATTCGCATGGCTCATGCCACCTCGCGGGCTGCTGAAAAAGCCTCACCGGACACATCTACTGACGATTGTTTCTTGGATTTCGTGGATGTTAATCGGACCCACGGCGAGCAAATCCGCGGTCTACTGAAACTTGATCTGCGAAGAAGCTTCAAACTTGCGGTAATCGCGGAACTGGGTTTCGTTGCGCACCACCTGCTTGCCCTGGCGGACCTGCAGCACCGAGCGCAAGGGTAGCAGGTGATCTTCGCCCGCGATGCGCACCATCCCGTATTCGAGGGAAAACGTGGGCGACTGCAGCCCGAAGTCCTTCGGCAGGCCGCCGCCCTGCAAGGCGATGCGGCGCACCAGCCCGCTCTCTTCGTCTACGAACACGCGGCCGTGGAAGCCGGCGATTTCCTGGCGCAGGTTGAAAGTCAGAATAAAGTTCGAACGCTCCACGGGCACGTCCGCATCGAAGACATCGCATAGAACGCCGCCGGTCATGGCGCGGCCGGACCACTTGTACTTGGCCGCCGCTTCGGGGCGAAAGATGGACTTCAGCATGGAACCGAATTCGCCGCGCGAGTGCACCCCCTTGAGCGAGTCGCGATGCATGCTCGACTTCACGCCGTTTACCTCCAACATGCGATAAGTTTCTTTGGGGCTCTCGTAGGTGAGTTCTTCTATGAAAGTGTCGGTTTGAGTAAATTTCTCGGCGCTCTTCACGGGAGCCGTGAGGCGGCGGGTCTCGCGGTTGCAGCGGAAGTTGGGCAGGCGCGTGGAGTACGACAAGGCGCTCGCGGTAGCCTCGTCCCAAAGCTTCTGTTGTTCGGCTGCGGCGGGCGCGCCCGCGTCCGCGCTGAGATGCACGGGGTCCACCTCGGGCAGCGTCACTTCGGCGTCTTCGGCATCGTCATGATCGGTGCGCAGGGCCATGGCGTTCGGCCCAGCGGACGCCAATACCGCGGTGCGCTCGTTGCCCAGAACGCGAAAGCTCACTGGGCGCGTCAGCGCATTCTTGCCCTGGCGTACGGTTATGCGCGCCTCGTATTCGCCGGGGCTGAGTTCGACGCCGCGCAGAGTTGCCAGATAGGGGAATTCATGTTTTTGCTCGCTCGCTACGCCCATGCTGCCGCCATCGCCGGCTTCGTTCCGGACCTTGTCGGTGAAAGGCAGCGCGCTGCGTCCGACCACCTTCCCGTGGCGCAGGATCTCCAGGCTCATCTGCGGCTGCGGGCCGTACGAGTCCGGGTAAACCACCACATAGATCTGCAGCGTAAACGGCTGGCCGGCGTGAAAGACCGGATCGAGCAATGGGGAGATGGCATTGCCGTCGTACTGGAGCAACTGATCGGCCTCGAATTTGTCGCCCGCCCCGTCGAACGGCCGCACCATCAGCGCATCGCTGACGGTGAAGCCGGGCACTCCCATGCCGGTGCGCAATGGCTCGCGCACGCCGCCCGTTTTTCCGGCGATCAGGTCTTCGACGGTGGCTTCCAGGGTGTACCGGCCGGCCGGCAAAACCACTTCGCGCATGTAATAAATGTTGCCCACGCGTCGCGCAGCCAGCTTGTTCAGGGGGCCGTGCATGGTTACCGGCTTGCTCGCCCGCCAGACGACTTTGCCCGCGGCATTGCGCGCGATCTGCGTGACGCGGGCGCGCGCGGTATACGTGCCCGCATTGTCGTCGATATCGAAATGCAGAGCATTCACCGGCGATTCGACCAGAAACAGGCCGCGCATCGGTCCCGTGGTCTGTTCGATATTGGGCCCGCCGTCGACCTCGGTCATGCCGCCCCGGCCCGCCCCCACGGACATCTGCACGCCAAAACTCTGCGAACCGCCCGGCGAAGTTCGCATGAAGCGCGTGTGTACCGGCAAGCCGGTGGGCAGATCCGGCAGGGCCGCCGTGGTAACGGGCTCGTCCGCCACGGGCGCGGCGTAGGCCGATTCCGCGGTCTTCGATCCGGCGGAGGCAATCAGCACGGTGGCCTCCAGCGCCCTGGGGTCGCGGATCAGCGCCCCGCCAGTCGCTTGCCCGAGCGCCTGAAACGAATGGCTGGCGTACTTGGAGGGAACCGCAGCGGGGTCCAGGACCACCACGCGAATTAAATTAGCCTTGCAAAAGTCGATGGTTTGCTTGAGCTGCGTCTCGGCGTCGGCCGAGAGCGGCGGCGTCTCGACGACCGTCACGAGAATGCGGAGGCCGGGGCGGCCGGCGAGCGCCTGCGCGGCGCGATCGAGGGCATTCAGGAATGTGTCCGGATCGGTATCGCGCGCTTCACGCGCGGCGTTGAGGAACGCCGGTTCGATCGTTTTGGCGGGGGTCTTGGCTTCGAGCGGTAGAGCATCCACGCTGCCGCTGCGGCGGAGTTCGGCCGTGGAACCGGGCTCGCTGAGCCAATGCCGGGAGGCGGCCATCACCGTCCGGGCGGCCTGGCGCCCGGCTTCCGCGCCCGCGGGTCCGAACAGGAAGATCGCGGAGCGGGCGGGTGGGGCGGGATCGGCGGCTCGGATGGCGATGCAGAGCGGCGCGATGAGCAGCCAAACAAGGCCGGCGGGGCGCATATCTTCGATGATAGCGTTATGCGGGCGTCATCGCAGCTTCTTCCGTTTCACGCTGAAATCGAAGGCATGGCGGGCCATATCCACGCGGCTGCCGCGGAAGGCGACGCCCTCGGCCTCCAGGCGCGTGCGCTGCTCCAGCCCTGCCTCGCCTGGCAGCCGGATATATCCCCCGGCGCCCAGCACGCGATGCCAGGGGATGCCGCCGGAGGCATTGTGCAGCGCCCAGGCGACTTGTCGGGCCGCGCCGGGATAGCCCGCGGCGCGCGCCACATCGCCGTACGCCGCCACACGGCCTTTGGGAATCCGGCGGATTGTGCGGCGGATCTGTTCCAGCATCGCTCGTATCAGTTTACGACGTGGCGCAGGCACTCGTG
>Ga0181534_10001483_pt1 | contig 15268 bp, 9 predicted proteins | sample PEATcosm2014_Bin_37_FD_119758 | JGI IMG/M metagenome (GOLD analysis project Ga0181534, IMG submission 119758) | Peatland microbial communities from MTU Mesocosm Facility, Houghton, MI, USA - PEATcosm2014_Bin17_10_metaG | ecosystem: Environmental > Terrestrial > Soil > Wetlands > Peat | place... | reverse complement strand
CCAACGGAAACTTCCTGCTTTTGACCGGATACGGAACGGAAGGCAGCGCGGCACCGCTCGCAGCGGTCAACGCGTGCCCCGGCACCACGGTATCGGGCAGCGGCGCAACCACGGTGTGGACCGTGCTTGACCCGAACGGTTGGGGATTCCGCATGGAGCCAGTCCCGACACAGACCGGGTCGCAGTGGCAGTTTAACGTCACGGCGCAGATGAAGCCTGTGCGCTTCTTCTCTCTATCCCAGACATTGGCACCGCTACCCGACGAAATGGAGCCACACTTCCGTGAAGGCTTCATCGCCCAGTGCTACCGCCGCTCTCCTGAGAAAGCCGTGTACGGCAAGTTCAAGGACGCGTGGCAGCTTTGGTTGCAGAGCTTGAACGAACTACGTGCGAAGGAAGACCGCGAATTGGAAGAGAACAAGTTCATTCCGACCCGCACCGTCTTCGGCGCAGCGCGCAGCCGCAACAACTTCCAAGGCGGCGCTTGGCCTTATAATTACCCAAGACCATAAGAGACGACATGTTCACACTACTAAATTCCGCGTATTTCGCTCAACCGTTCGTGCAGTACCAGCCCGTTACAGCGGGCTACGGGTTGGAACCATCCACCTCGATCTGCACAATGATTCGCAACTCGTTGTTGTCTGCGCCGATGACTTGGTCATTCAACCGCGACGAGTTGACATTCAGCACGATAGTAGGTCAGCAAGATTACGCGCAAGAGATCAGCGGCAACGACTTCTCGTTCATTGAGAAGGTCACCCTCACCGACGACCAAGGCAACATTCACGAGTTGAAGGACTCCTTCAACAACACGGCTTTGGCGGTGTCAACGTTCCAGCAGCGCCCCAGCGCGTGCGCGGCTCAACAAGTCTATTACACAGGCAGCAATCAGTACGTCAAGTTCCGTTTCTTAGGCGTGCCCGACCAAGTTTACACAGTCACCATTACCTACCAAAAGTTGCAGCCGCTGTTTGGTCCGTTCGCAATTACGGCAGCAGGCGCGGCATCTGGCGGCAACACAACGTACACGGGGACGTTCGACCCGTACTCGCTCCCGGCAGGCGCACCTGTCGTGGTCACCGGGTTCGGGACTGGCTACACGGTAAACAACGGCAACTTCTCGGTTGTAAGTTGTTCCGCAACGTCGCTCGTTTTGAACAACGGCGCAGGCACGGCGGTGAGCGGTCAGTTCGCCTTCGCGGTGAACATCTCGTGGAGTCCAATCCCAGATCAGTTCAGCGACATTTACAACTACTTGTACTTGAGCGAAATCTTCACACTGGCGGACGACGCGAGAGCGGCTCAGTTCCGTCAACGCGGCATCGCTGCCTTCTTAGCGAAGGCAACAGGTTTGACCGAGATGCAGCGCAACGTATTCATCCAGCAATGGCAGGCTCGCAACGTCGAGCGTCAGTCATCGGCTCAGTTGATTCAATCAGGCAATCAGGCTCGCGCAATTTAACGGTAGAGGATAATGACAAGTCCATTCCAAACAGCAGGTGGAGCGCCACAAAAACAGCCTCGTTATACGACGCTGTTTGAGGACCGCATGTTCACCGGGTTGTACACCCAACGTGCGGTGCTACACGACCCGTCGGACGTATACACTGCGCGCTTTTACGGCGGCAGACCTGACGTGCTTTTGGGTGGGCGCAACATCGAGTTGACCAACCGCCTAACCTTGCAACGCCGTCCCGGCATGATCGCCTTCGGCACCAACGGCGGCTTCTCCTACCCGACTCCCCCAGATCGTGCGTTTTCCTTCCAGTTGTCTGACGGCACCATCCGCGTAATCATCGACACGGAAGACAGCGGATTGCTGTCGGTTACCTCGGTGGCGAACTCTTCGTTGGGCAACGCCGTTTACATGGGAACATTTCCGGGCGGCGGAAACAACGGCTACGTCGGATTGCAGTTCACCATCAAAGGCTTCGTTACCAACACGGAAAACAACGGCGTCTTCACCGTAACAAACTCAACGACCACAACCCTTACTTTGAACAACGCAGTTGCCGTGGCAGAGACCGCTACAGCAACCGCAGAGACTGCGGGCGGCGTGTATTGGGACCAGCAAGACGGCAGCGCCGAACTGTTGGTTGCCAAGACCGCTGGCGCGGGTCAGATGTACTTTATCGCAGTCGCGGGCGTGCTGTATATGGGCGACGGCGTGCAAACGTACAAGTACACCCCGTTGAACACGAACGGTACGATTTGGAACTGGGGCATCGTCGCACCGACAGCCCAGCCGACGGTCACCGAGACGCCATCAGGTTCTGCGTCAACGGTATGGCAGGCGTCCACCGTCTTCTCGACAATGGGTCTGACGAAGGACACGAATTCGACCCCACAGATTTGGCAGTTGATTTCGGTTAATCCGAGCGCAGCCGTTGCCCCAACCAATCCGCAGTTCTTGGAGACAGGAACTGGCGAACCCAATTGGCAAACCGGGCTGTTCTCCACAACTTCGGACAATGGAATCACGTGGCTCAACGTCGGCGTTTTGAACGACTGGGCAGTGAGCACCTTCTACGGCGACCTTGGCACCTCTGGCGCAACTGCGGGTAACTGCGCAATTGCAGTCGCATCGGTAAATTGCATTTACGGAAACTTCAAGAACTCGGGCAGCTTAGGCAAGAGCGAGTCCAGCCCGACATCAGAACCTCACTTCTCTGGCGCATGGCCGGGTGCAAGCTACTTCGAAGGAAACAACCAAGGCTTCAACGGCTTGAATTGGTTCCCGCTGTTCAATTACGCCGCTGGTTCCTCTGGCTTGCGTTGGAAGCAGTCGCACGCATATCCGGGATGGTTCACAGGCTCACCGACAGGCGCTGCGCACCAAATCAGCGGCACCGTAACGTGCTGCATCACTGGCGACCTCCCGAGCACGTTGCTCTCTCCTGTTTACTTGATGGTCCCAACGGGCAGCGGCGGTACCTCTGGCAGCGGATACGCTCCGTTCCTAGCATCGTCGGCAATCGGCGCAACGGTAGGCGACAACCAAGCTATCTGGATGTGCATGGGGCAAGCCGCGTGGCAGGCCAACTATCCGTACCTTGCATGGACGGCACAAGGCAACGCGTTCGGCGTCGTTTACGACGGCACCAACTTCCAAGTCTGCGTGAAGAATACAGGATTGAGCGGTGCAACCGCACCGGGCACGGGCAGCAATCCGGCGTGGGCAACCACGTACGGCTCGACCACAACGGACAGCAGCGTTACTTGGGTCTGCGTGGGTCCGAACGTCGCATGGGCTTCGGCACAAACGTGGAACCTTCCCACGGCTGGGTTCTTCCCGCCGTACGGCTCAACCGCATTCGGCGGGTCGACGGTTATCGGCGGCGGCTACGTTGAATCAGTAATTTCGTCTGGCACCTCGGGTTCAACCGCGCCTTCATGGCCTGCGCCTCCGGGAACAGTTTCGGACGGCAGCGTTACATGGCGCGGAACTGGAACGCCTTCTGCAAACTCGCTTTCGTGGTCGTACGGCTTGGCATACGCGTACAGCTACATGGCGCGCCCCACAACCGACTTGTATTCGCCCGCACCTGACGGCGGCGGCTTGACACCTCCGGGCTGGCCTGCACCGTTGGGCGCTCCCACAGGCTCAGAAACCTACGCCGTGTCGTCTGCGTCCCCGGCAAACCAGATCGTCGGCGCGAACCCCGGCTCAGTCAACACCATCTCGGGCAAGTACTCAGATGACCCGCAAGTTGACACGATCATCATCTGGCGCTCCGCAGACTCCGCGAGCGGCGCAGATAACATGTACTTCTTAACGGAAATCCCGAACATCGTCGGCAACGGAACTTGGACTTTTCCAGACTACTTGCCGAGCGTTGCAACCGGGACGTTTCCGGGTTTGAACATCCTTCTACCTGCGCCGATTAACGATGTCAACGACCCGCCAGCATCGACTTATCTGCCTCAAGTTTACAACTACCAGCGCATCTGGGGTTCGAACGACGAGCAGGTAAACTTCTCTGGCGGACCCGACACCTTCGTCGGCAACCCGAACGAAGCGTTCAACCCGTCGGACGAGTTGCCGTTCCTTGCGCCAGTCACTCGATTGGTGAAGACCCCGCAAGGCATTGTCACCTTCTTAACGGACAGCATTGAGATGATCGGCGGCGGTCCTGCGACTGCGACCTTCTTCTCAGTTACGATGGCACCGGGCATAGGCTTGTTGAGCTACAACGCGTGCGACGTGTACGCGGGAGAAATCTACTTCTTCGCAAGCGACAACCAGTTCCGTGTTATGACGCCGTCGTTGAACCTGTCGAACTTCGGATTCCCGTTGGGCGACCAGTTCGCTAACCTTCCGGCATACGGAACTTTGGACACCACGTGGGACCCGACCAAGGTCTACGTCGCCGTTCACCAAAACGGCATCGACAACTGCATCTTCGTCGCAGACGGTTCTACGGGATGGTACCGCTTGAACCCTCACCAGATTCCGGGCGCGGCACAAGGACCGGAACCGATCTGGTCGCCGTACGCGGTAATCACTGGCGGCGCTAAGATGGTGCAGTCGGTTGAAACCACGCCGGGCATCAAGCAGCTTCTAGCAGGTCCGACTTCGCCTGCGGACAACATTTTGGCACGCGACTTGGCAGTCTTCACGGACGACGGGGACGCGTACGACGCCTACTTCACAATGGGCAGCATCAAGCTGGCAGAGCCGGGACAGATCGCGCTTCTAAAGTTTATCGAGTTCGACTTCTCTGGCATCCAGTTCCAGCCGACCATCAGTTACTTGATGAACGAAATCAGCGGAACCTTCACGGAGTTCATCAACGGACAGAACGTTTTGGGCACGACAGTTCCGGTGTTCGACCCGCCTGCGCTGTACGGGGAGACGATTGCCCCGAGTTCTTACAGCCCGAACCGCTACTACTTCTCAGCCAACGCCTCGCTGGCAAAGTGTCGCCACATGCAAGTCAAGGTTGACTTCGGCGGCGGAACTGAGGTCATCTCGACAACGATTGACGACGTGCAGATTAGCTCGAACGTTCTGACGTTGACCGTTGCAAGCGTAACCGGGTTTGAGGCAGGTCAGACGGTTTACATGTCTGGTCTGACAAACGCGACCTTCTTGAACGGCACCTCGTTCGTCTTGACGAGCGTAGGCTCGAACACATTAGTGGGCAACTACACCCACGCCAACTGGCCGGGATTGTATACTGCGGAAGATTCACAGTCGGTTACTCCGGGCACAGACACGGTATCGTTGACGCTATCAATCTCACCAGCGGCAACATCGTTCATGTGGTATCAAGGATGCTGGACGGGCGCGTTTCCGTCGTACAACTTGGTTATCCCGTCGGGCTTCACCACTGCGCCTAGCTTCTCGGTAAGCAGCGCCTTCGTGGCTGCTTATCAAGTGGGTACGGCGGGGACCTATACTGCGTCAACCAACACGACCTTTGCGAACAACTCGGGAGACGCCTCTGGCTTCTTGTTCTCGTTCAACACCACGGGCAGTTCTCCGGTTGGCACCCACATCGGTGACTCGGGCAGCGAAGGCAACGCAACGTTGACAAGCACAGCCGCCGTATCGGCGGGCGCAGCGTTGATCGTTTACTACTTCGCGCAACTGTTCTCGGGACAGACTCACACGCTTCCGACAACCTGTACCGACTCGAACGGCAACACGTATGAGTTGTTGGGCAGTCAGTCAACTTACGACGGCTCAACGTACGGCTCTGCCGTGGTCGCGTTCATCTGCAAGAGCGCCACAGCAAACACGGGTGGTCACTCGGTAACGTACACTTTGAACGGCGTATCGAACAACTCAATATGGAGCGTTTGCCAGTTCACCAACCTGTCGTTCCCGAACTCGGGAGCCGACACCGGAACCGCAGAGACGACGATCAACGTCGGTGGAACAACGGGCGACGAACTATACAGCATGAGCATCGTAGGACGCAACATCGTAGAGACGTAAAATGGCGAACAACGACAACCTGATTACAGAGGAGCAAGTTCCGAGTAACTGGGAGCCAGTGGAGAAGCCAACCATTGTTCCCGGAGAAGCACCGGGAGGTGCTCCTGCGCCCCCAGCGCCGAACGACATGCCCCAGTTCTTCTCAGGCTCGTTGCCGCCGTCGCTCCAGTTAAGTCCTTACTTCGCGGGAACGGAAACGGCATCACCCCGCATTCCCAAGACGGCTTTGATGCCGTTGGGAACACAGGCGAACGCGTTCACGAATTCGGCATCGCAGAGCACGGCAACAACAACCGTGGTAACGTCGCCGGGTTCGATCACCTTGGAAGTCCCGAGCATCTTCACGCCAGCAAGCCAGACCACAACCCTTCCGGGTCCGGTCATCGTGGCGTTGGCAAGCCAGAGCGCAAACGAGTTCTTCGCAGGTCCGGTGAGTGGGTCGGCGGCAGCGCCGGGATTCCGCATGCTGGCGGCAGCCGATATCACCTTCGTGATTCCGGTTGCTAACGGCGGCACAGGACAGGACACGCTTCCAGCCCACGAAGTTTTGGTGGGAGAGGGAACGTCGGCAGTCGCATCGATTCCGAACGGCACAGCGGGCTACGTTCTAACCTCAAACGGTTCGGGCGCAGACCCAACGTTCCAAGCGGCAGGCGGCGGCTTCACGGCGGCGGTTAAGATCAACGGCGTAGGCACCTCGCTCGACAAGCAGTTCTTTATCAACGGCGTTTCGGACGGCTCGAAGCCGACTTGGGTAGTTCAAATCAACGGCACGGCAGATGGTGGATAATGGCATCAAACCTTAACAACACGACACCAGCAGCCCCAGCGGGCGCGCTCAACGTCTACTTCCAAACGGACGGCAGCGGAAACGACTCTGCGTACTACATCGCGCCGTTTGACGTTCCTGTGTTCGCTCCCGGACTGGGCGTGAACAACCAGAAGCTGACCCGTTTGGCGATGGTTCGCAACATCAAGTTCCCGGCAAGCGCAACCAATTCGTACGCGGTTGCCAGCGCCAACGCTTACGCCAACACGACCTTCACGTTCAAGAAGAACGGCACGTCGTTCGCAACCTGTCAGTATTCGGCAGGCACGGCAGTCGGTGTCTTCACTCAGGCTTCGGACGCAAACTTCGCGCCCGGCGACTTGTTGGAGATCGACGGACCCGCGACAGCCGATGCGACCTTGGCAGACGTAGGCATCACCTTGTACGGATTCAGAACGTCGTAACGGAGAGACATGGCACCGTCATTTGTCCAAGCAGCTAGCGCGATTTCTTCGACGTTCACGTCAATGCCTTTGGCGATGACCGCTCAACCCGTCTCTGCGGGTGACGCCATCGTCGCGTTTGCGATGGCTTATCTTGGGCAGTCGGTTACGTTCTCAACGCCGACAGACAACAGCAGTGCAGGCAGCAACACTTATACGGAAGTCGCAGGTTCGCCGTTCACGGCGGGTCCGTCGTCTCAGCCCGTTGTTGTTCACGTTTATACCGCGATTGCCAACGCAACGATGGCAGGCGGCTTGACGCTCCAATTCAACAATAACAACTACGTTTACGCGGGCTGCATGGCGGCGCAATACACGGGCGTCTCGGGATTCACACTAGATCAGACGAACATTTCTCGAACGACATCGAGTCCGTTCACGACAGCGGGCGTTACCACAACCGAGGCTGAGGAAGTTATCGTATGCTTCGCAGGCTCGCAGTTGGCAGGCGGCAGTCAAGCATTTACGGTATCCTCTCCGTACACGTTGAGAAACCAGTTGTCTAATTCCACTTTGGGCGGCGTCAACTGCAACGGCTTGGCAGATTATGTGCTGGCATCGGCGGGTTCGTCTACATCAACTTGGACGTGTGGAAGCACTACGAACATTTTTGGTATTTTGACGCTCTCGTTTATCACCGCTGGCTCGACGTACAGCATCAGCGGCAACGCGGGCGAGGCAGGCGCAACCGTCTCGTGGACCGGGACGGCCAGCGGCAGCACCACGGCGGACGGCTCTGGCAACTACACGATCACCGGGCTGTCGAACGGCAACTACACGATCACGCCGACAAAGACAGGATACACGTTCACTCCGACCAGCCGAAGCGAGACGGTTTCCGGCAGCAACATCACGGGCGTGAACTTCACAGGGACGGCAGCGGCGACGACGGTGTTCGACACATGCCAAACTTTCTGGATGGGCTAATGATTAAGTACGACGGCTCCACGGTCAGCGACCTTCCACAGTTGGAAGAGTGGATTGCTCACGACCCGTATCACTTTCATCAGGGGCAACCCGAGTGGTGGCTCACTGGTAATGGACTACTTGCCTTTTGTTTGATGGACGGACGCGGCCCCCTATGCTACGTCCGACTGGATGACGAGAGCGGGTACGTCCGCATTCATACGCAGTTCGCCCCCGAGGCGGTGGTGTCCAAACGCCGCCTTCTGGTGGGTATGAACCAGTGTATGACTAAGCTGATTGAACTGTATCGTCCCTCCCATCGCGGGATGATCTTCAACTCGGTCAGCCCAAGTTTGATTGCCTTTATGGGCAAGCGTTTCAGTTTCGCGTCAGTTGGTAACGACGACTACCGACTAGACTTTGAGGAACAACTACAATGTGTGGACCATCCAGTTCAGAGCAGGGACTTCAACAACAGAGTCAGGGTTTTTCGACCCAGTTGATGAGCAACTACTCACAGCTATTCTCCCAGCAGCAGGGCGTGCTTGCGGGATTGAACAAGTCGCTCAGCCCAATCGTTGCTGCGGGACCGAGCCAGCAAGGGTTCTCTGGCGCTGAACTCAACTCTTTGAACACCTCGGCAATCAATGCGAACGCGGGCGCAACGCAGTCGGCGCTTCAAGCGGCGCGCACCTTCGGCGCAGGACAAGGCGGCGGTGGAACGAGTGGTCTGACTTCCGGCATCACCAAGCAAATCGAGTCGTCGGTTGCGGCGCAGGGAGCAGGGAATTTGGCGACGAACGAAGGTCAGATTCAGCAAGCCAACTGGGCGCAAGGCAACTCGAATTACTTCAAGGCGCTTGGAGCGCAAGAGGGCGTGGCGGGGCTGTATAACCCGAACGGCTCGATGACGGGCGCGATCAACGAGAACAACAACTCATTCAGTCAGGCAAGCGCGATCAACACGCAGGAAAACGCGATGGCGCAAGATATCGCGGGCTTCGCAACGGCGGCAGTTGGCAGCGCTGGCGACATTATCAGCGCAGCGAAGGGGTAACGAAATGCAGACACCAGATCAGCAGTCTCAAGCGCAACAGCAACAACCATCGACTACGGCCATGCTTCCGCCAGAAAGAGCCGCTGCGCCACCTCCCAGCACGACGGTAGAAAACCCGCGTACGAAGTCAACTTTGGACAAGGTCACCAGCATTTCGAAAACCTTGAGCGGGGATTTGCAGCAAGGTCTTTCTTACGCCAATGCACGCCGTGCCCGCCAGCAGTATCAAGCACCCGAGCAGATGGAAATTCCCGAGTAACTTGACAAATACTCCGATTTGTGATATAGTAGTATAGAGGATACAATGGGCGAAACACCGACGATTCTTCAAGGTTTGGAAAGCGCGGCACCTGACGTTGCCGCCGCAGTCAACCTAAATCCGCAGCCTGCGCCAGTGATTCCACCGACAAAGGCTCCGCAACTTGCGCCGGGAATGCAGCGTCCAAACATTCCTGCGGCACAAACGCCTGATACAACCCCGCCGTCAGACGCCGATTTGGGCATCCACCCAGTGGACGCGATGGCGACTGCGTTCATCGGTCACTTGATTGACTCGGACCAACAAGCCCGCCAGCCTCAACGCCCACCCGGCAGCTTCGGAGATAAGCTAGCAGGCGCAGCCTCTGCGTTGGGAAGAGGGATGGGAGATATGCGCACGGGCGGCAACCCAGCAGAAGGACACGGCTGGCTAGGCGCAGTCGGTGCCACATTGAATGCGCGCAACGAGCGTATAACGAAGGAAAAGCAGCAGAAGTTCGAGAACGACGAGCGCTTGAAGAACGACCAGATCAACATCGCAAAGGCGAACATGGAAGCCGTTGCCCACGCCCGCAATATGCAGTTCCAAGACAAGGCCGTTCGTGATGCCAGTGCCGCATCCTCTGCGCAGTTCATGGATGCCTTCCGCGACAACTACGAGGTTCGAGACAACATTACCCAAGATAAGATGAGGGAGTTGATGAAGGACCCGCAATTCGCAAAGACTCACACGGGACGCATCACGGGTTATGAACCGATGTTGGACGCTGCGGGCGAACCTAAGATGGACCCGAAGACCGGACTACCAGTCGAGATGCCGTTGTACAGTACCGTCAATTTGGCTCCGGGCGACCTTTCCAAGCAAGTTACGGTCAACGCGACGATGGCGAAGCGTTGGAAGGACGCGGGCGTGAAGGATGTTCCGGTTGGCACCAAGATGGGTTCAACTATGGTAGCCAACATGGACTCGGACGCGCAAAAGTTTGGCAGTTCGCTCCACATGCTGAATCAGGGCAAGGTTCTGCCGCTACCGAATGACGTGAAGGACCAGATGGCGGACGCGTTGAAGTCAACCGAAGTTGCAACCGCACTGGCACACCATCCGGGAGACCCGCTGGGTGGACTGTTCGACGCACAAAAGAACGTTGAAGACCACATCGCCGCTGGCAAGCAAGCTCTTGCTGCGGCGCAACAGTCTGGCGACCCTGCGAAGATTCAAGCTGCGCAAGCCGACTTGGACCACGCACAAACCACAATGAGTCACTTGAGCACCACCATCAATCAGGGCTTCACAGACGACGAGCGTAAGCAGTACGTGAAGGAAGCACAAGCACAAGCGAAGCAGGAAGCGTTGGACGAGAAGAATCAGGCTGCGCAGGACGAGAAGAACGCGAACGACAGAGAGCGCAACCGTATCGAGTGGTACAAGGCGCAGCACCCGAATGGCGGCGCGCTGGCTGTTGGCGGTGGCGCTGGCGGCGATATCCCGATCTCGGACGGCATGCAACAGCAGATCGACCAGCTACAAAAGGCAAACCCGTCTGCGGCTGCGATCTTGGACCATTACGACAACACCTCGAAGGCTGCGCTTATGAGCGTGGCATTCGGTGATGGCTCTGTGGACTTCAAGAGCGTGTTCCCAGCAAACCTTCGTAAGGGCGTACCGGGCATCAGCGCACGTGACGCAGTTGCGGTGTTGAAGCAGATCAACCCGAACTGGGACGAAACCCAGTACAAGCAAGTTCAACTTGCGTACAGAAACGCAACCGAAGGCGACAACGGCAAGGCAATTCAGCAGTACAACAACTTCATCCAGCACGCCGCTGGGGCAGTTGATGCTCTTGTTGCGGCTAACCGTCAAGGTCCTCGTGTTTGGAACAAGGCTTTGAACGAGTTGCAGAACGCCGGATACGGAACCGACGCAACCCGCATTCAAACGGCAATATCAGGTCCTCGTGAAGAAATCAAGTTGTTGTTGAGCGGCGGCTACAGTCCGAAGGGACCGGAGAGCGATGCGGTCAACACCATTATGAGCGACTCCGCAACACCCGCTCAGTTGAGCACGGCGCTGCAAGAGTACGCGAGATTGGGCACTGTTCGCTTGAGCAACATCAACGAAAACTACAAGCGTCCGACAGGCAAGAACTTGCCGCGCATCATCAGCCCGGCTACTTTGGAAGCTGCAAAGCACCTAGGCCTTGACCCGATCACTTACAACACCCTATCGAGTCTTGATTCGACAGGCACGATCTACGGTCCTCAAACACCGATGGGCGCAAACTTGCCGCCGCTGCCGAAGGCTCCACAAGGTAAGGTTGCCGTGCAAATTCCGGGTCAGGTAGTTGGCTTCATCGACCCGCAAGCACTTCCGAAGTTCAAGCAAGACCACCCGAACGCAAGAGTACAAGAGTAAAACATGACGACGAACGCACCCGTACCGGCACCTGTACCAGCACCTGTACAAGCTGCTGACGACCCGTACGCACAGTACGGCGGTCAAGTTGCTCCGACGCCTGCCCCGCAACCTGCGGCGGCAGCGTCTTCGGATGACCCGTATGCTGCTTATGGCGGCAGTTCTCAAAACGCTAAGCCTGCATTCAATCCCAATGACTTGGTAACGGATAAGACTCAGCGTATGTGGAATGCTGCGTCAAAGGTAGCGGACCCGACCCAGCGACAGGACATCCTAGACAAGGCAGAAGAGATGGCGCACCCGCCTTCGACTCTTCACAAAGTTGCGAAGTGGGCGGCAGACGGTCTGTTCAGCGACCAGACGGTAACCAGATTCTTCACAGGTCACACTGCGGAAGAGTTGAACGACATCCTTAAGCCATCTGATTCCGAAGTTTTGCAGCGTTCTAACAGTCCCGACCCTCAGAAAGTTACGGATGCCGACTACGCTCGTTTCTTGGTCAAGAGCGGCGTAGACACGGGAAAGACGCTAAACAACATGTTTCTTTCTCCTTTGGGCATTACCACGCTTGGTGGTGGAGAAGTTTTGGGCGCAGTAAATTCGGCAAGACAAGTGGTACAAACCGAACGTGCCGTGCAGCAGTCTATGCGCGTTTTGGAGACGGCGGACGCCCTGCATCAAAACCTGCAAAGCGGCATTCGCATCGCGACACAACAGGCAGAGGCAGCGGAAGAGGCAGCGAGAGTGGCAGAAGCTGAACTTGCTGCTGGCAAGGGCAGCGCAGAAGCTGCGCAAGCGGCTCGCACCAACGCAACCGAAGCGATGTCCAACTTAGAGAAGACTCAGAAGAGTTTGGATGCGGTAAGCCAAGCACGCAAGAACGCAGCTTTCGAGTTTTCAAAGCACGTTCAAAACGCCGCAGAAGCAGCGAAGGCGGATGCGGGAACGGGCGCGTTCGGCACAAAGTACTTGAGCAACGCCAACAACCTAACACGCCTGATGTCACCGGAAGCTAGAGCGGCACTGGTAAGCGGAAAAGTTGCTCAAGCTGCGCACCTATCTCAGTTGGGCGCAGGCACCGCGTTTACCGCTAACAGCATTGTTGACGCCTTGGAGCCTCGCCACGAGGGAGAGAATGACGCCGACTACACGGGTCGAGTACTCGGCGGCTTGGGGTGGGGGTTGTATGGCTCAGCGGAAACCGCTAAGGGTTTCGATGCCAACACGTTGAAGCAAATTCCAGAGAGCGTTCGTTCTACGGCGGAAGCTGTTCGTGACTGGGTCCGTGAGTCACCAGAAAACAAGAAGCAGGCGGAAGCTGCGCTTGCGTGGGACAAGTTCCAGAAGGCAATCCCTAACAAGGGAAAGAACCAGTTCGACTTCAATGACTGGAACGTGTGGAGATTGTTTGCGGAACCGCACCACGAGACCGTTCAGCCTGTTCGTTCGGTCAAGGACGTTGCTGAGTCTGCGGAGTATGAGCGTCAGAAAATTGAAGACCTTGCTCGTGAAAAAGCAAGAGGGGAAAAGTACGGAAGTCAGTATCTAATCCCTGACACCGAAAATGGTGAGAGCCTGCAAAACGACGTTCGCAAGAGCCTACAAAGTCTGGAAGAGGTCTCTCCCGGCTACATCGACGATGCGCTGGCGTCTTTGGAACACTTCAATTTGACAGACATGACAGTGGCGGAAGCAGACAAGCTGCGCACCCACTTGAATGATTTGATGCGCGGAAAGATTCCTCTAGGAAAGTATGCGTCGGATGTCCGCGCAGGCGACCCAGAATTTGCTGCGTACGAGGCATTGAATCAGGCTATCAAGGGAAGAATCGAAGACCGACTAATTGGCATGGGGGCAGAAGGCGTTGCCGACAGCCGCCAAGCTGAGAGTTCTCTCATCCGTGTTAGAAACGCTGCTCAAGCAGTGCTGCGTTCTGACGCAAATGCTGGCAGCAAGACCGTGCGCGGCAGCGGAGAGAATGGGCCAGTTCGTAAGGGTTTGGCTTGGGCGGCTAGAACCGCAGGCGCAGCCGGGGGAGCACTTTTGGGCGCTGGCTCTCACCTGCCGCTTGGCTGGGAGGCGGGTGCGGCGTTGGGTGGTCTAGCGGGTGACAGAGTTGCTCGCATGGTTACCACACCTGACTTGACCAGAGACCAGTTGATTGAAAGCCACATGGAGGACCCGAAGGGGAACCCTATCCAAGTAGCTGCGGGAGAGGCACCTCAAATCACCGAGAGAGGCGATGTAACACCAACGCCGCCACTTCCTATCCCACCAGCCCCAGCACCAGTGAATCCGCTGGAACCGAGACCTTTCGTACCGGAAGACTTGGAAGGTTCTAAGCTGCACTCAAGATTGGCTGCGTACTTCGGCTACGTGCTGGGAGCGCCAGATACACCATCGTTCGCTGCGCTAAAGAAGAAGTTCTTGGAACAACAACAAGACCTGAAAATCACCGGGGCAGAGAAGCCGAAGGATTTTGAGGAGATGGTTCAAAAGCTGGGCGATGCTCAAGCAGAAGAGAACCAAGCACGCAAAGAACACGAAAAGGAAGAGGCAAAGAGACTGGAAGCAGAGAAGGCGAAAACCGTAACTCTAGCAAAGACTCTCGCTGGCAAGAGTGACCAACACGTTGAGGTTAATCCGATTTTGGCGGCTGATGGTTTGGGTCACCTGTCGGGTATGGTCTCTCACCCTCTTGCGGATAACATGATGGCTCACTCGGAGCCTATGAAAATCACCGATCTCCCAGAGGGCATTAGCTCAGAGGACGCTCACCGAGAGGAGTGGGCGCACATCGCTGTCGGGCTGTTGGACGGCTTGGACGGGCGAGAGATTTGGTCTAGCAACCACGAGGGCATGGGTGATGCGGCTGCTTCGGCAATCTTTACTGCGCCGAACCTTCGCAATCCAGACAGAACGTATAACGGGGACGCCGTAAAGAAGAAGTACATCCAGTGGTTGACTCAAAAGATGGCAGGTCCTGCATCTCACGATGTCTTCTCTAACAAGACGTACGAAGAGTTGAAGGCTGGCAAGGGACACCGTGGCGACTTTAACGACGCAGAAGCGATGGTTCGCTCAGTCCATCCAGACTACACGCCTGAGATGGTGAAAGCAGACGTGAGAGCCGCTTACGAGCGTGCTAAGAGCTTGTTGATGCAAAAGCATATTGCGGACAGAATCCGCGCTAACGCGGCAGTCCGCGAGAACAATCTTCCCGACACGCACCACGCGTCGGCAGGGCGTATCGCAAGATTCAAAGAAGATTTAATGGAGGCTCACAATGAGCACGGAACTAATGACCTCGGACCAGATGGGGGCGGCAATCCAAAAGGCGGCAAAGGGATTGAGAATGCAGGAGAAGGCGGAAGCGAAGGCGAAGCAGAATCCCGACCAGCCACAGAAAAGACTG
>Ga0181534_10001481_pt1 | contig 15271 bp, 15 predicted proteins | sample PEATcosm2014_Bin_37_FD_119758 | JGI IMG/M metagenome (GOLD analysis project Ga0181534, IMG submission 119758) | Peatland microbial communities from MTU Mesocosm Facility, Houghton, MI, USA - PEATcosm2014_Bin17_10_metaG | ecosystem: Environmental > Terrestrial > Soil > Wetlands > Peat | place... | reverse complement strand
TTTCGATGCGCGCCTTGATCAGGTCGCTGATTTCCGATGCCTTGATGGACATATCGATCCTCTTGCTGCGGGCCATTCACCGGCCCGCGCCTACGCTTTTTAAGTTCTAACCTGCCAATTCCGTCGCGAGCCGTTCCAGACGACCCTTCAACGATCCGTCGATCACGAGATCTCCGGCCCGAATCATCGCGCCACCCAGAAGCGTGGCATCCACCGAGTTCTGCATGCGCACCTGGCGCTTCAACCGCGCACTCAAGGCCTGCCTGAGCTTCTCGGTCTGCGCCGCATCGAGCGGCACCGCCGAGAGCACTTCGACATCGACCGTGTTTTCGACCGCCGCGCGCAACACCTCGTAATGCGCCGCGATCTCCGGCAGCAGCAGCAGGCGGCGGTTCTCGGCGAGCACACGCACGAAGTTCTGCATGCCCGCATCGAGCCTGCCGCCGGCCACCCCGTTGATGAAGGCGGCGACATCGGCCGCAAGCCAGGCGGGGTCCTTGACGAGCGCCGTGACGCGCGGATCGGCCACGATCTCGGCGGCCGTTTTCAGCCCATCGGACCAGGCGGCGAAGGCGTTTGCCTCGCGGGCGAAGTCGAATGCGGCCTTGGCATACGGCCGGGCGATGGTGGCCCGCTCAGCCACGGGCGATCTCGGCCGCCAGCTGATCCAGCAGTTGCGCGTGGGTCTTCGGATCGATCTCGCGCCCGAGCAGGCGCGAGGCGCCCTCGACCGCCAGCTTGCTCACTTCCTGTCGCAGGCCTTCGCGCGCCCGTGAACTTTCGCGCGTGACTTCCTCGCGGGCTACCGTCAGCAGCCGCTGCGCTTCGGTCGACGCCGTTCCCTTGGCTTCCTCGACGATCTCGTTCGAGCGCTTTCCCGCCAGATCGACGATCTGCGTCGCCCGGTCGCGCGCCTCGCGGATGATCTCCTTGGAGCGTGCCTCGGCCTCGGCCAGATCCTTTTCGCTTTTGTTGGCGGCAGCCAGGCCCGCGGCGATTTTCTTCTGCCGCTCGTCGATCGCGCCCATGAGCGCCGGCCAGGCGAATTTCATGACCGCCCAGGCGACCAGGAAGAACACCACCCCTTGGATGACCAGCGTAAGTGCTAAGTTCATTGCCTACTCCTCGCTTCGGTGCCGTGCGGCGCCGATGCAGCGCGCTTTACTTGAGACCCAAGGCGCCCAGGAAGGGATTGGCGTAGAGCAGCAGGAAGCCGACGGCCACGCCGATGATCGGCACCGCGTCGAGCAAACCGGCGACGATGAACATCTTGGTCTGCAGCATGTTGGTGAGTTCCGGCTGGCGCGCCGAGCTCTCGAGGAACTTGCCGCCGAGAAGGCCGAAGCCGATGGCGGCGCCCGCACCACCCAGGCCGATCACCAAGCCTGCTGCAATCACGGTGGAGCTCATCAGTTGAGCGATTTGGGTCACATTGTCCATTATTGTCTCCGGTCTTGAATGTCTTGAGATGAATCGAAGCTAATGCTTCTCGGCCGAGATCCCGACGTACACGATGGTCAGAACCATGAAAATAAAAGCCTGCAGCGTAATGATCAGGTAGTGAAACAAGGTCCACACGACGCCGGCGCCGAACTGCGCGATACCCAGGAAATAAGTCGATATTTGATTGAGCGCCGCGCCGAGCGTGAAGCATGCGATCAGCAGGAAGATCAGCTCGCCGGCATACATGTTGCCGAACAACCGCCTCGACAGGGATAAAGGCCGCACGACCTCTTCGATCACCCGAAAGGCGAAATTGACTGGCGCCAGCAATATTTTGAGTGCCGTGTTATGGGCGTGAAACGGCGCGGTGAACCACTCGCCGGCAAAGACGCCGAAGCCCTTGTGCGTGATGCCCACCCACTGGATCAGCAGGAACACGCCCAAGGCCATGCCGACGGTGGTGTTGAGATCGGCGGTGGCCACGGTGCGCAGATGCTCCACGCCGAACAGTTTCGCACCCCACGGCAGCAGGTCCACCGGCAGAATGTCCATGAAATTCTCGAGCAACACGATGCCGAAGATGGTGATGGCAAGCGGCGCGATGAACTGATTCGAGCCGTGGTAGGTGTCCTTCACCATGCCATCGACGAATTCCACCAGCATCTCGATGGCCGCCTGCAGTTTGCCCGGCACGCCGCTGGTGGCGCGGCTCGCGGCGATCGACAGCACGAGGATGAAGGCGAACGAGATGACCAGCGTGAAAAAAATGCTGTCGATGTGCACGGACCAAAAGGCGCCGGGCCCCACATCCACGGTCAGATGCGTGAGATGGTGCTTGATATAGCCCGTCACACCGCCGGACACGTCTTCTTCAGTCATCATTCCGAAACGCATAGATCACCGATCTTCAGCCGACCCATCGTCATTTGAGCCGCATCAGGCCGACCCAATACCCCAACTGTGCCAGCACCATTCCAATCAATAATGGTGCGACATCGAGTTTCAACCGCGCGAGCGCCACATACAGCGCGAGCGCGAACCACAACCACTTCAGTGCCACCCCGGCATACATCGCCGCCGCCAGCGTGGCGCCCCCGGCAATGCCGGGCCGAAATGCGCGCCATCCCAAAACGGCGCTTCCGCCGGCCACGATCAGCCCACCCACCAGTGCCGCAAATCCGGCGGATGCGCCTTTGAGCACGAGAAACACAGACGCTGCTAACAACGCGCAGCCTGCTTGCAGGAGCACGACCCGAACGACCAGACGGTAGCCCCGAACCGGGACGTCACCCATCGTGAAGAGAACCGGTACGGCGACAGCGCGCTACCCTGGATTTGCACATTCTGCCGTCGCCCATTAAAAGAGCCGGCGCATTATAGGGAGGAGGGTCCGGCGCAGCAAGGTCGTTCGCTCCGGGAAAGTACCTACTTCCGCCTCAATTGATATGCGCCAGGATGCCCTCGAGCTCATCGAGGCTGTTGTAGGACACCACCAGCTTGCCCTTGCCGGAGAGGGTGTGCTGAAACAGCACCTTGGCACCGAGCTTGTCGGCCAATTCGAGTTCCAGGCGGTGAATGTCCGGATCAACGGCGGCCGGCGCGGCGGCGGACGGCGCGGGGGCCAGCAGGCGGCGCACCAGGGCTTCGGTATCGCGTACCGAGAGCGACTTTTTGGCCACCAGGACCGCCACTTCGATCTGCTGACGGCGCGAGGTGAGGCCGAGCAGGGCGCGTGCATGGCCCATCTCGATGCTGCGCTGCTCCAGCAGCTGTTTCACCTCGTCGGCGAGTTCCATCAGGCGCAACAGGTTGCTGACCGCGGCGCGCGAGCGGCCGACGGCCTCCGCGGCCGCCTGATGGGTGAGGCCGAACTCGTCGATCAAGCGCGCGAGTGCGCGCGCCTCCTCGAGCGGATTCAAGTCCTCGCGCTGGATGTTCTCGATGAGCGCCATGGCCACCGCCGCCTCGTCGGGAACGTCGCGGATCACGGCGGGAATTTCGGCGAGGCCGGCCATCTGGGCGGCGCGCCAGCGGCGCTCACCGGCGATGATTTCATAGCGCTGTGATTCGCCGGGCAGGCGCCCCGGCAGCGGGCGTACCAGGATGGGCTGGACCAGGCCCTGCGCCTTGATCGACTCGGCCAGCTCGCCCAGGGACTCCGGCCGCATGTCGATGCGCGGCTGGTATTTACCCCGCTGCAGCAGGTCGAGCGGCAGAGTGGCGAGCCGATCGCCGGGCAGCTGCGGCGCCTCGGCCGGCGTGGGCGCCGCCGCCGCACGCTGCGCCAGCAGCGGACTCAAGCTCGCGAGCCCCCGACCCAAAGACGGCTTTTTGCCGGACATGCGCGATTTCCGAAAAAATGATCGGGGGATTATACGGGCGCGACGGGCAGCTCGTCGCGGCGAATCATCTCCCCGGCAAGCGCCAGGTAGGCGAGCGCGCCGCGCGATTCCTTGTCGTGAAACAGCGCCGGCTTGCCGAAGCTCGGCGCCTCGGCCAGGCGGATGTTGCGCGGAATCAGCGTGCGGAACACCTTGTCGCCGAAGTGCTCGACCAGCTGCGCGGATACCTCGTTCGCGAGATTATTGCGCGGATCGAACATGGTGCGCAGCAACCCTTCGATTTCGAGCTCGGGATTGATGGAGCCGCGGATCTGCTCGATGGTCTGGGTCAACGAGCTCAAGCCCTCGAGCGCGTAGTACTCGCATTGCATCGGCACCATCACCGAGTCGGCCGCGACCAGCGCATTGAGGGTCAACATGTTGAGCGAGGGCGGGCAGTCGATCAAAATCACGTCGAAGTCATCGCGAATGGTCTTGAGCGCGTTGCGCAGCTTGAACTCGCGTCCCGCCATCATCGTGAGCAGGCGCGCCTCGGCGGCGGTGAGATCCTGGTTGGCGGGCATGAGCATGAAGCCGCCGTATTCGACCGGCACCAGCGCCTCCATGGCCGCGCAATCGCCGAGCAGGACGTCGCAGCTGGTGCGCGATTGGGAGTTCTTGTCGATCCCGCAGCCCATGGTCGCATTGCCCTGCGGGTCGAGGTCGATCAGCAGCACCCGGCGTTTCGTGGCGGTCAGCGAGGCCGCGAGATTGACGGCGGTGGTCGTCTTGCCGACGCCCCCCTTTTGATTTGCAATTGCGATGACCCGCTTCATGACGATTCTCGATTTCAGCCACGCCGGGCGGCGTGGGGCCGGCTCGATTGGCCCCCGGCTGGATGGCCCCGGGCTGGATGGCCCCTGGCGGGGGAGAGTTCCACAACATGCCGCTCGTCGTCCAGCCCCGGCAGTTTGACACGATGCACGGCGAGCACGCGGAAGCTTTTCGGCAGCCCCGAGATCTCCTCATCCGGGCGTTTGCCCTTCATCGCGAGCAGGCGGCCGTCCGGCGCGCATAAATGCCCGGCGTAGGCGACGAAATCCTTGAGCGAGGACAGCGCGCGCGCGATCACCGTGTCATAGAGCTCGGTCGGGCGATACGTCTCGGCCCGTGCATGGACCACCTCGACGTTGGTGCACCCCAACAGCTGCGCCGTCTGCGCCACGAAGCGCGCCTTCTTGCCGGTCGCTTCGATCAGCGCGAAGTGGGACTGCGGGTTGACGAGGGCCAGCGGCAACCCGGGAAACCCGGCGCCCGTGCCCACATCGGCGATGCGCGCCGCGCGCAGCGACGGCTGCCGCAGCAGCGGCTGCAAGCTCAGGCTGTCGAGCAGGTGCTTGCGCAGCATCCCGGGGCGGTCGCGAATGGCGGTCAGATTGAACTGCGCGTTCGCCCGCTCCAGCTCGTCCACCAGGCGCAATAGCGTCGCGGCCTGCGGCGGCGGCAGGGTGAGATTGAAATGCCGCGCGCCCTGCACCAGCAGTTCGAGTTCGGTCTCGCGGCTCATGGCGTCACGCGGCATCGCTCGACACCTCGATCGACATGGTGCGCGTGGCGCGCCCGGCCGGCGCTTCGAGATGCGCCTCGATCGAGGTCGCGCCGGCGCGCACCGCGCAACCGTCGGCGCCGTCAGGCGGGGGAGTGCGGTCCGCAAGCCACTGTGCGCAGGCCGCGGCGAAGATGCGCTGGGCGTCGTCCGGCGGCAGCGGCACCCGCACCTTGAGGCGGGTCAGCCGATCGTGATCGAAACACAGCAGGTACGCATCGGGCGGCTGATCGGCAAAGCGCGGCGGCGCCGCGCCGTTGAGTGCGTAACAATCCGCGCCGTCGCGCGGCGCCGGCTGTGCGGCATCGTGGAACAGCAGCACCTCGTGCAGCGCGAGCGGGCTGTCCTTGAACAAGGTGCCGAACGGCACGAGGATCAGGCCGCGCCAGTCATAGGAGGGGGGCGCCGCGGCGGGAGTGGCCGGCCGGCCGCGGTCCGCAACGGCGGCACCCTGCGGCGGCGCTGCACGGCAGCCGGCCAGCGCCGCGAGCGCGCACCAAACCACGCCGCCGCGCCATCGAAGCGCCCGGCGCAACGCCATTCAGGCCGGCGCCAAGCGGCGCTCGAGCTCTTGCAACTCAGCCACCGCGTCCGGTTCCTGCGCCTTGAAGGCATCCTGCGCGCGGCGCAACGCCAGTACCGCGGCACCTTTCACCTGCGTGCAGGCATGACCGTAATGAATGCGCCAATCCGCGATGAGCTCCGGCTCGAGCATCTCGTAGTCTCGATCATTGGTGATCGAGTCGAGTACCATCGCGCACAGCCCCAGCTGCTGCACCCGGGCGAAGGACAGTATGGGCGTGGAGTAGCCCTCCGCGAAGCAGCGGCGCAGGTAGGCGGGCGGATCGGCGCTCGCGATGTCGTCGAGCAGATCGCTCACGTCGTAGGATTTAAGCAGATGATCGAAGCTTGCCACCCTCGGCATTATCCTCGCGGACTGGGAACATAGGAATGATGAGTCGAATTTTTTTAACATTGCTGCTGGCCGCCGCCTGGTTGGCCGGATCCGCGGCCTGGGCCGCCCGTTTCGAACGGGGCGATTTGATCTTCGACGGAATTCCCGAGGCGCCGGCCGACGGGACGGATCGGCTGGACGCTTATTTGAGCGGCCGCGAGGCCTCCCCGCTCGGCTTCGGGCCGCAGGGACAGCTGCTGATCGCCACCCGTTTCGGCGAGGTCGAGCAATTGCACGTGGTGGAGCGCGAGGGCGGGGCGCGCCGCCAGATCGGTTTTCTGCACGAGCCGGTGACGCGGGCGGCATTTTCGCCCGACCCGGGCCGCAGCGCCTATTGGTTTTTGAAGGACGCGGGCGGCAACGAGAATGCGCAGCTTTACTACCAGCGGATGGCGGATCCCGGCGCGCGGCTGCTGACCGATGGAAAATCCATGAACGGCGGTGCGGTGTGGTCGAATACCGGCCGCCAGATCGCATTTTTCACCACCGCCCGCGACGGGGTGGCGCACGACATCTACATCGTCGAGCCGGAGAGCGGCACCCTGCCGCAACTCGCCGTGACCGGTGACAGCGCGGCCTGGTATCCGCTCGATTGGTCGCCGGATGACGGCAAGCTGCTGGTGCTCAAGTACCTGTCGATCGCCGAGGGATATTTGTACGTGGTCGATTTGAGCACGGGACAGAAGCGCGAGGTCGATCCGGCGCCGGGCCACGTCGGCATCGCGGGCGCGAAATTCTCGCGCGACGGCCAGGGCGTGTACCTGATCAGCGACCGCGACAGCGACTTCGCGAAGCTGCGCTACGTCAATCTGTTCACCCACGAAAAGACCGACATTTCCGGGCGTGTGCCCTGGGACATCGAGCAGTTGGCCCTGTCCCGGGACGGACACTACCTCGCGTATGTGGCCAACGAGGGCGGGGTGAGCAAGTTGAACGTGCTCGATCTGCAGAACCACCAGGATCTGACCCCGCCGCGCTTCCCGGTGGCCGGCGTGATCGACGCATTGAGCTTCGATGCCGACGGCAAGCGGCTAGCGTTCGGCTTCTCGGCCGCGACCCAGCCGAAAGATGCCTACGTGCTCGAACTCGCCACCAATCACCTGCAACGCTGGACGCAGAGCGAATCCGGACCGATGGATCCGGCGAAATTCGTCACGCCGCGCCTGGCGGAGGTTCCGACCTTCGACCGGCCGGATGGGCGGCCGCGACAGGTGCCGGTGTACATCTATGAGCCGGCGAGCGCCGGCCCGCACCCCGTGCTGATCATGCTGCACGGGGGGCCGGAATCGCAATTTCGCCCGAGCTTCGATCCGTGGATCGAGTACGTGGTGAACGAACTCGGCTTCGCGGTGCTCGCTCCGAACGTGCGCGGCTCCTCCGGCTATGGCAAGACCTACCTGTCCCTCGACAACGGCGAGTTGCGCGAGGATGCGGTCAAGGACGTCGGCGCGCTGCTGGTGTGGCTGGGCCTGCAAAGCTCCTTCGACGCGAAGCGGGTGGTCATCTCGGGCGAGTCCTACGGCGGCTATCTCGCGCTCGCGGCGCTGGTCAATTACGGTGATCGGCTGCGCGGCGGCGTCGACCGGGGCGGTATCACGGATTTCATCAGCTATCTGACCACCACCGCGCCATACCGGCAGGATCAACGGCGCGCCGAATTCGGCGACGAGCGCGACCTGGATACGCGCGCCTTTCTGCGCCGCATCTCACCGCTCATCAATGCCGACCGCATCACCCGGCCCGTGCTCATCGTGCACGGCAAGAACGATCCGCGGGTGCCGATCGGCGAATCAGAGCAGCTGGTCAATCGGCTGCGCAGCCGCGGGAACACGGTGTGGTATCTCGAGGCCGCCGCGGAAGGCCACGATTTTCGCAAAAAGCAGGACATCGACGCCTACTACCGGGTGTTCGCCGAGTTTTTGCAGACCACCCTGCGCTGATGGCCGGCCGCGGCGCAGCGCCGCAGGCGCCTCAAGCGGCGCGATCGCGCTTCTTGAGGTAGACCAGCAGCAGCGAGACCGCCGCGGGTGTCAGTCCCGGGATGCGCGCCGCCTGCCCGAGAGTCTGCGGGCGCACGGCGCGCAGACTTTGACGTGCCTCGTTCGACAGGCCGCCGACCTCGGCGTAGTCGATGTCGGCCGGCAGCACGAGTTCCTCATGGCGCTGCCGCCGGTCGATTTCCTGGCTCTGACGTTTCAGGTACCCGCTGTACTTGGCCTGCACATCGACCTGCTGCTCCACCTGCTCGGCCAGCCGCTCGTCGGTGCGCCAGGCCGCCCCCGGCGCGCCGGCATCCGGCGCCGCCGCGTTGAGCAAGTCGCGGTAGCCAAGCTCGGGCCGCCGCAGCAGTTCGAAAGCCAGCGCTTCGCGCAGCAGCGGCTGACCGAGCCGCGCGAGCAGCGCCGGGTCCACCGCTTCGGGGTGCACCACCCGCGTGGACAGGCGCTCGATCTCGGCCGCCACGGCGTCGCGTTTGCGCTCGAAGAATTCCCAGCGCTCATCGTCGACCAAGCCGAGCGCGCGGCCCTGCGCGGTCAGGCGCAGATCCGCGTTGTCCTCGCGCAGCGAGAGCCGGTACTCGGCGCGGCTGGTGAACATGCGGTAAGGCTCCGGTGCGCCGCGCGTGATCAAATCGTCGACGAGCACTCCCAGGTAGGCTTCACTGCGCTGCGGACACCACGGTTCGAGTCCGGCGGCGGCGAGCGCGGCATTGGCGCCGGCGAGCAAACCCTGTGCCGCGGCTTCTTCGTACCCGGTCGTGCCGTTGATCTGCCCGGCGAAAAACAGCCCATCGATGAATTTGCTTTCCAGGGAGCGCTTGAGATCGCGTGGATCGAAAAAGTCGTACTCGATGGCGTAGCCCGGCCGCGTGATGTGCGCCTGCTCGAAGCCCTTGATGGTGCGCACGAACCCGACCTGGACGTCGAAGGGCAGGCTGGTGGAAATTCCGTTCGGGTAGATCTCGTGGGTGTCGAGGCCCTCGGGTTCGATGAAGATCTGATGCGAGGGCTTGTCCGCGAAGCGCACCACCTTGTCCTCGACCGAGGGGCAGTAGCGCGGGCCGACGCCTTCGATCAGCCCGGTGAACATCGGCGAACGCGCGGTGGCGCCGCGGATGATGTCGTGGGTGCGCTCGTTGGTGGCGGTGATGTGACAGGGAAGCTGGCGCGGATGCGATGACCGCGTGCCGAGATACGAGAACACCGGGCGCGGCTCATCGCTGTGCTGTTCACGCAGACCCGCATAATCGATGCTGCGGCCGTCGATCCGCGGCGGCGTGCCGGTCTTCAGCCGCCCGACGCGCAACGGCAGTTCGCGCAGACGCGCCGCCAGCTCGTTCGCGGGCGCATCGCCCGCGCGGCCGCCGGCGTGGCTTTCCAAACCCACATGAATCCGGCCGCCGAGGAACGTGCCCACGGTGAGCACCACGCTGCGCGCATGAAATTCGACGCCGCCACGCGTGAGGCAGCCCACGACCCGACCGCCGTTGAGCTTGAGGTCGGCCACTTCGGCTTGAAACAACCGCAGATTCGGCTGGTTCTCGAGCAGGCGGCGGATGGCGCGCTTGTAGAGCTGCCGGTCGGCCTGCGCGCGCGTGGCGCGCACCGCCGGCCCCTTGCTGGCATTCAGGGTACGAAATTGAATGCCGGACCGGTCGGTCGCCCAGGCCATCGCGCCGCCGAGGGCGTCGATCTCCTTGACCAGATGCCCCTTGCCGATGCCGCCGATCGCGGGGTTGCAGCTCATCTGACCCAGCGTCTCGATGTTGTGGGTGAGCAGCAGGGTCCGTCCGCCCATGCGCGCGGCGGCGAGCGCCGCCTCCGTGCCGGCATGGCCGCCACCGATCACGATCACATCGTATTCTGTCTGGAAACGCATCGTCCTCAAATCCACACGCTTTTCCGGGGGCGGCTACTGTAGACCGGTCGTCGGCAAACCGCCAGGAATGGGCGCGCGGCCCTATTCCACGGCAATGCCGATGCCGGCGAATTTCCCGCGCCAGGCCCGGGGCCCGGAGTCGTGCACCGACTCGCCGTCACAGCTCACCGCCACCGTGACCGGCATGTCGCGCACCTCGAATTCATACACCGCCTCCATCCCGAGTTCGGCAAATGCGACGACGCGCGATGCGCGGATCGCCTGCGCCACCAGGAACGCGGCGCCGCCGACCGCGATGAGATAGGCCGAGCGGTGCCGACGCAGCGAGGCGACGGTTTCGGGCCCGCGCTCCGCCTTGCCGATCATGGCGATCAGCCCGGACTTTTCGAGCATGATGTCGGTGAACCGATCCATGCGATTGGCAGTGGTCGGCCCGGCGGGCCCCACGATCTCCGACCCGACCGGATCGACCGGGCCGACGTAGTAGATGACCCGGTTGGTGAAATCCAACCCCGGCGGCAACGGCTCGCCGGCCTCGAGCAGGGCGCAGATGCGTTTGTGGGCCGCGTCCCGCCCGGTCAGCAGCTTGCCCGACAGCAGCAGCCGCTCGCCGGGCTTCCAAGCGGCCATCTCCGCGCGCGTCAGTCCGTCGAGCGAGACGCGGCGGGCGGCGGCATCCGGCTGCCAGCGCACCTGCGGCCAGAGCGCAAGATCCGGCGGTTCGAGCCGCGCGGGGCCCGAGCCGTCGAGTGTGAAATGCACGTGGCGGGTGGCCGCGCAGTTCGGAATGAGCGCCACCGGCAGGGAGGCCGCATGGGTCGGGTAGTCCAGGATCTTGACGTCGAGCACCGTGGTCAAGCCGCCGAGGCCCTGCGCGCCGAGGCCGAGATCATTGACGCGTTGGTAGATCTCGACGCGCAACTGTTCGAGCGGCGTGCGCGCGCCGCGGGCTTTGAGCTCGGCCATGTCGATCGGTTCCATCAGGGATTGTTTGGCCAACAGCATGGCTTTCTCGGCGCTGCCGCCGATGCCGATGCCGAGCATGCCGGGCGGACACCAGCCGGCGCCCATCTCGGGCACCACCTCGAGCACCCAATCGGCCACCGAATCGGACGGGTTCAGCATCGCAAATTTCGCCTTGTTCTCCGATCCGCCGCCCTTGGCCGCGACCGTGATGTCGACCCGATCTCCCGGCACCAGCTCGGTATGGATGACCGCCGGCGTGTTGTCGCGGGTGTTCGGCCGCCTGAAGGCGGGATCGGACACGATGGAGGCGCGCAGTTTGTTGTCGGGATCGAGATACGCGCGGCGCACGCCCTCGTTGATCATCGCCTCCAAATCCCTCGACGCGTCCCAGCGCACGTCCATGCCGACGCGGACGAACACGACCACGATGCCGGTGTCCTGGCAGATCGGCCGGTGGCCCTCGGCACACAGGCGCGAATTGGTGAGAATTTGCGCGATGGCGTCGCGCGCCGCCGGGCTTTGCTCGAGCTCGTACGCGCGCCCCATGGCGCGAATGAAATCGGGCGTGTGGTAGTAGGAGATGTACTGCAACGCGTTCGCCACGCTGGCGACGACGTCCGCTTCACGAATCGGCATGGGAAACCTCGGACTATGTAAAGACCTCATCGGACGCAAATCCAGCAGGTCGGGAGCGGCCTTGAGGACGGCGAATCGCTACACTACGCCGAAGAATCGGAGAATCCCATGTGGACGGTGCGGCTGGCCTGCCTCTTAGGCCTCTTGAGTTCCTGCCCGGGTGCGGCCGCGCCGCCGGCCCCGGCCGCGCTCCCGCTGCACGAATGCCGGCTTGAGCATCCGCTCGAGTTGAGTTCGGTGGCGGCGCGCTGCGGCACCCTCGCCGCGGCGGAGGACCCCGATCGACCCCAAGGCGCGCACATCGAGCTCGCAGTCGCCGTGGTGCCCGCGCTCAACCGGCGCAGCAGCGCAGCGCCGCTGTTCCTGCTCGCGGGCGGCCCGGGCCAATCCGCCACGGACCTGTACGTGAGCTTCGCGGGCGCGTTCGCGCGCATCAACCGCGATCACGCGATCGTGCTCCTGGACCAGCGCGGCACGGGAAGGTCAGCGCCGCTTTTTTGCGCCTATCCCGATGACTGGCAGACGCCCGGCGCGGCGGCGCCCGGCACACCGGTGCCCGACGTGGCGGCGGCATCGGCGGCGGTGCGCGAGGCGACCCGCGCGTGCCTGGCCAAGTTCGGCGACCGCGTGCGCTTCTACACCAGCAGCGTGGCGGTGCGCGATCTCGATGAGGTGCGCCGCGCGCTCGGCTTTGCGCAGATCGATCTGTACGCGGCCTCGTACGGTACGCGGGTGGCGGAGCTGTACCTGCGCCGTCACCCCGATGCGGTCCACGCCGTCATCCTGGATGGGGTGACCTACCCGGAGCAGCTGATCGGAGCCGACACGCCGCTCGACGCGGAGCGCGCGCTCGACCTCATCCTGGCGCGCTGCCAGGCAACGCCCGATTGCGCCGCGGCCTTTCCGGAAACCGCGCAGGAGCGCCTGGATCTCGTGCGCAGGTTCGGTCCGTCGAGCGTGCCGCTCACGCTGTCCGACCCGTCGAGCGGCGCGCCGCTCGCGGTCGATTTCAACCGCAGCCTGTTCGATGCCGCCCTGCGGCTGCTGTCCTACAACGCCACCGAGGCGTCGCTGTTGCCGCTGCTGATGCATCACGCCGCGCAAGGGCGCCTCGCGCCGCTGGCGGCACAGACCATCATGATGGCGCGGGAGGTCGGCGAGCAGCTCGCAAGCGGCATGCAAAACAGCGTGATCTGCAGCGAGGACGTGCCGTTTTATGCGCCGAGCCCGCCCGAGCGGGCGAAACTCGCGCAAACCTATCAGGGCACCCTGCAGCTCGATGCGCTCGGGGAGATCTGCAAATTGTGGCCGCGCGGGCCGGTGGATGGCGACCTGCACGCGGCCCTCAAGAGCGCGGTGCCGACGCTGCTGCTCTCCGGCGAAGCGGACCCGGTCACCCCGCCGGGCGACGCCGAGCGGCTGGCGCGGGGACTTTCACGGCAGCGGCACCTGGTGCTCGCCGGTGAGGGCCACGGCCAGCTCGCGACCGCCTGCATCCCACAGCTGATGGCGGAATTCCTCAATCACCCGGATCCGGCCGGCCTCGATGCGAGCTGTCTCGCGGGCCACCATGCCGCGCCATTCTTCGTCGCCCTCTCAGGGCCCGCACCATGATCGAGGCGCTCGGATTGAGCAAGCGCTTCGGCAGCCTCGAGGCGGTCCGCGACGTATCCTTCGTCGCGCGCGATGGCGCGATCACCGGCTTGCTCGGGCCGAACGGAGCGGGCAAATCGACCACGCTGCGCATGCTGTACGGCGTCCTGGCGCCCGATGCCGGCAGCGCCCGCATCGATGGGATGGACATCCGCGGCGAGACCTCGCGTGCGCGCGCGCACCTCGGCGTGCTGCCGCACTCGGCCGGGCTGTACGGCAACCTGACCGCGCGCGAGAACATCGAGTACTTCGGACGGCTGCAGGGCATCGGACGCGCGGCGCTGCGGGCGCGGACCGCGGAACTCACCCATACCCTGGGCATGCAGGATTTCATCGAGCGGCGCGCCAGGGGATTCTCGCAGGGCCAGCGCATCAAGGTGGCGCTGGCCCGCGCGCTGGTGCACGACCCCAAGAATCTGGTGCTCGATGAGCCGACCAACGGCCTCGACGTCATGGCGACCCGCGGCCTGCGTGAGCTCTTGCTGCAGTTGAAGGCGCAGGGCCACTGCATTTTGTTCTCGACGCATGTCATGCAGGAAGTGGCCGCGCTCTGCGACACGGTGGTGATCATCGGTGAGGGCCGCGTGCTCGCCGAGGGCAGTGCGCAATCGATCCGCGAGCGCTGCGGCGCCGCCACGCTGGAGGATGCCTTTCTCGCGGTGCTCGCGGGCGCCAGGAGCGCCGTCTGATGCGCGCCCTGTTCACGGTATTCGCCAAGGAATTTCTGGAAAATCTGCGCGACCGGCGCACGCTGTTCTCGGCGCTGCTGTTCGGTCCGCTGTTCGGTCCGCTGCTGTTCGGCGCGATGGTCTCGCGGATGCTCAATCAGAGCGTGCTCGAATCGGACGAACCGCTCAAGATCACCATATCGGGCGGCGAGCAGGCGCCGAACCTCGAGCGCTTTCTCGAATCCCGGGGGGTGGTGCTGTCGCGGACCAGCCTGAACGAGGCCGCCGCGCGCGCGGCGGTACGCGACGGCGCCGCCGCGGTGGTGCTGATCGTGCCCGCCGATTTTGCGCCCCGCTTCGCGGCGGCAAAGCCCGCGGCCTTGCTGCTGGTGGCCGACAGTTCGGATTCGCAAACCCGCAAGAGCGCGGACCGTCTGCGCCTGCTGCTCGCCGGCTACGGCAGCGGTCTCGCGCAATTGCGTCTGCAGGCGCGCGGTGTGAGTCCGCTGCTCGCGGTGCCGATCGCGGTGAACGAGATCGACGTGACCACCCCCGCCGGCCGCGCCGTCATGGTGCTCGGGTTCATGACCTATTTCGTGCTGTTCGCGGTGCTGATGGGGGGGCTCTATCTCGCGATCGATTCGACCGCCGGCGAGCGCGAGCGTGGCTCGCTCGAGGCGCTGCTCAGCCTGCCGGTGGCACGCGCCACCCTGGTGAGCGGCAAACTGCTGGCGACCTGCGCCTACATGTGCCTTTCGCTTGCCATCAGCCTGACCGCCTTCGTGTTCGTGTTCCGCTTCGTGCCGCTCGAGCGGCTGGGCATGAGCGCCAATCTCGGTCCGGGCACCGCCCTCGCCTTGTTCGCCATCTGCCTGCCGTTCGTACCCCTCGGCGCCGCCTTGATGACGCTGGTCGCCTCCTTCACCCGCAGCTACCGGGAGGCGCAAACCTACCTCACCAGCGTGCTGCTGGTGCCCACCCTGCCCATCGCCTTCGCCAGCATCTATTCGCTGAAGACGCACCGCGCGCTCATGTTCATTCCCTCGCTGAGCCAGCACCTGTTGATGACCAGCGTGCTCAGGGACGAACCGGTGGCCCCGCTCGACGCGCTGGTCTCGGCCGGCTCATCGCTGGGCTTGGCCCT
>Ga0181534_10001480_pt1 | contig 15272 bp, 12 predicted proteins | sample PEATcosm2014_Bin_37_FD_119758 | JGI IMG/M metagenome (GOLD analysis project Ga0181534, IMG submission 119758) | Peatland microbial communities from MTU Mesocosm Facility, Houghton, MI, USA - PEATcosm2014_Bin17_10_metaG | ecosystem: Environmental > Terrestrial > Soil > Wetlands > Peat | place... | reverse complement strand
AGTACGTTTGCGCCTCAAAGGAAAACTCACAAAAGCACTGGGCGGGATGGCCGTGACAGTATTGGCGGGATGCCTGGCGATGCCGGCCAGCGCGGGCAAGGGCGAATCGGCGTGCAAGCAAGGCAAGGAACAGGAAACCCGGGAAAATTATGACGCGGCGTACGACGATTATCTCCAGGCTTACCAGGCAGAGCCCGGGAATGCGCAGTATCGTGCAGCGCTCACCAGAATCCGATTTCTGGCGGCGGCGGCAAAGATACACCGGGCGGCGTTGGCTCGCGACTCCGGCCACCTGGAAGAGGCACTGAGTCTCTACCAGTCCGCCGCTGCCATCGATCCCTCCAGTCCGATCGCGAAACAGGAGATGGAAACTACTCGCCTAATGATCGCGCGGGTCAACAACCAAGCCGGCGTTTCGCCGCCCGTCCGCGGCGAAGACGAAACGAAGCTGAGCCCTGACCTGCTTGATGCTCAGGGTCCGGTCAAGCTGAGTTCGGCATCCAGGATACCGATCACGTTGAAGCTGGCGGGGGATACCAAAGTTGTTTTCCAAACGGTCGGAAAACTCGCCAGCATCAATGTTCTATTCGATCCAGATTACGCATCCAGGCACATGGAGATCGAGTTGAACGGCGTCACCTTGCAAGAGGCGCTCGATATTGTGGCCGCTCAATCGAAGACCTTTTGGCACCCCATGACTCCGAATACAATATTCGTGGCCGCGGATAATCCTTCGAAACGCAAGGAGCTCGAGCAAAGCGCGATCAAGACCTTTTACCTTTCAAACATTTCTACGCCCATCGAACTTCAGGACGTTGTGAATACCGTGCGCGCTGTGCTGGACGTGCAGCGCGTGCAACAGCTTGCCTCGCAGGACGCCATCGTGATTCGCGGGACGCCCGATCAGATTCTTCTGGCGGAGAAAATCGTCAGCGACTTCGATACCTCCGCGCCCGAGGTCGTGGTCGATATCGCGGTCATGCAAGTCAGCCGCGACAAGGTTCATAAGCTCGGGCTCAATCCGCCAACCAGCGCCTCGGTTCAGTTACAGGCCAACACTACATCCACTACCAGTAGTTCCAGCAGCAGTTCCTCCAGTTCCACCAGCAGCACGGCCAACACCATTAACCTGAATTCCCTGGCCAATCTCAACGCTACGGATTTCACCGCCACTATTTCTGCTGCTAGCTTCAATGCCCTGATGAGCGATAGCAACACCCGGATCATGCAAAGCCCACAGCTGCGTTCTCTGAATGGACAGAAGGCGTCACTCAAGATCGGAAGCCGTGTACCCACGGCAACGGGTTCGACACAATCGGGAATAGCAGGAGTTTCGGTGAGCGGCCTCAATACCACGCAGTTCCAATATCTTGATGTCGGTGTAAATGTCGACGTCACGCCCTACATTCACCCCGATGGCGAGATCACGCTGAAAATTATGCTGGACGTATCGTCTGTCACTTCTTATGTGAGCATTGGCGGCATCAACGAGCCGGAGATCGGACAACGGAAGGTAGAGCACGAGATTCGCCTCAAGGATGGCGAGGTGAATCTGCTGGGCGGGATGCTGGAGCACACGGATACCAAGTCCATCAGCGGGATTCCGGGGCTATCGCAAATTCCTATTGTGAAGTATTTCTTTTCGGAAAAGGATACTGAGGTCACGGACAATGAGATCGTATTCGCCCTGCTGCCGCACATCGTGAGAAAACGCGAGTTTGGGGCGATGAGCGGGAAGACCTTGGATGTAGGAACGGCCGCGTCCATCCATCTGCGGCACTCGCCGCCCCTGTCCGCTGCCATTGGCAAGAGCTCCGACACTAAAGTTCCGGATGCGGTTCCGATGGGCCAAGCGACAGCTGCCTTGGAACTTGAACCGTCCGCCGTATCGGTTGCGAAGGGCGGCACTTTCATGCTGAACGTCATGCTGAGCGGCGGGCAGAATGTTTCGGCGGTGCCCTTGCAACTGGCTTACGACGAAAAAGGGTTGCAGCTGGTCAACATTTCCAATGGCGATTTCCTCTCCCAGGGCGACCAGGTCGTGGCTTTAGTTCATCGCGATATCGCGCCCGCCGGCTTGGTGGAGATCACCGCATCCCGGCCACCGGGTACGGATGGAGTTTCCGGGCATGGAGTGGTGACTACATTAACCTTTGAGGCGAAAGCCTCCGGACATTTTCCCGTAAGAATCGTCAAGGGCTCGACGGAGCAGGGGGGCAATCAGTCGGCCCCGGCTTCAGGCTCTGAGATTACGGTAGTCGTGGAATGAATCCCATGTGCTTGGGCGAAGCCCGACCGCCGAAGCCCGCTACGTTGCAGGAGATCCTTGTATTTTGCCTTTCGTGTTAAGAAAGGCACGCAAAACATTGGGGCAGCCGGCTGCATACAATCATGAAACGCGTGCCCGATGAGGTAAGCTTCGATCCGCCCGCGCAAAGGCCTGCGCGTCATAAAACAAGTGAATCTGTCGAGAAGCGCCCACCCCCGCCGGGCTCCAGGATTATTTCCCAGGACGGCGTGGCCGCTGCTTCACTGAAATCGATTTGATGATCATCATCCTGCGCGAAGCTTTTGGCATGAGCACTTTGGCGCGGTTCAGAGCCAGGTTAACCAGGGCCCGCACTTCGGGATCATTCAGCGTTTTGGGATCGGGTTTGCCAGCATCATATAAGCGAATAAATCTCACCACACTGCCGCTGCCTTGCAGGCGCCTGGCGGGATCGGGCAGCGCGACCCCTTGCAGAAAGCACAGGCTTACGTGACGCGGGTAAAGCACGATCGAAAAGACTGCTTCCGAGGCGCGGTCGCTGGGGCCGAAGCCGATGACCAGCGCATTGTAATTGTCGTAAACCATTTCGATGGCGCCGGGGATAAGCTTGCGCATTTGTTTCTGGGCGCGGCGGGCGAAGTCGGCGATCTCGGGGTTGTATTTGGCGAGGAAGGAATCGAGTTGGGATTGAGGATTCGCTTTGGCAGAGATTGAAGATTCGGCTGGAGTCCGCGCGCTGGATTTCGGCTTAGGCATAGCCATTCTATTTACTAATCCGCTAAAACCGGACAGCCGAGGGCGGCTGTCCCTACATGACTTTTGCCGAAGCCCGGCTGCCCAAGCCCGAAGCCCGCTACTTCGTCCAGCGATCCACCCAGTCGTTCACGCTTTTGTACCACAGTTCTGAATTCTGCGGCTTCAGCACCCAGTGGCCTTCGTCGGGGAAATAGAGCATCTCCGAGGGGACGCCTTCCATTTGCAGCGTGGTGAAGAGTTGCAGGCCTTCGCTTACGTCGAGCCGGTAATCGCGCTGGCCGTGGATGACGAGAGTCGGCGTCTTGAAATTCTTGGCATATTGGTGCGGCGACCACTTCTCGTAGCTGGCGCGGTTGTCATAGGGAGTGCCTTTGAACTCCCAGTCGTTGAACCAGAGTTCTTCGGTCGTGCCCCAGGCCGACTCGGCGTTAAACATGCCGTCATGCGAAACCAGGCACTTGAAGCGGTCCGTGTGGCCAAGGATCCAGTTGATCATGTATCCGCCGTAGCTGGCTCCCAGCGCGCATTCGCGGTTCTTATCGATGAACGGATAAGTCTTCTCCGCGTAGTCGAGGCCCTTCATCAGGTCTTCAAACGGCGCGCCGCCCCAGTCGCCGTTGATGGCGTCGATGAATTTCTGCCCGTAGCCGGTCGAGCCGTGGAAGTTGATCATGATGACGACGTATCCGCTGGGCGTCGCAGCAGTTGGTGCCGCGAAGAGCTCGGCGTTCCAACGATAGCTCCAGTCGTCTCCCCAGGCCCCTTGCGGCCCGCCGTGGATTAGGAATTTCACGGGATATTTCTTCGAGGCATCGAAGTTTGGCGGTCTGACCAGGAAGCCTTCGACCTTGTCGCCATGCGCAGCTTTAAAGAAGAAGGACTCAATTCCACTCATGTCAATCTGCGCGAGCAGTGAATCGTTGAAATGCGTTAGGGGAAAAGCTTTGTTAAGCGAGCAACTCTCCTTGCCCGCATCGACGTCGCCGGTGCGCGCTGGACAGCCCGGTCCTGCCGGATCCCCGGCATAAATCTCCGTTGGTGCCGAGATTGACATGCGGGTGAACAGCAGGGTCTTGTCGTCCGAGCTCAAAGCGAGATCATCGTTGTATCCGCCGATGAGAGTGCGGCGCGATGTTTCTGGGCTTGCGGCGTCCACAGCGTAGATCAGCGAGTGCCCTTTGTGGTCGGAGCTGAAATAGAGGCTCTTGGAGTCTCTGCTCCAAACGAAGTCTCCGACCCATTGATCGAAATCCTCCGTCAGATTCTTCTTCTCTCCCGTCTTGCGGTCATACAGCATCAACCGGAATCTGTCACTCTCGTATCCCGGACGCTGCTGGGCGCGGTAGGCGATGTAGCGGCCATCGGGCGAATAGAGCGGCGTCGAGTCGCTGGCCGGATTGCCGGCGGTGATGTTCTTAGCTTGGCCTCCGCTGACCGGGACAATCCAGAGATCGTTATTGGTGGAAGCCGCCGGGTTCTTGTCGTGATTCGAGGTGTAGCAAATCTCCTGCCCGTCGGGCGAGAAGGCGTAGTTGTCCTGCCCGCCAAGCGAGAACACGGGCGCATCGTAGTCGCCGGAGGTGAGGTCGCGGACGTTGGGGCCAGGCTTGCCAGGTCCGCTGTACGAACGTGGAGCAAGCGACATCACAAATATGTGGCTGCGCTTGCCCTGCCTATACGAGTTCCAATGACGATAGAGTAGCCCGTCGAAGATGATCGCCTTGACCTTCGATTCGTCGGCGTCTTTCAGTTTTTTCGCGTTGCAGGTTTCCTCTTCGCGAGGATCGCGGTCGCAGTCCGGGTAAACGTCCGATGTGAATAGAATGCTCTTTCCATCCGGCGACCAGAGTTCTCCGCCAGCTTCAGTCGCGAGCGAAGTCAGCTTCCATGTGCGGCCTACGGTACCGGCCGCATCGTCAAATTCAGCTACCCAGACCTGGGATCCGTGCTCTTTCGTGGAAATAAAGGCGAAGCGCTTGCCATCCGGCGCCCAGCGCGGGCGGTCGGCGTCCTGATCGGCAATAATTTCGCGCTCCTGACCTCCGGCCGTGGGTACGATCCAGATGTGCGGGGTCTTCGTGTTGGCTTCGAGGCTCACATCGACCACGCTGAAGACCACCCACTTGCCGTCGGGCGAAACCTCGGGCTCGCCCACGCGCTTGAGCTTCATCATGTCTTCGAACGTAAAGGGATGCTTTGCCTGGGCGAAGGCGTGGGAAGTAAATGAGGCCAGGGTCAAAAAGGCGACGAAGAAGCGGCGCATGAGCAGTCTCCGACAAACGAAAAAGTGTAGCAGGTTTTATCACGAGGCTCATGCAAGGGGTGGCGGCCGCCCCGGGACTGAGCGATGACATCGATCTGGGCGCCGGAGTGAGAAATGCGGAGGCCTTGCAGTCGGCGGGTTGTTACCCTGTCCTTGGGCAGAAGTTCGATTCACTAAAGAATTTCCGCCTTGGCCCCCCTCGAATCGGCCTTGATGGATGAGGGAGCTGAGCCGATACCCCATAACCGATGCCCGAAGCCGCATTTTTCTGATGGCAACCCCTTCACCCGAAAGGCATCTTAGAGTACGGCAGAACTGCAGCGCCCTACCCCCGGCCTCACTGAGCGGAGAGGGGTCGGGGGAGGGTCGCCGCGGTCAGCCTACTTCCGCTACGATTCGCTCAGACCGGCGCGCCTACTTATTCGATAAAATGTGGTTATGAATTGGCCGGGCGCGGTTCGTCTCTCCCTCTTGACCATCTTTGTCTTCCTTTCCCAGTGCTTCCCGGCTAATGCCCAGGAAGGGCCTCTGGAAAACACGCCGCCCAAAGCAATCACTCCGGAGGAGATTATCAAGAGCTTCGCCGCCAAGGAGAAGGAGTTTAAAGAGGCCCGCGATCAATACACCTACCGCCAGGACATTACGGTCAAGACCCTCGACGGCGCCACAACCACGGGAGAGTACCACGAAGTTTTCGATGTTCTGTTTGACGACAAGGGACGCCGCATTGAGAACGTGGTGTTTGCGCCGCAATCGAGCCTGGAACAGGGCGGACTTTCGCTGGATGAGGGCGACGTGCAAGACTTCCGCAACCGACTGCCCTTCGTTCTAACCAGTGACGAGATCCCGGAATACAACATTCTATACGTGGGCCAGCAGACGGAAGACGAATTGCACTGTTACGTGTTTGACGTGGCGCCCAAACAAATTGTGGGAAAGAAGCGCTACTTCCAAGGGCGAATCTGGGTGGACGATCACGATTTCCAGATCGTTAAAACCTACGGCCAGGCGGTACCCGAGATTAAAGATACGAAGAAGAAGGGAAAGGAAGAACATCTCTATCCCAAGTTCACCACCTGGCGACAGCAGATCGATGGAAAATATTGGTTTCCGGTCTACACCCGCGCCGACGACACGCTGCATTTCAACCTGAACGATATCCATATTCGAGAGATCGTGAAGTATGAGGACTACAAGAGGTTTGGCTCGAAAGTGAGGATTCTGTACAACGGGCAAGAGGTGCCGAAGGCGGATCAGAAGGACCAGAAGACGCCGCCGGATCAGAATCAGGCACCGGATCAGAAAAAGCCAAACTCCAACCCGAATCCTCAAACACCCTAGTGGATGGGGGGTGTCGGGCACCCTGATAGATACTTGGTCAAGCGGCCCGCTCAAGATCTATGAGGCAGGCGCGGAATGTTTGGGGAGACTGCAAGAACTGGATATCTCCCCCCAGCCGTAGCGCCACCCACTGCGGGGACAGCGGTATCGCCAACAGCAGACGAGCAGAAAAAAAGAATAACCTGCAACCAACATCGCCCATGCTAGGGTAGCGAAGACCAGAGGCGGGACAATCTTTGAGGTTGGGAAGAAACGTAACCCAACAAATATGACCACGGCGAATGGTGCGAGCGCCATCCATCGATAATTGTGTTGAAAATACGCCGTTTTCCTTTCCAGAGACACAAAGATCTGGTCTTCGTCGAGTGACGCGATCTTTTCAGGGTGGATCAAGATAATCGGGACTAGTAGAACAAATACTTCCTCCACTTATCGTCGGACCTGCCCATCAGCCGCATGATGTGCCGGCTGGTGTGGAGATTGAAGGCGCGAGGTTCGCGCATTAGCTTCATGCCCGCCTCCTGCGGGAACTGGTTGCCTTTTCTGCGATTGCAGCCGTGGCAGCAGGCGACCAGGTTTTCCCAGGTGGACGAGCCTCCACGGGAGCGGGGAATGACGTGGTCGAGCGTCAGTTCGCCGGATGGCAGCACGGTGGAGCAGTATTGGCAGGTATTGCGGTCGCGCAGCAGGATGTTCTTTCGCGATAATGCGCGACTCTGGTGCGGGATGCGGCGGTACTCCAGCAGGCGAATCACCGATGGCACCCGCATCGCCAGCCGCGCTGCATGCAGAAAATGTCCGTTCTCTTCCTCCGTCATGGCCACTCCCTTGAGCACCAGGATGAGGGCGCGGCGGGCGGCGCAAACATTGATCGGCTCGTAAGACGCATTCAGCACCAGCACCGGCGCATGCAGGGCATTTCCGTTGCTGTCGCGATGCACGGCCGTCGCCGCGAAAAAGCCCGCGGAGTGCCTTCCGGGAAATCCCTGATCGGCTTCGATTCGTGCAGCCATGACGACCGTTTTCGTCTCCTGCCAGCCTCTTTAGCGCCCAGCTCTGCAAGCTGGGATCGGCCAGCCGCTATCCAGCTCCCAGTAGGTCTTAGATGCCCCTTCTAAGCTTCGCATCCAAGCCAACTCCTATCCGGCCGCGGCGCGCGCCAGCCGAACTTTTTCTTCACGCTCCTCCCCCTCAAACGCCTGACTTGGGAGTTCAACCTTGACGCGCTGCTCGGACGACTTCATGGTACGAGCCACAGTGGCCACCCAAACCTTGGCCGCGCCGGCGCGCCGCAGCACCCGGGCGCATTCGGAAACGGTCGCGCCCGTGGTGTAAACGTCATCGACCACCAACACTTCGCGTCCCTTCACGGCTTCCCGACGGGTGACGCGAAAAGCGCCGCGCACGTTCTGCCGGCGCTGATGGCTGGTCAAACCGGACTGAGAGGGAGCGTCCCGGGTTTTCTCCAGAAGCTCCGGACACAACCGGAAACTGGCAAGCTTGCCCTGGAACTTGCCGGCAAAGCGGGCAATGATTTCCGCATGGTTGAATTGCCCCTGCCGAAGCTTCCCGCGGTAAACGGGCACCGGAATCATCGCAATGGGGCCTTCGGAAGCCGGCTGCAGTTCCGCGATGGCCTCGGCCAGCATACGGCCCAACACATTCGCCGCCGGACGAACCCCCGAATATTTCAACAAATGAATCAGTTCCCGCAAACCACCCTCGAAACTGCCATAAGCCACGGCGCGCGTGAAAAGCGGTTCGATGCGACGGCACAATCCGCACTTTGCCCCACCATCCGGAGAGGAACATTCAAGATTTGAAATCAGCCGGTCCCCGCAAATGGAGCAAACCCCACCCTCCAGGCGGAGCATTGCTGCAATGCATTCCGGGCACACCGGCAACCTGGAGATGTGAACCAAGGGGAAACCACAGAGGCGGCAATCGGAGGGGAACAATACCGTGAAAAAACTTTCAGCCAGTTCGCCAGACACCCGCGCCACCCACGACGCGGGTGCTCTTAAAACACCCGATCGGGGCGCTTTTAAAACAAAAGAAGGGCCTGCCGTTGCGGCTTGTGCCTGGGTAGCCCGAGTTCGGTCTCCGCTACTGCTGAAGACGGCCTCCGTGTCGGCGGCGAATCATCAGGAAAACTTCCAGCGCCCGCCTGAACGCAGTATAACGGGGAGCAATGCCGCTAAGCAACGCTGCGGGTTTCGCTCGAAGCGGCCACTGACGCCGCAGGCTTCGAGCCGACCAGAGTCAATCGATTCTGGATCGGCACGAAGATAAGACGATAGTCTCTACGGAAACACTCGCCACATCGCACCGGCTGCAAAAGAAGCAGGGGAAGAAGATAACGTTCGGAGAACGTGCGGGGCCGGGAGTGATAGCCCGCATTGCTGCCGCAATCGTCACAATGAAACTGGAGATAGGCCCCAAAGTAGCGCTCAAGGTAAAGTTGCAGATCTGCCTGGCCGGAGAAATTTTTTATCACAGTGCACCTCGGGAAAACCTGAAAGCGAAAAAGGACGAACCTTAGAGATTAGAGTTATTCTACCCTTAAGCGGTGTCCGCGCCAAGATGGTCTTTTTTCTTCTTTCCAGGCTCCGCACCCCTCCCCTCGCACTTGTAAAGCAGGCTGCCCGCGTGCTAACGTGCGCCCTTCGCCGGTTCGCCATGATTTGCGAAATATGATTTGAGAAATGTGAGAAAAATGATTTTGCAGGCCGCCAAATTGCCTGTCGATCCCTATTACAAAGGAATCCTCCTATGAGCAGTTCCGTGCCCGCTGTCCCCGCTCCCCCTAAGAAAAACGTTCCCTTCGTGCCTGAACACATGGAGATGAAGGAGTTCACTTTGCGGGCGGTGCTGCTGGGCCTTTTTATGACGATCGTCCTGGGCGCGGCCAATGCCTATCTTGGATTGCGCGCCGGAATCACCATCGCCGCCACCTATCCGGCTGCGGTGATCGCGATGGCGGCCATGCGGGCTTGGAAGGGATCTCTGCTGGAAGAGAATATCGCCCGAACCGCGGGGTCGATCGGGGAGTCAGTGGCAGCGGGGGCGATCTTCACCATCCCCGCTTTTCTCATCGCCAAGGCCTGGCCATCGTTTCGGCCGGCGGATGCCTACTGGAAATCGACAGCTTTGATGACTGTAGGCAGCGTGCTCGGCGTATTGTTCGTGTCGCTGGTGCGGCGCGTGATGGTGGAAGATCCGGAATTGCCCTTCCCGGAATCGGTGGCGGCGGCCGCCATTCACAAAGCTGGACAGCGGGGCGCCGAAGCGGCCAAGTACCTTTTCTGGAACATCGGCGTCGGCGGAGTGATTTTCATGCTGGGCCGCTTCGGTCTGTTCGCCGCCGACAAGGACTTTTTCTTTACCGTCGGCGATCTTGGCCGCAGTCAGGTGCGTCTGGGCGCGGCGGGGAATCCGCGCCTTCTTGCCACAGGCGGCACCACCATGGTTTCTGCCCCCAGCGTGAGCCCGGCGTATCTCGGTGTCGGCTACATCATTGGCATCAAACTGGCGGCGATTCAATTCTCCGGTGGCGTGCTGGCCTGGGGACTCATGGTTCCGCTGCTCATGTTCTTCCTGGGACCGCAGCTGAAGCAATATCTTCCCGCCGACACGCCTGAGAATTGGGCGGCGGTGGCGGCGGCGGTTTGGAGGTTTATTGTTCGCCCCATCGCCGTGGGAGGAATGCTGGTGGGCGCGGCCTACACATTGTTCAAAATGCGCGAGAGTCTGACGGTGGGGCTGGGCCGGGCGTTCAGCGATCTCCGCCAAACGGCAGAACAACACGCCAAACTTTCCCGCACCGAACGCTATATGAGTTCCAAGACCGTGTTCGGCTTAATCGCTGTCGTGTTTGTGCTCATGTGCTTCCTCTACATTCACATCTCTGGGTTGGTGTGGCCGGCGATTCTGGCCGCGGTCGTGATGCTGATCGTAGGGTTTTTCTTCGCCACGGTCTCCGGAAGTTTGGTGGGCATGATCGGCTCCTCGAATAATCCGATCTCCGGTTTGACCCTCTCCACTTTGATTATCGCGGCCCTCCTGATGGTTTCGCTGGGAGTTTCGGGCATCTCCGGAGTCGCCGCGGTGTTGGGGGTAGCGGCGGTGGTCTGTGTTTCATCGGCGGTTGCGGGCGAGTTGCTGCAGGATTTCAAAGTGGGCTACATTCTCGGCGGAACTCCTCGAACCATCCAGCTGGTCGAGCTCATTGCAGTCGTGGTCGCGAGCCTGGTCATGTATTTCCCGTTGATGCTGCTGTACGAAGCCAACATCAGAGCCGGCGGGACTGGATTCGGCGATCGTCAGCTTTCCGCGCCGCAAGCCGGTTTAATGGCCACTCTGGCCCTCGGCATCGTGGGTCACGACATGCCTTGGCCGCTGGTGGTGGTCGGCATTTTCATGGGAATTGGGATGATCATGCTGCAAGTGCGCAGCCCCATGCTGGTAGCGGTGGGTATGTACCTGCCCTTCGAGACCACCTTCGCCATCTTCCTGGGAGGAGTTTTCCGCTGGATCGGCGACTGGTCGGCGAAGCGGCGGGGATACAACGAAGCACAACTGGCGCGGGTGGAGAATGCCGGAGTGCTCACCGCTTCCGGCTTGATCGCGGGTGAAGCGATCCTGGGTCTGCTCTGGGCCGGGTTGCAGTTCGCTCCCGCTTGGGCGCGGCCGCAGATCTTCAATAATCCTTCGTATATCGCCGGCATCGTTGTGATGGTAGCCCTGGCAACACTGATGATCCGCCTCCCGCTTTCGAGCGCCGGCGATCCCAAAGAGCCGGCTCCGCCCACTGCAATCATGTAAGCCCGTGACTTGCCGTAGTGTGGAGCGGGCGGTCCCGCCCGCGTTTCCGTAAAAGTGAGAAGCATTTCGTGATCGAATCGGGTTTCATGTCCGTCGCGGAGAACGTTTCATCGGTCCAGGCCCGCATCGCCGCCGCGGCTCGAAGGTCTGGGCGGAATCCTGCCGGCATCACCTTGATGGCAGTCAGTAAAACCCAATCCGTCGAGCGCATGCGGGAAGCGTATGCGGTGGGTTTGAGGATCTTCGGGGAAAACCGCGTTCAGGAATTCGCCGGGAAACTCGCGTCTCTGCAGGATTTGCCTGATGCCGAATTCCACATGATCGGCCACTTGCAAGGCAACAAAGCCGCCAGGGCCGCCGAGTTGTTTGGCGCGCTGGATTCAGTGGATTCCCTGAAGCTGGCGGATAAGCTGGACGCCGCTGCTCGCGCGGCCGGGAAAAAACTGGACGTGCTCATCGAGATCAATGTCGGCGGCGAGTCGGCGAAAAGCGGGATCGCTTCCGATTCCCCTGTCCTGGAGGAGTTGTTGATCGCCGCCCCTCGGTTTGATGCCTTGGTCTTTCGAGGATTGATGACCGTTCCGCCTTTTTCCGACGATCCGGAGGGAGCACGCCCCCACTTTCGCGAATTGCGCAAGCTGCGCGATGCAATCGCGATTCGCAACCTGCCGAAGGTCAACATGCATCGACTCTCGATGGGTATGTCGCACGACTTAGAAGTTGCCATTGAAGAAGGCTCGACTTGCGTACGCGTCGGCACGGCGATCTTTGGGCCGCGAAGAGTGCGGGAAAATCCGACGTAGGTCAGCTTTGGGAGGGGCGACCTCTGGTCGCGCGCAGCAAACTCAATGAACTCAATGGCGGTTTTCAGCCCCCGAACGCAGGTTCGTGGTTGCCAACCACATGGCATCGATTCAAGAATCCGCGCCAGGGACGAAGTTCGCCATCAAAGTGCATCCGCGCGGGAAACGAAACGCCATTACCGGCGAAATCGACGGTACCCTCAAAGACTCCCTCATGGCACCGCCCATCGGATGGCAAGGGCAACGCCTCCTGCATCGAATTCTTCGCGAAACTTTTGAACATTGCGTCGATCTTCCGTTACCATTGCCTCCGGCCAGAGCAGCCGTAGTAAAGTCATTCGCGTTAAGGGCTTTCCGCCGCAGACGCCAAAGAAAGGTTGGGCCGCCGCGCTTGAGCGTTTCCGAACGCTGGCAGGAAATCCGCACGGGGTTCGAACGCCCCTTCTGGGTCGCGAATATCAGCGAACTTTTTGAGCGCCTGTCGTACTATGCGGTCTTCGCTGTTCTGGCTCGCTATCTTCACGAAGGCCTGCATTTCAATGTCGAGCGAGCCAGCAGTCTGACCGGCATGTTCGGCGGTTGGGTATGGTTTCTGGCCGTAATCGGCGGAGCGCTGGCCGACCGGCTGGGGTTCCGGCGCGCGCTTTCAGTCGCCTACCTGATTCTTACCTTCGCCTATTTCATGCTCGGTTCGATTGCATCCCCCTGGCTCGCTCCGCTTCGTGACCGTGTGCCTTTGCTGGCGTTAGTTGCCGTCATCCTGATGTTGCCCGCGCTGGGCGTCGCGCTGGTGAAGCCCAGCGTCGTCGGAACCACAGCCCGCGCCTCCAAGGAAAACGTGCGCTCGGTGGGTTACTCGATTTACTACACGCTGGTCAATGTCGGGAGCACGGCGGGGCCACTCCTAGCCTCTTGGGCACAAGAGCACGGCATTGTGCAAAATGTATTCCGCATCGCCGCCGTGAGCGTCTTTTTGATGTTCTTTGTTGTGTTCCTGCTGTTCAAAGAACCGGCCCGGGCGGAGGAAAGCGAGAGGGCAGGCCTGGCGCAGGTCGGCAAAAACTTTCTTACCGTGCTCTCCAACCCGCGCTTCATGCTTTTTCTGCTGATCTTTACCGGTTACTGGATTGTCTTCTGGCAGGAATTCATCGCCCTGCCCTTGTACATCTCCGCTTACATCGATCCCAAAGCCGATACCGCACGCATCCTTGCCACCGACCCGATCATCGTTATCTTGTTCACCATGGTCATCGGGCTCCTGACCAAGCGCATGCTCGCCTTTCATGCCATTGTGCTGGGTACCATGATCTCGAGCCTTGCCTGGATTCTCCTGATCGTGCATCCCTCGCTCTGGATGGCGGTTGCCACTCTGGCCGTAGTTGCAATCGGCGAAATCGTGCAGCAACCGCGTTATTACGACTACATTTCCCGCCTCGCGCCCGCCGGACAGCAGGGTACCTACATGGGCTTCGCTTTCCTTCCCTTGGGTCTCGGATCGTTTATTGCCGGAAAGTTCGGCGGGTGGGCAATGCATCATTTTGGAGAAGAGTTGCACCGTCCGGAATTAGTTTGGTGGTCGGTGATTGCCGTGGGCTTGATAACGACGCTCTTGTTGTGGATCTACGACCAAACGCTCAGGGTCCGGAGAACCCTCGAGGTCAAGTGATGGCGCGTACTCTGAAATCGGCGGAACGGTACCCTTCCAGCAAAGGCCGACGAACTCCCGCCGAGACGGCAACTCAGATCCGCCGTGCCCTGAAGCATGCCGGCTCGGCCGGTCACGCCCAAGGGGCGCAGCGGTTTTTTAAGGATAAAATCAAATCGCACGGCTGGCGCACCACAGACTTGCGTCGCGCGGTGGTAGCTCTCCGCAGGGAACTCAGAAAGGAAAACGGCCTGGATTTTCTGGTTGATGTGGCCGATCAGCTTTTCTCCGGTCCAGTGCTGGAGGAAAAAGCTGCTGCCGTGTTCTTGCTGGAGAACCTTGACGCGGAGTTTGGAGATGCCGAATTCAGGTTGTTCGAATCCTGGCTCGACCGCATCGGTAATTGGGCGGATCACGATGGGTTGGTCCATTGTTTGATCGCTCCCATGGTAGTTTCCAAACCAGCTCGTGTACGCTTTGTTTTCCGTTGGGCGAGATCCCCCAACCGCTGGCATCGCAGAGCGGCCTGCGTGGCGCTGATTCGCGGGACGCGCGCGAAACTTTTCTTTCCTCCGATCGCTCGACTCGCCGAAGTACTATTCAGCGATGAAGACGACATGGTGCAGAAAGGGCTGGGCTGGTTGCTGCGCGAGACCGCCAAGTTTGATCGCAAGAGGACTGTTCCTTTCTTGATGAAGATTCGCGGGCGCGTCCCGCGCCTCGTGTTGCGCACAGCCTGCGAAACTTTGCCGATCGCCACAAGGCGCCGCATCCTAAAGTAGTGGTGCAGTTTGAAAGAGTTTTACCACCGGGGACACGAAGTCACACGAAGGACATCGCTACAAAGCCAGCCCTTCGTGCCCCGTGTGGTGGGCGGTTTTCTTTCCAATCGTCATATTCCACCGCTTCCGTTCAATCTGGATTCGCCCAATTCTCCCCCATTGTTTACAATAGAGCTTTGCTCATGGACCTAGCCGCCATCCAGTCTGCTCTGCGCGAACGCAACATCGATGCGTGGCTGTTTTACGATCATCACCATCGCGATCCCATCGCCTACCGCGTGCTCGGTTTGCCGGCAAATCTTATGGTTACGCGGCGCTGGTTTTATCTGGTTCCGGCGGAGGGCGAGCCGGTGAAGCTGGTGCACAAGATCGAAGCCGGTCATCTCGACTCCCTTTCCGGCACCAGACGCCAGTACTCCGGTTGGCAGGAATTGTTCGAGAGTTTGAAGTCGATGCTCGCGCCTTACCGCGACATCGCCATGCAATACTCCCCCAATAACAGCGTCTTCACCATCTCTCTGGTCGACGCCGGAACCGTCGATCTGTTGCGCGGCTTGGGAAAGAACGTGGTCAGCTCGGCCGATCTGGT
>Ga0181534_10001478_pt1 | contig 15291 bp, 16 predicted proteins | sample PEATcosm2014_Bin_37_FD_119758 | JGI IMG/M metagenome (GOLD analysis project Ga0181534, IMG submission 119758) | Peatland microbial communities from MTU Mesocosm Facility, Houghton, MI, USA - PEATcosm2014_Bin17_10_metaG | ecosystem: Environmental > Terrestrial > Soil > Wetlands > Peat | place... | reverse complement strand
TGGATGTGGTCGTGGCGCGCGAGTTCGCCGCCACCGCGCACGCCGATGTGAGGCCGGTGGACCAGGTGGCCGACGATGAATTCATACTCGATATCGGCCCCGACACGGCCGAACAGTTCGATGCCATCCTCAAGTGCGCCGGCACCATCATCTGGAACGGCCCGGTCGGGGTGTTCGAATTCGATCAGTTCGGAGAGGGCACCAAGGCCATCGCCAATGCGATTGCGAGCAGCAAGTCCTTTTCGCTGGCCGGCGGCGGCGACACGCTGGCGGCCATCGAGAAATACGGAGTCGAGGACGGTATTTCCTATATATCGACCGGCGGTGGCGCGTTTCTTGAATTCGTCGAAGGCAAGACTTTGCCGGCGGTTGCAGTGCTGGAACAGCGCGCCACGGCGGCCGCGGCAGCTCACGGCGCGTAGGCGCCACGTACCGGCAGCACTGAAACATGGACACACTGCGTAGAACCAAGATCGTAGCCACCCTGGGGCCCGCCACCGACAACCCCGATGTGGTTGCCGGCATGATCAAGGCCGGCCTCGATGTCGCCCGCATCAATTTCTCGCACGGCACGCGCGAATCGCAGCGCAAGCGCGTCGAGATGGTGCGTCATGCGGCGCGCGAAGCCGGGCGATACATCGGGCTGCTGGCAGATCTGGCCGGCCCGAAGATCCGCATCGAGTGTTTTCGCGACGGCTCCGTGCAGCTCGCGGAGGGCGCCCCCTTTGCCCTCGATACCATGCTCGATCCGCAGGCAGGCACCATCGAGGAAGTCGGCTGCGCCTACAAGGATCTGCCCAAGGATGTGCACGCGGGCGATACGCTGCTGCTGAACGACGGCCAGATCGTGCTGGAGGTCGAAAAGGTCGTCGGCACCCGGATCTCGACCGTGGTGCGCTCGGGCGGGGAGCTCTCCAACCGCAAGGGTGTCAATCGCCAGGGCGGGGGCATTTCCGCGGCGGCGCTGACCGAAAAGGACTTCGAGGACATCCGCCTGGTTGCCGAACTCGGCGTCGACTATCTGGCGGTCTCGTTCGCGCGCGATGCCGACGATATTCGCAAGGCACAGTCCGAGCTGCGCCGCTGGCGCGGTGAAGCGCGTGTCTGCGCCAAGATTGAACGCCACGAAGCACTCGACAATCTCTCCGGCATTCTCGCCGTGACCGATGCGGTCATGGTGGCGCGCGGCGATCTGGGCGTCGAGATGGGCTATGCGGAGCTGACCGGTCTCCAGAAGACCATCATCCGCCAGTCACTGGCGCGCAACCGCGTGGTCATCACGGCCACGCAGATGATGGAGTCGATGATTCAGAACCAGGTCCCCACGCGCGCCGAAGTCAGCGATGTCGCCAACGCCGTGCTCGACGGCACCGATGCGGTGATGCTCTCGGGAGAAACCGCGGCCGGAAAATTCCCGGTCAAGGCGGTGCAGGCCATGTCGGATGTGATCCGGGGAGCCGAGAAGTACCAGCTCGGCTCGATGCGGGTCATGGTGCGTGCCGAGGAGGAGTTCGGGAATACCGAAGAAGCGATCTCCATGGCCGTCATGTACACGGCCAACCACATGCGGGTACGCGCCATTGTCGCCCTGACCGAATCGGGCATGACGCCGCTGTGGATGTCGCGCATCCGCTCCGACATGCCGATATACGCCTTCACGCGCCACGAGGCCACGCGCACGCGGGTCACGCTCTATCGCGGCGTGTACGCGGTGCCCTTCGATATCACGAGCACCGAAACCAGCGCGATCTACAGCTCGATCTTCGAACGCCTGCTGGGGTTGGGCCTGGTGGATATCAACGACCTGGTGATCCTGACCAAGGGTGAGCTGTCAGGGGTGTCGGGCGGCACCAACTCCATGCAGATATTGCGCGTCGTCAGCCGCCTTTAACGAGACCTGGGTACGGGCGGCGTTCGCTGCCTCCGCTATGCTATCTCCATGGCCGCCGAGCCGCTCCAAGGAAGCCGTGCACCGATCGGATCGACGGTGGGCCTGGTATTACCGGGGGGAGGCGCCCGCGCCGCCTACCAGGTAGGTGTGCTCAAGGCCATCGCGCAGCTGCTGCCCGATGCGCCCAACCCTTTCCCGATCATCGTCGGCACCTCAGCCGGTGCCGTGGCGGCAACCGTGTTGGGGGCCGAGGCGTTCCGCTGGCAACGCGCCGTGGCCGCACTCGAGAAGGTGTGGGCCAATTTTCACGTCTCTGAGGTGTTCGAGGTCGACCCCGTGAGCATGCTGCGGTCCGGTCTGCACTGGATGCTCTCGCTGGTCTCGGGCGGCTGGCTGTTGCCGCCGCCGCCATCGCTGTTCGACAACTCCCCGTTGCGGCGTCTGCTGGCGCGCAATATCGACTGGCGCCACCTGCAACGCAGTATCGATCGGGGACAGCTGCGCGCCCTGGCGCTGTGTGCAACGGGCTACAACTCGGCGGCCTCCGTGGCCTTCTTCCAGGCGGCCAATGACCTCTCGCCGTGGTTACGGCAGCAGCGCATCGGCGAGCGCACCCGGCTCGGGCTGGATCACCTGATGGCGAGCCTCGCAGTGCCGTTCCTGTTTCCACCGGTACGCCTCGGCGATGAGTACTACGGCGATGGCGCCCAGCGCCAGCTCTGGCCACTCAGTCCCGCGATTCATCTGGGCGCGGACCGATTGTTCGTGATCGGCGTTCGCTCCGAACTGGCTGCGGGCATCACGCCGCGGCCGCGCACGGCCATTCAACCGCCGGCACTGGGGCAGCTGTTCGGCTACATGCTCGACACGCTATTCATGGATCAGATCTACGCCAACATCGAGCACGTGCAGCGACTGAACCAGGTCGTGGATATCGCCCCCAGCGCCGTGCCGGGACTGCACAAGGTCGCCACGCTGCTGATCGCTCCCAGCGCCGATCTGCGGGTCATTGCCACGCAGCACATTCACAGCCTGCCGCGCGCGCTGCGCGCATTGCTGCGCGTCATGGGCGCGCGTGGCACGGCTGGTGCGCAGCTGGCGAGCTACCTGATGTTCGAGTCGAGCTTCACCTCGGAGTTGATCGCGCTCGGCTACAAGGATGCGATGCGGCAGCGCCAGGAGATCATGGATTTCCTGGGCGGCGCGCCTTTGGACGTGACCACCATCTTGCCACGACCTCATTTCGCGGCGATGGAGGCAGGCGCGTCGGGGGCAGCGCAGGGATAGACGTGCGATAGAAAGTTCAGGAGCCAGCTCCCCACTGTTTCCGTGTCGCTTCATTGCACGCCTGTCAGTGCTGCCGCCTCAATTGCCCCACATGGCTGGCTCCTGCACCAGCTCGATGAGATTGCCCGCATTGTCGCGGATGAAAATGTTCGATCCATGTTTGAAGCGGCCGACCCAGACGATGTCGGCGCCGCGGGCTCGCAGTTCCTGTTCCACAGGGTCGACATCCTTGATCGCGAAGGCCACATGTTTGTTCCCATGGGTGTGCACGTCGCGATCGGGTATGCGCCGGTCGGGCGACATCTGGGTGGCGCCCGGGACCTCGAACAGCTCGATGCGCAGATCGCCACGCCGCAGCATGGCGACCCTGGCAGGGATCTGCGGGATGTCGAAGATCTTTTCGACCTCGAAATCCAGCACTTTCCCGTACCATTTGATCGATTCGTCGAGATTGGGGACGCTGACGCCGCCGTGATGGTGTTTGAGTTCGATCGACACGGAATCCACCTGGGCGTAATTATGGGAGCGGGGAATTGTCGCACCAAATGACTTCTGCTGGCGACCGCCTCGCTGGGCTATACGCCAATGCACCAATAAGCGCGTGTCTGATAGGGGAATGCAATCACGGGACGATCTTTCAGCTGCGGATGCGTGACGATCAGAGCCTTGAGCTTGTCCGCCACCCGGGCCTTTTCTGGCGCGGGCAAGGCGGCGATGAAGCTGATCGAGAGACAGCGATCGATGATGACTTTCTGCGCGCCGCCCACGTGCTGATGGGCAAATGTGGTCTCCTGCATCGCCGAGAACAGGGTTCCATCGAACACCTGGCGCCAGGCGCCGCTGTGAAAGCGCGGTGCGTCACCTTCATAGGGAGTGATTATCCGGCTGATGGCCGCGACCCAGTCGACCGATTCGTCGCGCACGTTCCATATCAGCCCGAGCCGTCCCCCAGGCGCGAGTGCGCGATGGATCTCCGCGAGCGCCTCACGGGTCGCGAACCAGTGGAAGGCCTGTGCACAGATCACGGCATCAGCAGCCCCGTCTGCCAGCGGTATCGCCTGGGCCGTGCCTGCCAGCGCTTTGACGCCGGGGAGATTTCGGCCGAGCTGCGCGCGCATGGCATCGACCGGCTCGATCGCTGTGACTTTGGCGCCGGCCTGGAGCAGCAGCTGGGTGAATTTTCCCGTGCCCGCACCCAGATCCACCACCGTGCTGTCCGGACCGAGCCGTAACTGGCCGCGGAGCCAGCTCAACAGCTCCCGCGGATAATCCGGGCGACCGCGGGAATAGCGCAGCGCTTCCCTGGCAAAGCCTTCGGACGCTGCAGAGTGGACGTCGCTCATGCACGCGTACGGTAGCATTGCGGCAGAGGAAACCACCCCGCAAGCTTCCGGCATGACCATCGTCTACAGCACAGGAATCGGCGCGATATGCCCGGGCTGCCGCCGGCCGGTGGCGCAGTGCGTCTGCAAGAGTGCCAAGGGCAAGCAGCTGCGGCCGGCCGATGCGGGCATGGTGCGCGTGAGCCGTCAGACCCAGGGCCGTGCCGGCAAGGGCGTCACGGTCATCACTGGGCTACCGCTGCCGGCGACGGATCTCGAGTCGCTGGCGACGGAACTCAAGCGCCGCTGCGGCAGCGGCGGCACGGTTCGCGACGGGCTGATCGAAATCCAGGGCGAACATCGCGACAAACTGGTCGCGGAGCTCATCAGGCGAGGCTTCCCGGCCAAGCGCGCCGGCGGCTGATACCGCGCGCGTCAATTCAGCCCGCGCTGCCGAGCGCGCGAATGGTTCTGGAGGTATCAGTCAGCGCCGAGTGACGCAGCGCCACATGGGGCCAGTGCGCGGCGACGCGCGCCGCGAGCTGCTCGACAATGTAAACGGAGCGATGCTGCCCCCCGGTGCATCCCACCGCCACAGTCAGATAACGGCGGTTGGCCTCCTGGTGCTCGGGGATGCGTGCCTCCACGAAAGTGCCGACTTCATCGATGAAGCGCGCGACACCGGGCTGTGCCTGCAGAAAATGCATGACAGGTTCGTCGCGCCCCGTGAGCGGCCTCAAGGTCGGCTCCCAGTAAGGATTGGGCAGTGAGCGCGCATCAAAAACGAAGTCGGCGTCGCCCGGGATTCCGTTCTTGAAGCCGAAGGATTCGAACAGCAGCGACATGCGATCGCGTCGCCGCTTATCGACCCGGCGATTGATGAGATCTCGCAGCTCGTGCACGCCCATGCGCGAAGTGTCGACCACGAGGTCGGCGGCATTGACGACCGGTTCGAGTACCGCGCGTTCGAGCGCGATGGCATCGTGCAGGCTCTCGCCCTGGCGGCTCATGGGGTGCTTGCGGCGCGTTTCGGCGTAGCGGCGCAGCAGTTCTTCATCGCTGGCCACCAGGAATAGCAGTTCGCACTGGATGCCGCTGCGTTTGAGCTCATCGAGCAGCATTGGCACAGTGGCCAGGTCGGCATCGGGATTGCGGGCGTCGATCCCGATCGCCGTGCGCTTGTAGACACCTGATTCGCTGCGCACGGTATGGGAGATGAAACTCTGCAGCAGCGCCGCCGGAAGATTGTCGATGCAGTAGAAGTCCAGGTCTTCGAGCATGTGCAGCGCCACGCTCTTGCCCGAGCCGGAGAGGCCGCTCAGAAAAATCAGGCGCACGAGCGGCGCCTCAGGACGAAAGCCGTACCTGTGCAGGGATTGGGGCGCAGCGCCGCCCGCGGTGCGGGCGGCGCTGCCCCTGAATACGCGCTACAGGCGTACGCTTTTCTGGGCTTCCAGCGCATGGTGATCGGTCAGCTTTTCCTTGTGCTTGCGTACCCGTCGTTCGAGTTTGTCGGCTAGTGCGTCGATGGCGGCGTACATGTCTCCCTCGCTGGCCAGTGCATGGATGGTCTCGCCGCGGACGCGCAGTGTGGCTTCGGCCTTGTGCATGAGCTTCTCCACTGTCAGCACGAAATGCGTGTCGATGACGTGATCGAAGTGTCGGACGATGCGGTCGAGCTTTTTCTCGACGTAGCTGCGCATGGATGCCGTGATCTCGACATGATGACCGGTGACGCTCAATTGCATGACCTCGTCTCCTTTTATGTCACTTGGGGCTATCTCAGCTGATATCTCACTTGCCGTTGACCCGCCTGCGTTCGTTGGACGGGGCGAGTCCCATCGTCTCGCGGTATTTGGCGACCGTGCGCCGTGCAACCGGGATTCCCTCGCCGGAGAGAATCTCGGCAATACGGCTATCGCTCAGCGGCGCGGACGAATCCTCCTCACGGATGAGCTTGCGAATCTTGGCGCGAATGGCGGTCGAGGAGGTGCCCGATCCATTGTTGCCTTCCACCTGGCTTGAGAAGAAATAACGCAGCTCGAACACGCCGCGCGGGGTGTGCATGTACTTGCCCGAAGTGACGCGCGAGACGGTTGATTCGTGCATGCCGATGGCCTCGGCGATGTCGCGCAGGATCATGGGGCGCATGTGCTCCTCGCCATGCTCCAGGAACTCGGCCTGGCGTTCGACGATCGAGCGGGCGACCTTGGTCAATGTGTCGTTGCGGATCTCCAGGCTCTTCAGCAGCCAGCGCGCTTCCTGCAGTTGCGTGCGCATGCTGGCGTGACTGCTGCTGCGGCCGATGAGGCTGGCATAGCCCTGATTGAGCCGTACGCGCGGCAGCGTCGCGGCATTGATCTCGACCGACCAGCCGCGAGGTGTGCGCCGCACGAACACATCGGGAACCACGTACTCGGGCGCGCTGCCGCTCAGGATCGTTCCTGGCCGCGGATGGCAGGCTCGCACCAGCGCCACGGCCATGGCGAGTTCGTCATCCGAGGTGCGCAGCTCCCGCCGCAGCGCCGTCAGTTCCCGCTCGGCCAGCAGTTCCAGGTGGTTGCGCGCGATCGATTTGGCAGTGGCCAGGCCCGGGGTGGCGGGGCCCAGCTGCTCGAGCTGCAGCAGCAGGCATTCGCTGACCGAGCGCGCACCAACGCCGGCGGGGTCGAGCATCTGCACGATGCTGAGCATCCGCTCGACTTCATCGGCACTGGGATCGAATTCGGGTTTGAGGCTCGCACCGATGACATCCAGCGGCTCGCAGAGGTAGCCATCGTCGTTGATGGCGTCGATGATGCCGCGGCCGATCGCCAGCTCGCGCGGTTCCAGGCGCACCAGCTCGAGCTGCCAGAGCAGGTGATCGCGCAGCGACTGACCCGACGAGTCGGCAAATTCCTGCTGCCGGTCATCATCGCCGCCGCTCCAGGGATTCTCCGCGGGGCCCACCGAGCGGTCGCTCCAGAGATCGTCCACGACTTCGACCGGGGGTTCCTCGGGCGTTGCGACGGTTTCCGGTGCGGTCTCGGAGGTGGACAGCTGCTCATAAGTGCCGCTTTCGGTGTCCTCGTCCTGCTCCAGCATGACGTTCGACTCGAGCAGTTCGCGGATGTGCGCCTGCAATTCGATGGTGGGCAATTGCAGCAGGCGGATAGCCTGTTGCAGCTGCGGCGTCATCGTCAGCTGCTGGCCAAGGCGGAGCTGCAGGGAGGGCTTAAGCATGAAACGTGCCTAGGAGGCCGCACTCGGGCGCCGCGAAGGACGCCGCATACAAGGTAAGTCTATGAACAGTAAGGATTAACAGGGCCGCTCCGATAGATTACAGGCGGAAAGACTGACCCAAGTACACCTCACGGACTTGTGGGTTGGCAAGGACTTGCTCCGCGGAGCCCGAAGCTATCACCACACCGCGGTCGACGATGTAGGCGCGGGCGCAGACTCCCAGGGTTTCCCGGACATTATGGTCGGTAATGAGCACCCCGATTCCACGCGCGGCCAGCTCGCGGATGATGCGCTGGATGTCGAGTACCGACAGCGGGTCGACGCCCGCGAACGGCTCATCGAGCAGGATGAAGCGCGGCTCCGCGGCCAGTGCGCGCGCGATTTCGACACGGCGGCGCTCGCCGCCGGACAGCGATATGCCGCGGGTGTTGCGCACATGAGCAATGCGCAGTTCGGCCAGCAATTCCTCCAGCCGCTGTTCGCGATCGGCGCGATCCAGCTCGGCGCGCAGCTCCAGGATCGCCATCACGTTGTCAGCCACCGAGAGTTTGCGAAACACCGAGGCTTCCTGCGGCAGGTAGCCTATCCCTAAGCGCGCCCGCTGATCGATGCTCAGCGGCGTGAGGTCGCGATCATCCAGCAGGATCGATCCGCCATCGGCGGGCACCAGTCCGACGATCATGTAGAAGGCCGTGGTCTTGCCGGCACCATTGGGTCCGAGCAGCCCGACCACCTCTCCGGTGTGGATCTCGAGCGATAGATCGCGCACCACCGTGCGTGAGCGGTAGTCCTTGCGCAGCGAACGTGCGGAAAGTACCGTCACGGCCGGCTACCGGTAGAGGCGGCGCACTTGGTGGAATTGCTGGCGCCGATCGTGCCGTGGACGCGCGCGTTGTCGCCGGGCGCGCTGTCCGCGCGGACGCGTTGCGAGACCAGGTCGTACGAGATGTGTTCGCTGGTGATCTCGTTGCAGCCGTCCGAGAGCCACGCATCGCCATGCAACTGCACCTCGTTGCGTGCGACATCGTAATCGATGGCCTGCGCGTGGCCGTGCGCCTTCTGTCCGTTTTCAAGCGGGTGCTCGAATTCGGCTGGAGCGCCCTCGGCCGTCATCGATTGGATGCGCTGGCTTGCGAACAACACCGTGGCCTTGTCCGCCGACATTTGCCCCTCGGGTATGAACAATTGCACGTGTCCGGTCAGTACCCAGCGGCTGTTGGCGAAATCCAGGCCGTCACCCTCGGCACGATCGGCCTTGATGTGACTGATGCCCCGGGTCATGTCGACGATGTCGAAGTCGTAAAGCACCACCCGATTACGCTCCGCGTCGAGGTGCGAGGCGCGATAACACATCGGCGGCTCATTGCAGGGCAAGTCGCCGGCGGTCATTTCGCCGGCCGCGGAGCTCGCGGGAGTCAGTGGCGCCAGCAACGCGAACAACGCGCAGGCGCCCGCACCGCCCAGCCAGCGGATTTTGCGGTGGCGTTCGCGAGTGCGATCGGGATGATGAGGGTCAATGCAGCAGGACACCGTGCACCTTGGAGGCGAGCTGCAGCGTATCGTTCTTCAGATCCGTGCGCATGCCGTGACCATTGAGCCGGTTCCCGCCCCAGTCCACCCGTACCGTCGAGGCGGAAGTGGCCAGTTGCTGCGTCATATCGAGCTGCAGCTGATCAGTATCGATGCGCATGACCGAGTCTGATCCATTGGGCACGCCCTGCGCGTGCACCTCGCCGGTCAGATCGGCGGTATGAGCATCCTGCGGCATCTGGCCCTGCAGCGCCGTCAGCGTCCAGTGATTGCCCGGCGCGGGCTGGTAGTCCAGTTTCGGATTGGTGAGGTAGATCGTGCCCTGCGGCTGCGGTTGCTCGATGTGCTCGGCATCGAGACGATACAGCGGCAGGCCATCCTCACCGGTCTCGATCAAGTGGCCGTGCACGGCGGCGAAGCCCGGATCGGGCGAGGGCAGCTCGCTCGCCGCGCCCTCGCCATTGCCGTTGTCGGCGTCCTGGAAGTAGAGCAGGGCGGAGAGAATCGCGACCGAGCAGAGCGCGAACAGCAACCGCACGATCATCGGCGACCTCGCGCCCGTCGCCGTGCCGCCCGTGCAGCCTCCGCCGCCTTGGCCGCGAGCAGCCAATCGCACACTTCCCGCACGGCGCCCGCGCCGCCCGCCTGACGGGTGCGGCGGTGCGCCGCGGCCAATGCCACGGGGTGCGCATCGGCAACGGCCACCGCAAGGCCGGCCTGGCGCAGCAGCGGCAGATCCGGCGCGTCATCGCCCACGCAGGCGCATTGCCTGGGCTCGAGTTTCAGCAGAGCGAGCAGAGCGGCCAGTGCCTCGCCTTTGTGCTCGACACCAAGGCGTGCGTGGAGGATGCCGAGCTCGCGACAGCGGACCTGCACTGCCGCCGAGTCGCGCCCCGAAACAACGGCGACCTCGATGCCGGCGGCGCGCGCCGCCTTGATGCCGTAGCCATCGCGCACGTGAAATGTCTTGCCGATCTCGCCGTCGGGGCCATAGGCCAGGCGCCCATCGGTCATGACGCCATCGACGTCCAGCACCAGCAGGCGAATTGTGTCCAAGGGCACTGGTCGCTTCAAACCACACCTGCCCGCATCAGATCGTGAACATTCAGCGCACCGATCAGACGCTGTTCGGCGTCGGTGACGATCAATGCGGTAATCCGATGCGCTTCCATGAGGGCGGCGGCCGCGGCAGCCAGTTCGTGGGCGCCGATGCGCCGCCCGCCGGGGGTCATGATGTCGCGCATCCTGGCCTGGTGCGGATCGATGCGCCGATCCAGTGCGCGGCGCAGATCACCATCGGAGAAAACACCCAGGACGCGTTCCTCCTCATCTATCACCGCGGTGAGCCCCAGACCGGTGCGCGTCATCTCGAGCAGCGCGGTCGACAGCAGCGCCTCGGGACGCACGCGTGGCAGCGCATCGCCGCGGCGCATGATGTCATCCACCCGCGTGAGCAGACGTTTGCCCAGACTGCCGCCCGGATGAGAGCGCGCAAAATCCTCGGCCGAGAAGCCGCGCGCCTCGAGCAGCGCCACCGCCAGCGCATCGCCCATCACGAGCGCCGCCGTGGTGCTCGCGGTCGGCGTCAGGTTGTGCGGACAGGCCTCCTGCGGCACGTACACGTTCAAATGCACGTCGGCAGCGCGCGCCAGCGTGGAGAGCGGATTGCCTGTCAGCGCCAGCAGCGGCACTGCCAGGCGCTTGACCTGCGGCAGCAGCGTCAGCACCTCGGCGGTCTCGCCGGAGTTGGACAGTGCCAGCAGCAGATCGCCGCGCGTGAGCATGCCCAGATCGCCATGGCTGGCCTCGCCCGGATGCAGATAGAAGGCGGGGCTGCCCGTGCTGGCGAGCGTGGCGGCGACTTTGTGCGCCACATGGCCGGATTTGCCCATTCCGGTGACCACGATGCGCCCGGTGCAGGCCAGGCACAGTCGGCAGGCACGGGCGAAGGACTCATCGAGTCCGGCGCGCAGCGCCTGCAGGGCGGCGGCCTCGATTTCAATGGTGCGCGCGGCGCTCTGCAGCAGGGCCTGATCGCCGGTGGCGCGGTTTTCATTCGGCTTCATCATGGCTCTCGCGCCGGGCATGATAGCCCGTACGACGGCGCAGATGGCGTAAGATCGCGAGCTGCCATGACGCCACAACAGATCGAGGAACTGCTTCGCAAGGCGCTGCCGCGCGCCCAGGTCGAAGTTCGTTCCGATGACAACACGCACTTCGCGGCCCGATTGGTCGGGCCCGAGTTCGACGGCTTGCGGCTGCTGGCGCGTCATCAGCTGGTCTATCGGGCGCTCGGCGCCAGCATGGGCGGCGCGATCCACGCGCTCACCATCGAAGCCTACACCCCGCAGGAATGGGCGGCGCGCAGCGCGCAGGCCCCCCTGGCGCGTGGATAAGCTGCAGATCACGGGCGGTGTTCCGCTCGAGGGCGAGGTCCGTATTTCGGGCGCCAAGAACGCCACGCTGCCGATTCTGGCCGGCGCGCTGCTGGCGGATGGCCCGGTCACGATCGGCAACGTGCCGCATCTGCAGGACGTCACCACCACCATCGAGCTGCTGAGCCGGATGGGCGTGACCGTTACCATCGATGAGCGCATGCGCATCGAAGTCGATTCCAGCACCATCCGCGAGTACTTTGCGCCCTACGAGCTGGTCAAGACCATGCGCGCCTCGATCCTGGTGCTCGGGCCGCTGCTCGCGCGCTTCGGACGCGCCGATGTTTCCCTACCCGGCGGCTGCGCCATCGGTGCGCGGCCGGTGAACATCCACGTAGCCGGGCTGCAGGCAATGGGCGCCGACATTCACATCGAGGGCGGCTACATTCGCGCGCGCGCCGAGCGGCTCAAGGGCGCGCGGCTGGTGCTCGAGGCCGTGACGGTAACGGGCACTGAAAACCTCATGATGGCCGCCTGCCTCGCCGAAGGCGAGACCGTGCTCGAGAATGCCGCGCGCGAACCCGAGGTCGTCGACCTCGCAAATTTCCTGATCGCCATGGGCGCGAAAATTCACGGGGCCGGTACCGATCGCATCGTCATCGATGGCGTGAAGCGCCTCTCGGGCGTGCATTACGAGGTGCTGCCGGATCGCATTGAGGGCGGCACCTACCTGGTTGCCGGCGCCATCACGGCCGGGCATGTGCGCATCAAGAACACGCGGCCCGAGCATCTCGATGCCGTGGTCGTCAAGCTGCGTGAAGCCGGCGCCACCGTGCACACCGGCGAAAACTGGGTCGAAGTCGACATGCGCAAGCGCCGGCCCCGCGCCGTCGATGTGCGCACGGCGCCCTATCCGGCATTCCCGACCGACATGCAGGCACAGTTCGCGGCGCTGGACACCGTCGCCGACGGCGTTGGAACCGTGGTCGAGACCATCTTCGAGAACCGCTTTATGCACATGCTCGAAATGCGGCGCATGGGCGCGGAGATCCGGCTCGAGGGCAATACCGCCATCATTCACGGCGTCGATCGGCTGACGGCGGCCCCTGTCATGGCGACGGACCTGCGCGCCTCGGCGAGCCTGGTGCTGGCGGGCCTGGTAGCCCATGGGCGTACCGAGATCGAGCGCATTTACCATATCGACCGCGGCTACGAGACCATCGAGGAGAAGCTGGCGCAGCTCGGCGCCCGCATCCGGCGCGTGCCCAACTAGCCTCAGCGACTCTGCGGACGTTCGGTCACCGCCACCGTCGTATCCAGTTCCGATCGGCCGCGCAGCAGGTGCAGCTGCACGTGACTGCCCGGCTTCTTGGCGGCGATCTGGGCCAATGCATCCTGTGCGCTGCGAACATCCCGGCCGTCGACCTTGGTGATGACATCACCAATGTGCACGCTGGCATCGACCGCGGGACTGCTGCGATAAAGGTTGGTGATGACTACGCCGCCGCGCGGAAGTCCCAGCTGCTGCGCCTGCTCTACCGCCACATCCTCGGGAACGATGCCGGTCCAGCCGCGAATGACACGGCCGTGATCGAGGATTTCGTCCATGACGCCGCGCGCCAGGTTGACGGGGATGGCAAAGCTGATGCCCTCGACGCTGATGTCACCGCCGGTGTTTTTTCCGAGCACCGCGGTATTGATGCCGATCAGGTCGCCCAGCGTATTGATCAGTGCACCGCCGGAATTACCGGCATTGATGGCGGCATCGGTCTGGATGAAATCCTCGAAGGTCGCCACGCCGAGCTGACTGCGCCCGGTGGCGCTGACGATGCCATGCGTCACCGTCTGCGACAGGCCGAGCGGGTTGCCGATCGCCAGCACGCCATCGCCGACCTGCAGATGATCGGAGCGCCCGAAGGGCATCACGGGCAGTCCTTTGAGTTTGACGTGAAGCACCGCCAGGTCCGTATCCGGGTCGCGGCCGACGACCACCGCCTGCGCCTCGCGCCCGTCCGCGAGCGTCACCACGATGGTATCGGCATTGGCGATCACATGATTGTTGGTGATGATGTGGCCGTCGGCATCGGCAATGACTCCTGAGCCCAGCGCCCGCTCCACGCGCCGGTGGTAGAGCGGACGCACATCGCCGAACAGCTGCGACAGCGCAGTCGGCCCGATCTGTTCGGTCACGAGGCGCGCCGTCGAAACGTTGACGACCGCAGGTGCCGCCCGGCGGACCGCGGCCGCATACGATTCGGGCGCCACGCCGGTGGCGTTGAGCGACTCTCCCGCCGAATCGCGGACCGGGCGCGCAATGCCGGGCCCGCGGGCCACGTCCGCAGCCTGCTCCGGTGTGCCGGCTACGCGACTGGCGGGTGCAATACCGGGCGTTGCCGTCTCCGGAGCCGGCGCCAGAGTCGGAGCAGGCGCCGGAGTCGGAGCAGGCGCCGCCGCCGGCGAGTCAGGTGCAGCCGCAATCGGGCGCTGGAGCAGCTGTGGATGTACGAAGACGATGATGAAGGCGAGGGCCAGCCCGCCGATAATGCTGCCGGCCAGAAAGATCGCTGCGCGTCCGAGGCGATGCATCTCCATGGTTGTCCAAGCTGCGGGCCCGCAGGCGCGTCCGATGGGTTGTGTATAATGCGACACTTCCCGGGCGCAACGTAGCGATGTTGATCGTGCAGCCGAAATTTAGCGCCTGCCTGCATACGAGAGTGAGCCAGACATGACCGATGTTCCCCTGACGGTTGCCCCGGATGTCGATGAGAGCCGCCGAAAGTTCCTGACCGTGGCCGCAAGCGGGGTCGCCGCCTTCGGCGCCGTGGTCACGGCCATACCATTCATCGAATCCTGGGAGCCCTCCGAGCGGGCTCGCGCGCTCGGCGCGCCGGTAGTGCTGGACATCAGCAAGCTCGAGCCCGGACAGATGATTACGACGGTCTGGCGCAAGCAGGTCATTTACGTGGTGGGCCGCGCGCAGCCGCTGGTCGACAAGCTCGCCAAGAATGACGGCGAGCTGAAAGACAAAGACTCCAAGAACTCCATTCAGCCGACCTACGCGCAAAACGAAATGCGCTCGCGCCGCGCCGACGTACTGGTGCTGATCGGCATCTGCACGCATCTCGGGTGCCTTCCGAAAACCTTCTTCGATCCGGGCGATCCGGTGCTGGGTGCAGCCTGGCCCGGCGGCTTTCGTTGCCCTTGCCACGGCTCGCGATTCGATCTGGCCGGGCGCGTGTTCAACGGTTCTCCGGCCCCGACGAATCTGTCCGTGCCGCCCTATAGCTTCCAGGATCAGCACACGCTCGTGATCGGCCTGGACGGTGCGCCTGCGAAAGGAGCCGCGTAATGGCCAACGAGGCTGCCTACAAGCCAGGATTCTGGGGCTGGCTGAACCGGCGGCTGCCGGTCGATGTCTTCATGCGCTCGCAGCTGACCGAGTATTACGCGCCCAAGAACTTCAATTTTTGGTATTTCTTCGGCTCGCTGGCACTGCTGGTACTGGTGATGCAACTGGTCACGGGCATCTTCCTGGCCATGTTCTACAAGGTCGGCGAGAACACCGCGTTCGATTCGGTCGAGTTCATCATGCGCGAGGTCGACTTCGGCTGGCTGCTGCGCTACCTGCATTCCACCGGCGCCTCAGCGTTCTTCCTGGTCATCT
>Ga0181534_10001477_pt1 | contig 15292 bp, 11 predicted proteins | sample PEATcosm2014_Bin_37_FD_119758 | JGI IMG/M metagenome (GOLD analysis project Ga0181534, IMG submission 119758) | Peatland microbial communities from MTU Mesocosm Facility, Houghton, MI, USA - PEATcosm2014_Bin17_10_metaG | ecosystem: Environmental > Terrestrial > Soil > Wetlands > Peat | place... | reverse complement strand
CCGCTAACAACATTGCGGCATCGCGCGCAGAACGACCGATCGGCCCTTCCGTGCTGATGTTCGAGATAAACAAGTCATCGCCCCCGTCGGGTACGCGACCCCACGACGGGCGAAAGCCGAATACGTTGTTGAAAGCAGCCGGATTGCGCAGCGACCCCATAAAGTCGCTTCCATCGGCGACCGGCACCATGCGAAGGGCAAGAGCGACGGCCGCACCCCCACTGCTGCCGCCTGCGCATTTTGACTGGTCGTAGGCGTTGAAGGTGGTGCCGAAAACGGTGTTGTAGGTTTGAGACCCGTACCCCAACTCCGGCGCGTTCGTCCTTTCCGATCAGGATGGCGCCACTGTGCCGCAGTCTTTCCACGAACAGCGAGTCGTGATCAGGCACTCCGTCGAGCAGAGGCGAGCCATAGGAAGTCCGAATGCCCTTGGTCGCGGCCAGATCCTTCACCGCGTGGGGGAAGCCATGCATCCAACCCAGGTACTGACCTTTGGCCAGTTGGGCGTCCCGCTCTTTCGCCTGCCGCAGGAGCGAGTCGCGGTCCTGCAGGGACACGATCGCATTCACCTTCGGGTTGTAGCGTTCGATTTGCCGGAGGTAGGCCTCCATGACCTCGGTACAGGATATCTGCCGTGAGCGGATTCGTTCCGACAACTCAACGGCGGTCAGGGAGACAATGTCCGTGCCCGCGTGGCTCGTAATGTCCTTTTGACCGACCGCGCCCGCCAGGCGAACCGTGCCCAACGCTCCGCTGGCCAGCAACAACTCACGACGCGACACGGTGCTCATGCTGTAGAATCCCAATTATCGTGAGCGAATGCCAGTCCAAAATGGCAGACATAACCACTGTCGGCGGGGAGCACCCGGTCATCATCTATGATGGCAACTGCCGGATGTGCTCCGGTTTTGTGCGCTTCGTCCTGCGCCATGACAAGCGCGATTGCTTTCGCTTCATTGCCGCCCAGTCGCCTCTGGGGACTGCGCTGTATCAGCACTACGGACTCGATGCGGTCGACTATGAGACCAACATCCTGCTGGAGCGCGGGCAGGCGTGGCTGAAGTCTGAAAGCTCGATACGGATTTTTGAGCATCTCGGCTTCCCGTGGTCGATGCTGGCGATTGGGCGGATACTGCCCCTCGGCATCCGGGATCGTCTGTATGAGGTGATTGCCCGCAATCGCCTGCGCTGGTTCGGCGTGCGCAAGGCCTGTTATCTGCTGGAGCCCGGACAGGACGCCAAATTCCTCGGATGAACGTTCTCGCAGTGCCATTGTTTGAGCGTCTGTTGGGAGACGTCTGGCACACCGTGCCTGAGGCGGTCAGGCGTTTACACACCTTCTCGTCGGAGAGCGAATACAGCGGCGAATGCGTCGTTGAGCGCGGTTCGGGATGGTTGGCAAATTGCGTCGCCTCGGTGGTTGGTCTTCCCGCGGCTGGCAACGAAGTGCCTGTCTCGGTCAGATTCGTCAGCGCGGGCGGGCGAGAGCGTTGGATACGAACGTTTGGTGGTCGTATTTTCGCCAGCACGATGCGGGAAGGGAGCGGCTTGCTGTGGGAAAAAGTCGGGCCGTTCGAGTTTGGGCAGGCGCTGGTAGTCGATGGCCAGCAGCTGCGACTGGCGATGCGCCGCTGGACGGTGTTTGGAATGCCGTTGCCGTTCAGTTGGGCACCGCGCTCCAATGCCTACGAGACCGAGCAGGACGGACGGTTTCGCTTTCACGTTGAGCTGAGCCATCCCTGGGTGGGCCCGATTGTCCGCTATCGGGGCTGGCTGCAGTGATGCGGATCCCTCGGGTCACCAGGGGACAGTGCGGCCCAGGTAGTCGAAATATTCGAGGCCCGGTTTGCCCTGCTTGTTGAGCAGGACGTTGACCAGGTTTGGGACGCTTTCTTCAATGGTCAGGCGTGCCTCCGGTCCCCCGAGATCCGTACGCACCCAACCGGGTGCCATCAGGACCAGGGCTCGCTGTCTTGTCGCCTGACGGGCGGCAAAGCTGCGCATGAATTGATTCAAGGCCGCTTTGCTGCCGCGGTAGACCTCGCGCATTCCGTTCGTGTTGTTTGTTACGCTCCCCTGGCCCGAAGACATGGCGCCGATCAGGCCGTCCGGTGTCACAAGATCCTGAAGCGATTCGATCACCCGCATGGGGCTGAGCGCATTCGTGATCATGACGCGCACGAATTCTTCTGTCGTTACCTCGCCGATGGTCTCCGTTGGATCGTTAGTCGTGCCTGCGTTGACGAACAACATCTGGAAGACGCGACCTGACAAACGCGCTCGCGAGGCTCCGACCTGCGACGGTTCGGTAATGTCCAGGATCTCGATCTCCAATTGGCCGGGGTAGCGATCCGCCAGGTCGTGCAGCTTCGTTCGAGCAGAGCTCGCGCGTACGGTACCCACGACTTTCCAGCCCTTCTTCAGAAACTCCTCTGCCATGGCGAGGCCGAGGCCACGGGAAGCTGCAATCAACAATAGAGTGGGAGATGGCATGGAGCTCATTATCGGCTACTCGCTCAGCAGGCACCAGACGCAACGAATGCAAGTAATAGTTGCACAGAGCGCCTTGGCAAAAGTACGCTGTCAACCATGGACTTGAACCTGCTGACGGCTTTGGACGTTTTGCTTGCGGAAGGAAGCGTGACCGTCGCGGCGAGAAAACTCGGTCTGAGCATCTCTGCGATGAGCCGCACCCTTACACGGTTGCGAACTTCCACCGGCGATCCGCTGCTCGTGCGCGCCGGCCGCAAACTGGTACTGACACCTCATGCAGCAGCTCTGCGAGATCGAGTCCACTCTGTCACAAGAGAGGCGCGAACCCTGCTGGTACCCGCGCGAACCGAGTTGGACGTCGCCTCACTCGATACAACATTTACGATTCGCGGCGGCGCTTCACTGGTGGAGATGCTTGCCAGTGCCCTCGTTGCAATCATCACCGAAGCCGCGCCGCATGTTCGCCTCCGCTTCGTCCCAAAGCACGATACGGACCCCCATGGCCTCAGAGAAGGGCAAATTGATCTGGAGATCGGCCGGCGTGTGACTACCGGGCCGGAGGTTTGCACCGAGCTTCTCTTTCGTGACAAGTATGTCGCCGTCGCACGCGTCGGTCATCCGCTCTTCGCAGCCGGCGCCAGGCGTCTTGCTGCCTACGGTTACGTTGTGTCAGCTCAGCCCTTGGAGGGGCTCGATCCTGGGGTGGCTGTACGTGTCGTGGTGCCGGGATTTCCGGACGCCATCCGGGTTGCCGCCCACTCCGAACTGGTTGCGATCGTGCCGCGTTCGAGTTTGGGCAACGCGCTGGTGAAGGGCGAGCCCGCTCGGCTGGGTGTGCGTAGCCTCGAAATCCCGGGGCGAGTGCCTGACTTTCCGATCTGGGCGATGTGGCATCCCAGACTCGATGCCGACGCTGCCCAACGTTGGTTCCGGCAACAGGTTATCGCGCTGTGCAAGCGCGCCTACCCTGACTGGCCCGCGGACCGGCAATCACATGGCAGGTAACAGGGTTACCGTGAGACGATCTTGGCGGCCCGCGCGATGGGCACCGCGAAGTTGGAGCCGGAGAAATCCGACAGAATGGCAAAGTTCACGCCAATCACCTTGCCATTGGAGTCGAATACCGGCCCACCCGAGCCACCGTGGGTTGTTTGTGCGTCGTACACCAGACGATCCGGGCCAACGACACCGAGGTGGCCCTGGGTCACCAGGGGACGGATCAATTTTCTCCTTCCCAACTCCTGCACCAGGCCTTCGGTGTCGTCGCCGACCGTCTGGGCAATCTGTTTGAGCGTCCGCTCATCGATACGCGCGAGAATCCCTTCGACGCCGGTGGGATAGCCGATCAAGACCACCGGACTCCCCGAATTCGCAGGTTGTTGTTCGATGTTGACGGGCCGTGGCGCGTTGGGCGGCAAGTCCACCGCCGCCAATCCCAGATCGAAGTCTTCGCTCACGAGCTGCACGCTCAGGGGCATCGGTCGGTCGTACCCTGGAAAATAGGCCCAGATCGATTCGACCACGGGTTTGAATTTGTCCGTGGGAACCGGGATCTCTTCTGTGTTGTGCCACCACGGTTCCAGTACGTGATGATTGGTCAGGATGCGGCCGCCGGTGTCGACCAGAAAGCCGCTGCCGAATACATGCAGCTGAACCGGCCGGGTGCCCCCTTGCGTAGTGACGATCACGTTGCCCTTCTCATCGACCTCCGGTTTGCCACTGGCGTCGATGCCTGCAAATTTGAGCCGGGCGCCGCTGCTGCGGTCGTGAAATCCAACGATTGCGTAGATGAGACACACACTGTTGGAATAATCACGGACGATGGCTTCCGCGATGCGTGACTCGCTTTCCAGCTTGCCGATCCGGGAGTCCGTCTGCTTGAGCCGGCTGTCGAGATCGGCCAGGGAGGAGCCGCTCGAGTTGGAGATCTGCTTGCGCAGCTCCGCGCTCTCGGCGCGCAGTGCTTCCAACTGCTTGCCGACCGAAGCCGTCAGTTCCTGACTGTCCAACTCGCGGCTTTTCTGGACCCGCTCCAGCAGCTGGTCCTGGGTGAGGATCTGCGAGTGCAGCTTCTCCAGCTGCAGGGCCAGGCTTGCATTGGTCTTGCGAGTCACCTGGGTGTTTCGAGCCGCGATGCCTACGCCGATCAGCGCGATGACCGCTACGACCGCAAGCGCAATCCAGCGCTTTCTGCCACCCTCTTCAGCTTGATGTTCGCGTCTGTGAGCTTCAGTGATCTCCTGGCGCAGGCGATCATCCGGCGCCTTTTCTCGCAGCTCCGCCCGGATGCGGGCGGACAGCTCGACGGGATCGAACGGAATACTGAGGACATCGTCCGCTCCCAGATCGAGCGCGCGGCTTCGTTCGAGCGCCCCACCTTCCGCCAGCAGGATGATCTTTACTGGCGCGGTGGCGTCATTTCCTTTGAGCAGGGTAAGAAGGCCACAGCAATCGAGCGTACGGACGTCAGTCTGTAGCAGAATCAGGTCCGGCTGCTGCTGAATAACGGTGCGGACGTCCGCACTCTCCGACGTCACGACGTCGTATCCGGCGCGAGACAGATCAGTTACGAGCTTCGTGCTCAATTCGGGGGCGACCCGAAACAATAGAATTTTGGCCATCGTGAGATGATACCTGTTCCACTCCCGCACCCCTAGACAACAACAATGACAGTTTCATACAAGACAATCGCGTTGTGCCTCGTGCTCGCTCTCGTAGCGAGTGGAATCTCATCAGCCGCCACCAATACACGTGCTACAGCATACATAGGCGGTTCCGTACTCAACTCGTCCGGGGATGGGTACCTTGCGCAGGCCACAATTCTGGTCCAGGGAAATCGGATCGTCTCGATTGGAGAAGACAGTTCTGCGAAGATCCCGCAAGGCACGCATGTTGTTCGCCTCAATGGTCGGTATGTCATTCCAGGCTTGATCAATTCCCACGTGCATCTCGCAACGCTCCCCGTACCGCGCGATGCGCGTGCCTATCTGCGCCGGGAGCTGCATAGCGGCGTCACAATGGTTCGTGACATGGCTGGTGATGTTCGCTTGCTTGCTGAGTTGAAGCGCGAGGCATCCGCGGGAGAGATCGCTGCGCCGGATATTTTTTATGCAGCGCTGTTCGCGGGCGAGTCGTTCTTTACCGATCCACGGACGCACGCCGCTGCACAGGGAATCGAGCCCGGCAAGGCTCCCTGGATGCGTGCGATCACTCCAGACACCGATCTCAGGCAGGCCGTGGCCGAAGCCAACGGGACCGGCGCAACGGCGATCAAGCTCTACGCCGACATGCCTGCACCGTTAATAAAAGCCATCACCGCCGAGGCGCACAGACAAAACCTGCTCGTTTGGTCTCACGGGGCCATTTTCCCTGCGCGCCCGAGTGATGTCGTGGACGCGGGAGTCGATGTAATGAGTCATGCGGATTTTATCGCCTTTGAATCGGACAGCCCGTTTCCCGAAGGCTTCGCAAAGGCAAAACAGACGGATCATGGCAAATGGCAAATGACGTCGGCCGAGCAGTCGGTTTTAGACGGGATGAAAAAGCGGCACATCATCCTGGATGCCACGGTCGATGTCGGATTCAGATACCCCTTTAAAAACTGGCCCGCGTTTCTGGCCCCGCAGCTGGCCCGCGAGGCGTATCGGCGCGGCATTCCTATCTGCGCCGGTACGGATGATGACCCTCCAGACTGGAAGGATGCCGACAGCGCGCTGCTGGCCGAGATCGAGCGCCTGGTACGCGATGTTGGTATGACAACAGTTGACGCACTTCGCGCCGCAACCACAGTGGGTGCGCAGACTATCGGTCAGCAGGATTCCGCCGGCGTGCTCGCTGCTGGCCGCGTGGCGAACTTCGTGGTGTTAGGTGCGGATCCGCTGCAGGATATCCATAACCTGCATAGCGTCGAGCTGGTGGTGAAACAGGGCGTTCGTCAGAAATGATATTCGAACGTCGCGGCGAACAGCCAGAACTGGCTCTGCGAGGTTGAGTTCAAGTAGTCGGCGCTCACTCCGACTCCAAAGTTCTTCCCAAGTGCAAAGCGTGGGCCGATGCCGAGCGTGTACCCCATGCCGCTATCCGAACGATGCAGCCTGTCATCGCCGTTCACGTAGACGTCGGAAGTTGTTAGCCACCAGTACGGGCCGGCACGTAAGTCCAAAGCGACAGATCGTGCCAAGGGCAACCGATAGCGAGCTTCCAAAGCGACGATATCCCCGCTGCCGCGCACGATATGCGCGGTGTCGGCCAGGAGCGCGTCCAAAGTTTCTGGCGAAACACCTTCGAGGACTGCTCGGGTACGACCTACATAAGTGTACGCAGCCTCGACAGCGAAGTTCTTCGGTAGTTCATAACCGAGATAGAAGGTTCCAGCAGCGGTTCCCCGCTGCGCGCCTGCTGAGTTGACCTGATAACCATCGGACCTAAGATCGTTGGCTAGTTTCGTGGCTGTCATACTGCTCGTGGACGCGCCAAGGCGAATTCCGCCGTATACATTTGATAGCCAGCTGGTGTCTTCCGCGCGCGCCGTAGACGCCGAAAGCGTGGTCACCGTCAACAGCAATGCAGCAACATGGGAGGGCGTGACTTCGGCACGCCGTGAGCGCAGCACCTTCAGTGATGCCAAGAGTGCCAGCATTAGCGCTGTAAGCGGGCCTATCGCGCCGCCGCCACCGCCGGTTACTGTGACGTTTTGAAGTGGCTGCTGACCCGTAGTCACCGAAAATCTGGCGCTGACACCATTGATGGTCAACACCGCGGTCGACGTCGTGTTGAAACTGGACGATGCGGTGACCTGCACCGTGACCCGGTCACCTGGCTGAATTGTTCCGGGCGTCGAAGTGTAGGGACCGCCGTTGATACTGTACAGTCCACCGCCCGTAATGGTGATGGCCGCAGGGCTGGTGATCCCAGTCACGGTGATGGTGGATGAAGTTTGAGTGCTCGAGTTTGTGGCGCCCGTGACAGGTGCAAACGTGCCCTGCAGCACCGGCTCAGCACCGGTGGTTACCGCAAAACTGGATGGGTTGTTGCCGATGGTCAACACTGCAGTCACCGTGGCGTTGTAGGCCGACGATGCGGTGGCCTGAACGCTGACCTGATCACCCGGCCGAACAGTGCCGGCTGCCGACGTAAACGGACCCCCATTGATGCTGTATTCAGCGCCGCTGCTGATACTGATCGGGGCCGGCGCCGTCACGCTCGTGACAGTGATCGAATTGGATATCTGACTGCTCCCAACACCCGCACCGGTAACGTCAGTAAACCCGCCCTGAGGAATCTGCTGGGTGGCCGTGGTCACATTGAATGTCGATGTCACTCCGCCGATGGTGACAATCGCGGATCCCGTTGTGTTGTAGGTCGACGGAGCAGTCGTTTGCACCGTGACGCTGTCACCCGGCTGGACTGTTCCGGGAGTGGATGTGAACGGGCCGCCGTTAATGCTGTACTCATCGCCATTGCTGACACTGATTGGCGCGGAAAGCGTCGTCCCCGTGACGGTAATGGCGTTGGATGTCTGAACACTGCCGGCGATTGCACCGGTCACCGGCGTAAATCCTCCTTGAAGGACCGGCTGAGCACCGGTGGTCACAGTGAAAGTCGATCCCACTCCGCCAATGGTCAGCACGGCGGACTTGGATGTGCTGTAACCAGAGGCCGCGGTCAGCTGCACTTGGACCTGGGCACCCGGCGAAACCACGCCGGGAACCGAGGTGAATGGGCCACCATTTATGCTGTACTGACCGCCGGTGCTGACACTGATTGGCGCGGGGACATCGGTGCTCGCCACCGTAATGCTATTGGACACCTGCATGCTGGACGGATCTACATTAATGAGCGGAGTGAAACTGAACGGGCTCGGGACCGAGTTGGTGCCGGTGCCGGTCAGTGTTACTACCGAGGTGACTGTCGGCGAAGCAGCCATGTTGCTGGTGATGGTCAGTGAGCCGTTGCGACTGCCGGTCGCGGTCGGCGTGAATACGACATTGATTGTGCAGGTATGCCCGGCAGCCAGGGTGGTCGGGCAGTTATTGGTTTGCGAATAGTCGCCGGTCGCGGCAATTCCGGTGATGCTTGTGCTGCCGTTGTTTCCCTGAGTTACCGTAACTGCCTGCGCCGTGCTCGAGGTACCTGCCTGCTGCGGTGCGTAGGTAACTGGAGTGGGACTGGCCACGAGACTCGCCTGGCAGGTCACAGTGGATTGGAGCGTCGCGGTGTTATTGGTTTCGTCCGGATCCAGGAAGCTCTGAGTACTCCCGAAATCCGCGGTGGCTGTATTGGTCACCGTGGAGCCGCAGAGGGCTGCAGAATCGAGCGTGCCGGTGACTGTGTAGGTCACCGACCCGTTCGGCGGCAGAGTCAGGTTGCTCGTATTGATGTTTCCTGATCCGGAGGGGTCGCAGGTCCCCCCTCCAGAACCAGCGCAAGTCCAGGTCGCACCTGTAATCGAGCCCGGTAGATTGTCCACCAGCGTCGGGGAGTTTCCGCCGCTCAGGGAGTAGATGCCATTGTTCGTCAGGGTCACTGCGTAGGTGACCAGGGCTCCCTGCAACACTGACGCCGCGCCGGTCACTGTCACATGAATGTCGTCAGGTGTCGCAGCCGCCAGTCCCTGCAGCTCGTGTGTGTTTGTTGAGCCGCCCGTGCTGCCGCTGAATCCCACACTCAGGTTCGCCGGTGGGGTGTAGGGAAAGGCTACGTTTGAAAACAGCGTTTGGAACGGCTGTCCGCTCGCACTTCTGAACTGGGCGGTGATCGTATAGCCGATGGCCGGGGATACCGCAGGTGTCAGGGACAGCAGGACTGTCTTTGGTGAGGGTCGCGAGGCGACGCCGGGATTGTCTATTTTCCCTGCAATGGTGGTTGTGTTCACCCAGGGATTGGTCTGGCTCTGCGGTCCACGGATGACGAACGATTCGGGTACGCGTCCCGGCCCACCGCTGGCGGACAGGCATTTGTCGCCGGGATTGGAGAAGTTACCCCACTCATCCAATCCGACAGCGAGATAGCCGCCCGCGCCCCCGCAATAACCGAGTCCTCCACCGGTGAACGCCCCCGCCATCGGGGATGCCACCGTCGGGTCATACAGAAACAGGGTCATTCCGTCAGCCCCGGTCCCTCCCCAGGCGACGTAGTCGAACTCGACCACGACGGGTTGATTGGAGGCAAAGCTGAATGCGTTATTGAGGGCGAGGCCCTTTTGATTGCCTGAGGCCGCGGTCAGACGCAGCCAGCCGGTACCTGCCGTATCGATGGCAGGCGCGGTCAGAGTCGCGGAGTTGCTCAACGTCCAGCCGGGCGCGGTTGTGCCCTCGAAGGTCTCCTGCAGCTTGAATTGCGCATTCGCCGGCGAGATGGAGGCTGCCAACAGCACGCAGCTGTAGAGCCATTTCGAGCGCGTTTCAGACCTCATGCGAACGCACTGAATGGCTCACGCGGCAACACCTCTGTTAGTTATGAGGAGTATGGGTGTTAGGATGACGCACTGCAAGATTGCGCGTGTGACGCACTTAGCACCCGCGCACAAAACCTGTTGATTTCAGCGCGGCAAACCTGCCGGTCAGAAAGCGTCGGAAAGGGTTGGATCGCTGTCAGCGCGTCGTTACCAACATGCAACTTTCTCGTGAGATTGTCAGAGCGCTGAGCGCTGGAGAGCACCCCGGAACTGATGCAAGATGCTTCTCGAGCTCTATGTAAAATTTACAAAGCCCGCGGCGACAGATGGGGAGTTAGTTTGGAGCGGGTGATGGGAATCGAACCCACGTTAGTAGCTTGGGAAGCTACAGTTCTACCATTGAACTACACCCGCCGAGCGCTCCATTCTAAGAGGTACGCCGGAGCGGGCGCAAATTACCCTGGGGAGCTATGAATAAGCACGCTTTTATGCTGGTCGCCGCCTTTGCGGCGTGGGTCTCCTGCGCCGCCGCCGCGGAAACGGCGCATCCCGCGCCAGGTGAGGAAATGTACGAGGCGGGTGCAAATGACACGGTCAAGGCTCCCGCGCCGGCGCCGAACCGGCGGCCGGACGAAGGCACCGGCCCCTACAAGCGCCTGATCATCCGCGGGGCGACGCTGATCGATGGGACCGGCGCTCCGCCCGTGGGGCCTGTGGATATCGTGATCGAGAACGACCGGATCGCTCGTATCGCCAGCGTCGGTTTTCCGAAGGTGCCTATTTCGGAGAAGGGGCGCCCCGCGAAGGGTGACCATGAGATCGACGCTACCGGCATGTACGTGCTGCCGGGCTTTATCAACGCACACGCTCACATTGCAGACTCACACCAAGGCCTGGTTGGGACCGTCCCACCCGCGGAGTACGTCTACAAACTCTGGCTCGGGCACGGGATCACCACGGTGCGCGAGGCGGGCTCCTTCAATGGACTTCGCTGGACGCTGAATGAGCGCCGACGCAGCGCGGCGCATGAGATCGTTGCCCCGCGGATCGCCGCATACGCGGGGTTTCCAACGGATCAGGACGTGCCGGGCGGGGTTCACAGCCCTGCGGAGGCGCGCAAGTGGGTCGATGCGGTGGCCGCCGCGGGGGCCGACGGGATCAAGTTCCTCGGCTCTCCGCCTGATGTCATGCAGGCCGCGCTCGCGGAGGCCAAGGTCAAAAACCTCCGCAGCATGTGCCATCACGCCCAGCTCGCCGTTTCCCGGATGAACGTGCTCGACACCTCGGGGTGGGGGCCCACGAGCATGGAGCACTGGTATGGGCTGCCGGAGGCACTGTTTGTCGACCGTACCATCCAGGACTACCCGGTTGACTATAACTACAGCGATGAGTCGGATCGGTTCGGTCAGGCGGGGCGCCTGTGGGCGCAGGCGGCGCCGCGGGGCAGCGAGCGCTGGAAATATGTGTTGGATACCTTGCGCAGCCGCGATTTCACCATCGTTCCCACCTTCACAATCTACGAGGCGAGCCGCGATCTGATGCGGGAACAGCGGGCCGAGTGGCACGATGAATACACGCTGCCCCAGTTGATGCGGTGGTACTCGGCAGATCGCGAGGCACACGGTGCTTACTGGTTTCATTGGACGACGGCGGATGAAATCGCCTGGAAACAGAACTATCAGAAGTGGATGTCATTCATCAATGACTACAAGAACGCGGGCGGCCGTGTTGCGGTCGGGGACGACGCCGGCTTCATCTACAAGCTGTTCGGCTTCGCCTGGGTGCGTGAGCTCGAGTTGCTCCAGGAGGCGGGCTTTCATCCGCTCGAGGTGGTCCGCTCCGCGACCCTGTCGGGTGCGGAAGTCCTGGGGATGGCTGATAAGATCGGCTCGGTGGAAGCCGGTAAAAATGCCGATCTCGTCATTGTGAGCGAGAATCCCCTGGCCAACTTCAAAGTGCTTTATGGCACCGGCGCCCAGCGCCTCAACGATGCAACCGGAAAAGTGGAGCGTGTTGGCGGCGTGCGCTGGACGATTCATGACGGAATCATCTACGACTCCAAGGCGCTGCTTGCGGATGTGCGCAAGATGGTAAGTGACGCAAAAGCGAAGGAAGCAGCAAAATGAGCACACGTCGCCGGTTCCTCACACACTCGTCATTGGGACTCGTGAGCGCCATTTCGTTGCGGGAAGCGCTCCGTCCGACTGCACTTGCCGCTGAGCCTGCGGCGCTTAGTGGCCCCGTCCTCAGGTGGACGCCGAAGCACGAGGAGCTGGCGTACACCTTCGGAGGGGTGGCCCCGCGCCATCGGATCCAATCCGGGACCCGCATCATTACTTGGACTGAAGACTGTTTCGACGGTGCCATCAAGACTTCCGCGGATCTGGTATCCAAGGTCACCGTGCCGGGGCACGACAATCCTCAGACGGGCCCTTTTTACGTGGAGGGCGCGGAGCCAGGTGACACGTTAGCAATCAAGATTTTGAAATTGGAGCCTGCGCGAGATTACGCCATCTCTACCTTTATCCCTGGGTTTGGAATCATGGTCGGCAACGATCGCACCGCCATGCTCGGCCCCGACCTCGCCGAGACAACATGGCGCTATGACGTAGACGCGAAGCGTGGCGTGGCGCGCACGAGGTCGACCGACGGCAAACACAGTTGGGAAGTGGCTTTGGCGCCGTTTCTCGGATGCATTGGCGTGGCGCCCGCCGGTGGCGAGGTGCGCTCGACAATTGTGCCGGACACATTCGGGGGCAACATGGACTGCCCCGAAGTCCGCGCGGGAAACACTGTTTACCTCGGCGTCAACATGCCCGGCGGACTGCTGTCATTCGGTGATGGCCACTATGCCATGGGCGACGGCGAAATCATCGGCGCCGCGATCGAGGGCGCGATGAATGTGGATGTGGTGGTGACCCTTCTCAAAGGCGTGAAGACTCCGATCCCGCGCATCGAGAACGAGCGTGAAGTGATGTTTGTCGGCGCCGCCCGCCCCCTGGAGGATGCCGCCCGGGTCGCCTTCAAAGCCATGATCGGCTGGGTGCGGGAGAAGTCGGGGATGGCGGAGTTGGATGCCTACCAGTTCGTATCCCAGAACGCTCGCGCACCGGTGATCCAACTGGTCGATCCCGAATACACGGTACTGGTGAAAATCGACAAAAACCGGGTGTAGTGGGTCAACACCTCGGGTCGAAGACCGAGGGCAAGTCTGGTGCATCGATGGCGCGGTTGAACCAGTGCGCGAGGGTTGGCAGGTCGGCGCCCCGGATCTGTTCCAGTCGAGGCGGCGCCACCGCGCCAAACCTCCCCGATAGAAGAGAGATGAGTGCCTCGGCCATTCCGTCCGCCTTGCCTTTGACATGGCCGTTGGCAAACCATTGCTTCTCGGCAGATTCCCAATCGATCGAAAACATGCTCGTGACCTCCGACAAATTACCGGCCTCGAGCGAGTTCACTCGATTCCGTGCGACCGCCTCCCGAATTAATTCGGTGAACAACCCCTGCAGCCGCTCGCATCCTTCGTGCTGCCGGAACCAGTCCATCACGTCGCTCAGCAAATCCCTGAGCTCCTCGAGGGAATGCCGCTGCTCGAGGCGAAACAGCAACGCCACCAGGCTCGAACGCTGTGCCAGCTCGTCCTTGGGAAAGCTTCCCATGTCCAACAGACCGTAGCGCACCCGGGGCTGCCAGGGCCACAGCCAAGAGTCGGGGGAGAGCGTGATCAGTTCGCTGGTCGTGTCCGCGGCCGTCCAGCGTCGTTCGCCGTTGTAGAGCACGAGCAGAAGGAGAGGCGGTAGTGGTGCACCGGCCCGCAGTCGCTGCTCGTCAATCACCTGTTGCCATAGAAGTCCTTGATAGACCTGCGTGCGTACCGCCATGTACGCGTCACACTCCCTCTGAAACTCGATCAGGAGATACCAGTAGGTACTTTTTTCCCCACGAGTCGGCACCCTCCAGATGACATCAGCTTCACGCCGTCGGGCCGAACGGCGATTGGCATAAAACTTGGGATTTACGCGCTGCAGCCTACCGAAATCCAGTCCGGCGGCCAGCTCGCGCGGCACAAATTCGCATAGGAGCTCCTCCACCATTCGTGGATGGGAAAACAGTCGGTGATACAGCGAGTCCGAGTCCGGCACGAGGGAGCATGCACGCTAAGGATGAAGTTACTATCTCAACTCGCTTTGCTGGCTGAGACAATTGGGCATTCTTGCCGAATGCACATAGATATAACGCACGCTGGTCCACGTGCGATACGTGGGCTCAGTGACGCTGCAGGATGCCGATCTTTTCCAGAGCTTGCAGGTACTCCAGGACTAACTCCTGGGGTACGGGGCCGTATTCAACTGACAGGGCGTCGGTGATTTGGGCGACGGAGCGGGAGCCGTTGACGAAGTTCAGGGTTTCGTAGGCGTATTCTTCGCCCGACCCCCATTGACCCTCGTAGTCCAACAGCTTGGGTGTTGGAATGCCTGCGGCGTTTGCGTGGTCGGTGAAGTAGTCGTAGCCGAATACCATCATCTCGCCGCGAGGCTCGGGGCGGCGTTGGAATGCTTGCTTCTTGGCGGCTGTCGGTGGTACGCGCGCGAAAATATCCTTTTGACCCAGCGTGGCGTCGATCGCCGCCTCGTATTGGGTGAGCACGGCGGCGTCCTGGCCGCGCTCCATCACCTGGGCGGAGCGCAGCAATCTGCCGATCGCGACGGCGTGGCGAACAGCCGGCAGATTCGTGGCGGAATAGTTGGCCAGGAAATAACCGCTCGCGGCCCCGATAAATGCCACCCGTTTGAGCTTCGTAGGATCAATGTTGGCGGCGGTGTCGAAATTGGTGTGAATGTAGCGATCGGGCCAGTCGTTGAAGTAGATCGACGGGATGGCGAACGATGAATCCTGGTACACATCGTGATCGCTGCCCATGGTGTAGGCGGAATATTCGGCCCGCAACGGCTCCTTGCCGCCTTCCGGCGCCAGCAGCGGAAAATCTGATTTCCCGCCGGCCGCAAACCGGTACGACTCATTGTTGACCCAGCTTGCGAACGCCCACGCCACATCGTGCACAAACGAAGGCAGGCTCATCGGCCCGCGCGTGACGTGGAATACGCTTTTCGTATCCGGACCCCCACCCACCATGTCCATGTGGATCGCCACTTTAATGAGTTGCGCGAGCTCGGGTTTCGCATTCAACAACGTGGTGGTGCCATCAACTTCGGGAGGCCAGATAAAGCGCAGGGTTCTGGCGGGGCGCGCGAGTTTGCCGTCTGTGATGAGCTTCTGCAGAGTGCGCGCAACTTCGAGAATGGTCACGCAGCCGCTGGCGTTGTCGTTGGCGCCCGGTCGTTGATGGTCGAGGTGGCACGAATAGGCAATCTCCTGGTCCGATGCACCGTCGATGGTTGCTGT
>Ga0181534_10001476_pt1 | contig 15293 bp, 11 predicted proteins | sample PEATcosm2014_Bin_37_FD_119758 | JGI IMG/M metagenome (GOLD analysis project Ga0181534, IMG submission 119758) | Peatland microbial communities from MTU Mesocosm Facility, Houghton, MI, USA - PEATcosm2014_Bin17_10_metaG | ecosystem: Environmental > Terrestrial > Soil > Wetlands > Peat | place... | reverse complement strand
CTCGAAGACCTCAATATTGTCAGTGTGACCGAGCTCAATCACGTCGCACCCGGTCTCACGTTCGTCACCAACCCCGCCCGCTTCGGCACGGGTCCGGCGATTGCGCTGCGCGGCATCAGCACCCTCACACAAAGTCCTGCAATTCAGGATTCCGTGGGTACGGTCATCGATGGAATTCCGATCTCACGAGCAAAAGCCGGGGCCTTCCCTGATCTGAACGATGTCTCGCACGTTGAAGTGCTGCCTGGTCCACAGGGCACTCTCTTCGGTAAGAACGCCACGGCCGGCGTCGTCAGCATCTCGACAAAGGACCCTACCAAGGACTTTGAGATCCAGGGGGATGTTGACTACAGCTCTTACAATGATGTCATCGTCCGCGCGGCCGCGTCGGGCCCACTCCTAGACAACACGCTGACGGGCCGTTTATCGGTCTATTACAAAAACCAGGATGGTTACATCGACAACATCTTTGACGGCTCCAAGTGGGGCGATGAAAGGCAAAAGGGCGAGCGCGGGAAACTGATCTACACACCGACTGCGAACGATACCATCAAACTCTCGGAGGACTTCCTGCAGGAGAATAACGACGGGGGCATGCAGACGGTTCGTGCCTTCCTGCCTTCGACCCCGCAATACATTCGCACCGCGATCTCGCCCATCGTGTGGACTGACAATGACGAGGTCGACGCGCACTCGCTTGGCTCCAACGTTCAGCGAACAGGTGGCGGGGCGTTGCAATGGAACCACCTACTTGGCTCTCACACGCTGACCGCGATTGCCGGGTATCGGCTATGGACACAGGACTCCAATACGGGCACCTACAGCTGGCCGACAACGCTCAACGGCGCCCCGGGAGATGGCGGCAACACCATTTTCACGGTCGACGCGCACCAGTATTCCGGTGAGCTACGCATTGCCTCGCCTACCGGTCAAAGGGTGGATTACGTCGCGGGCCTGTTTCTCTTCGATGACGACATTGCCACCAGCCTTTTTGATCCCCTCCCGGGGCTTCTCGCATTGTCGTCCGCCACCGGTACTCTGACTGGGAGGCAGCAACGCAACTGGACCAACGACACCAAGACGTTTAACCACGCTGCATTCGGCGAGGCTAACACGCACATAACGGATCATTTGACCCTGACGACCGGTCTCCGCTGGACACACGAGAAGGTCGACGCATCAATTGTTGGGCTACCCACCTCAGCTGGACTTCAGCGTCTCGTCGTGCCGTTGGGAACCACGACTGCTTCCAAAACCGGAAGCGATGTCTCCTGGCGCGCCGGCCCCCAATGGCGCTTCGATGAAGACAAGATGCTCTACTTCTCCGCCGCCACGGGTTGGAAGGGGCCCGGCTTCAATGTAGTCAGCTCGATAGCAGGCAACGCCCAGCCCGTCAACCCGGAAACCTCAACAAGCTACGAAGCCGGCTGGAAGTCGCAGTTTCTCGATAGGAGACTGACAGCCAACTTCGATGTATACCATGCCATCTACAAAAACTATCAGACGCAGGGCTTTGTTACCCTACCGGGCACCCAGGTCGCCACCGTCGTGATTGCCAATGCCGCCAAACTACAGACCCAGGGAGCCGAGATCCAGTTGGCGGCGCGCGTGACCGATTCGACAGAAATCAGCTGGAACTCGGCTTATATCGATGCCACGTTCAAGCAATTCCCCAGCGCGCAATGCTATAGCGGGCAGCCCACAGGTCCCGGAAATTGCGTGAACGGTCAGCAGAACCTGTCCGGAAAGCGACTGGCCAACACGCCCAAGTTGGCCTCCAACATCATGGGGAAACAGAGCTTCAACATTCCCGGAGTGACGTGGAAGGGTGCCGCAACGGTGAACTATAGCTGGCACTCCAATATCCAGTGGGATGTCTTAGGATCGCCGTATAGCGTCGAGCATGCCTATGGCCTTCTCGGTGCCTCATTAGGAGCCGAAAGCAGAGACTCCCGATTCGGCATCCAACTGTACGGCAAGAATCTGACCAACACGTTCCACACCGAAGGCATTCTTATCGGTACGACCGTCACACAATTCCTGCCGCTCGACTATCGACGGGTGCTGGGAATCGACGTGCGCGTCAAATTCTGACGGACCCGGATTGCTCTCAAATGACGCGTACTCTTAAAGCAATCATAACCGTGCTGATTTCCACGGTAGCCCTCCAAGCCCCCGGGTTTGGGGCTGAGGGCTCGGTCGAGCTGCGCCCACACTGGTTTCGGTGTAACACGCACACTCATACCAGCAATCCACCTCATTCGGATGCGAACGAGACACCGGAATTCGTAGCCGATTGGTATTACGCGCACGGGTATCAGTGCGTCGTAATCACTGACCACGAGTTCCTTACGGACGTGACAGGACTGAACCAGAAATATCTAAACAGCGGTGAATTTTTGGTGATCCGAGGTCAAGAGATTACACAGCAACTGGTGGATCCGACGTATCCCGGCGGTGTTCGCCAACTGCACGTGAATGGCATAAATCTCGAGCGGGCAATCATGCCGATCGGTTATCCCGGTCCCGCACGGGGCATTTCGGCCAAGCTGGCGTATGAAAGAAACATGGCTGCCATCGTGGCAGCGGGTGGTATTGCGCAGGTGAATCATCCCAATCTGGAATGGTCCGTACACCTGGAGGACCTCCTACCCCTGAGCCAACCGTTTCTGTTTGAGGTTTGGAACGCGTTTCCCACATCGAACAATCTGGGCGGTACCGATGACGGCGGAACTCGCAATTTGTCCACGGAGGAATTGTGGGACGGATTGCTCAGTAGTGGGAAAGTTGTCTGGGCTGTGGGATCGGACGATGCGCACGACTACCAACACATGGACGATCGCGAGACCCCTGGACCGGGTAAGGCCTGGATCATGATCCAGGCCGCTTCCTTGACCGTTGCCGACATCATGGACGCACTACGGCGGGGTCACTTTTATGCCACGACCGGCATTACGCTGGCGAGCTATGTCGCGGACGAACGGGGAATCGCGATGGAGATCGCCCCGAGTCGCGAATGGAGCCCCGCGTTGAAACCCAGCGCGCGCTACCGGACCCGCTTCGTCGGCGCCAACGGCCGTGTGCTCCTCGAGACGACCGGACATTCGGCCCAATATCGTTTCAACGGCACTGAACAGTACGTTCGCGCCGCAATCATCGACTCGGACGGACGCCGAGCCTGGACCCAGCCGATCTTTCTGGATGGGCGGCGGGATATGAGTCTGCTGGTAACGACCCGGAATGCGGGCACGCGACGGATGAACTGAGGCAGATGACCACCACGACAGGCTCAATCTGATGATGCTCAGACTATCCAGGGTCATCAATGCCTTGCGCGGATCAGCTCGGTCCGCCGTAGTCACGTATGTGTTTCTGTCGGCTGCTCTGGTATTGCTCGGTATCTCGTGGAGGACATTCGCTGGAGATTCGTCCTCGCCGACTGTAGATGACGCCGGCATGGTGCATGTTTCCGGCTTCGACCTGCCGTTATCAAGTTACATGAGCGAGGAGGCGAAGAGGCGCTTTATCGACAAGCGGCATGAGGCGCCTTTGAACGATCCCGGCGCCGCCGTCCCGATCGAGAAAGTGAGGGAGACGGTGGACGAGGTGTATCGAAAGAAGGTGGAACAACTCCAAACTGCTTATCCGGTCCTCATTGCTGAGCGAAAGATCGGCGGTGTTACGGTTCATTCGGTCGCACCGAAAGACGGAGTCGCATCGCATAATCGGGATCGACTGTTGATCAACCTGCATGGAGGCGGATTCGAAGTAGGCGCGGTGTGGCTTGGGCTCACGGAGTCCATTCCGATCGCAAGCGTTGCGAGAATCACCGTAATTGCCGTCGATTATCGGATGGCACCGGAGTATCAGTTCCCCGCAGCCAGTGAGGATGTCGCTTCGGTTTATCATGAGCTTCTTAGACACTACCGGGCCGAAAACATCGGCATTTACGGGTGCTCCGCGGGCGGTAGTCTCGCAGCGATGGTAGCCGCGTGGTTGCAGAAGCAGAACGAGCCCAACCCGGGTGCGATTGGCATTTTCAGCGCCGGCGCGTTCGCGGGATTTGCGACGGACCCTTCCAATCGCGGGAGCTGGGGTGGTGACAGCCGCTTCGTGGCGCCGCTGCTCGCAGGTAAGAAGACGGGGTCGGTGGCTTCAATTCGTTATCTTCGCAATGTCGCTCTGGACGATCCCTTGGTGTCACCGGGCGTGTCGCCCGAAGTCCTGGCAAAATTCCCGCCGACGCTACTCATAACCGGCACGCGAGCCTACGATATGAGCGCCGCAGTACAGACTCAGCGGGAGTTGACGAAAGCGGGTGTCGACGCCGACTTACATGTCTGGGATGGTATGGGTCATTGTTTCTTCCTCGATCAATCCCTGCCCGAATCCAAGGAGGCCTATGCCGTGATCGGCAAGTTCTTTGACCGCCGTCTCGGTGGCGTCGACCATAGCACCAACACCGTATTAAACCATCCGCAACCTACCGCGCCAGTAGGCTTGGCACCGGAAGTGGTAGCACGGTCTCATCCATAAACCGAGCGTTCTCCCGGACGTAGGAAGGGCGCAGGTGGCGCATATCCCGATAAATCGCTTCGCCAGTGTGAGTTTGAGCAGGGCATATCACGGCGTTGCAGAGCGACTCCATGGGATCGATGATGATGGCACCCGTTTCGACGGCTATCTGCCGCAGCTGCGACTGGATCGGTAAATATCGCTGCTGCAAATCCGCTTTGGACGGCGACGCTATTTCAAGTACCCGAAACCCCGGCGAAAGCACCGTCCTCTGGATCCTCAAGCGCGGATCAAGTGCAGGGTCGATCGGACCGACGAGCACTATGTAAACCCGTTTGCTCATTCTCCTGAGTGCTGCGATCGTGTTTCTCAGGCGAACGAGCGCGGGTCTCGCCTCCGGGTTCAGCACGAGCTCGCCACGGCGCTCATTCATAAAATAGCCCAGCCACAAGGATGCGATGACAACTGTGTCGACATCATTGCGTTCAGCGTACTCGAGTGCTCTCTCGACATGTTGCTTACAGGCCGCGCGACCATAAGCCCATGAAAACTCGTACGGCAACGAACAGGCTCCTCGAACAGCAAACACTGCCGCGTTGTCGCGTCCGCCTGATTCTCTGACGACCCGCTCAATTCGAGGATAGTACTGCTCCATGAAGCTGTCGCCCACAAAAAGGGTCTTCTTGGGAGCCGCGCCAATCTCGACAAACTGCTTTGGCAATACTGTCCAAGATGTGCCCCGCTCGCTCAGCCAGTCTTCGCCGACCGGGGCCATGAGGCGCGCAACCTGCAAGGAAACCTCTCGGGATGGAATGTACCGAAGGTAGGTCAAGTACCCGAACAGTCCGCAAAACGCCAGCAGTGCGCAAAGAGTAGTCACCAGTGGTGGCCGACAGGGAGAATGCCGCAGGGGCAACTCGACGAAACGGAAGGTGACGAACGCGAGGACGAAGGCCAAGAGCACCATCACGATGGTAAATGAGGTCGCCTCGGCCGTCGGGGCTGCGAGATGCGAGAAGCAAAGTAAAGACCAGTGCCACAGGTATAGTGGATAGCTGATGAGCCCGATGAGGATGACGGGTCGCAAGCTCAAAACGGCGCGGTTAAATAAAGCCTTGGGCCCAGCCGCGATTAGCAATGCAGTGCCAACAGAGGGCGCCAAAGCCCGATACCCTGGGAACTCCATCGTGCCATTCAGGCAGATAAATGATCCTGCCAAAAGCGCTACGCCACATAGTCCATACACGTTACCCAAATGAGGTCGGAACCGGGCCAACGCGCCCCCTGACAAGCCGAGGGGTCCCGATGATCTCGCAAGCTGGAGTTGCTCCCTGTCAGCCAATATGGCACCCAAGGCCAACTCCCATAATCGATTCCAAGGCAAGTAAAACGAGGCCTGAGGATCGAAAGAAACCATGGTCCCACTATTCAACAGGGAGGCAGCGATGACTGATGCCGCGATCCACGTCATCCAATGCTTCCCTACCTTCCATGTCAGGAAGAGGAGAACCGGCCACAACAGGTAAAACTGCTCTTCCACTCCGAGTGACCACAGGTGCGTGAGAGGTCTGTTCCAGGTGAAGAAATAGGGTGTGACGTCATTCCAAAGAATGAGATTTTCCGAGAACAGGGTACCTGCCGCAGCGTCCATACCGAGGCGGCGAAACTCGTCGGGAAGGAGGATCAACCAGCCCAACACGAGGGTGGTGAGGAGAACAACGATCAGCGCGGGAAACAGTCTGCGGATGCGGCGTGCGTAGAATTGACGAAAACTGAACCGATCCGACTGGAGCTCGCGCAGTATGATGCTCGTAATCAGATAGCCGGAGATCACGAAGAACATATCCACGCCACAGAATCCACCCGGCGCTAGTGCTGAGCTCGCATGGAATGCGATTACCCCGAGAATGGCGAGGGCTCTCAGTCCATCAATATCCGGGCGATAACTACCCTCAGCAGCAGGCTCCTGGACGCCTGCTCTCACCGCCGATTCGACAGAGGCCACTGACGTAGACATCGGATCCCATGTCCTTCCCTGGTAGTGTTAGTCAACTTGCGTTCGAAACCAACACTCTGTATCCGTTCCGAGCGTTGTGCTTGAAATACAATAGGATTTAAAAGCGACACATGCAACTCGTGCAGGTCACTTTTGAGATGCCTGTCTTAGTGTTGGGGCCGCCCCCGGAGTGCTGCACCAAACACCGAGTGCGGACGTTGACAGCGTCACAGAGAAGTCATCATGCTGTGCTTGCCTGGCCGACTCACGGCGCGTATTAGCACTCCCCGCGTGCATGCGTCGATGATTGTTTCGACAGGAAGTACCCGGCGACGTAGCTCGCGGTCGCGATGACCGGACGTGCGAGGCAATGGCATGCGGCAGAAAGGCCGTAATGTTGGCATCAAGGAGTGAAGCGTGGCCAACGTTGGCGATGACGTTCAAAGTTCCAACTCAGATCGCGACCCGTCCGATGAAGGGGCGAACATTAAGCCGCGACATCTCGCCATATTTACGCAGATGGGCAACGGTCACGTCTTTCCGATTTTGCCTCTATGCGCCGAGCTCAATGCGCGCGGCCATCGGATTTCCTGTGCCGTGACCGGGCGCTACGTCGAGCGGATCCGAGCCGTGGGGGCCGAAGCGGTTGTCTTCACCGAGACCCCTGTAGATACAGAGTTGCAGTTGGAAAACGAGCGTCGCGCCGAAGGCCCGCCAAGCGATGCCAGTCGCTTCGAGGTGTCAGACCTCGAGTGGTCGCATATCTGCCGAAGCACGGAGAGCTTTATCTCGCAGGTGATGGGATTCTACGAGCGGAATCCACCGGATCTGGTTTTATACAACCGCTACTGCATCCCGGGCCTGATCGTGGCACGGACCCTTCGGGCGCCCGCCGTGCAGTTCTCACCTCATTTCGCCTACCCGGGGCGCTCCAGGTACTGGGATCGAGGTAATCCTCGAACCCCTGCGGGCCTGACGAACTATGGTGAGAAGCTGGACTCACTCCTCGGTGCGTACGGGCTCACCGGTGCCCACCATCTCTGGCACCTGGAGCAACTGAATGTTCATCTCATCCCGCGGGAGTTCCAGTACCAGGCGGATGTCTTCGATGACCGATTCTTCTTCGCCGGCTCCCTACTGGACCGGCCCTACGAGCGCTGCTGGGACTCCAGCGACATCCGGAAACCGATCGTGTTGATTTCCGGTTATTCGGGATTACCTGAAACAGTGTCGAAGTCGTCGAACGAAGGTTATTTTCGCCTGATGATTGAGGCCCTCGCGGATAGTGAGTGCCATTGCGTGTTGTCCATTGGAGATAGCGTATCGGCAAAGTCCTTCGGCACTCTACCGGCAAACTTCGAAGTGAATCAGACCGCTTCCCACCTCGAGATTCTTCCCAGAGCCTCGCTTCTCGTATGTCATGCCGGCATGAGCAGCAGCCTGGAAGCGCTCTATAACGCTGTACCGGTACTCGCGATCCCGAGCAGTCCGTACACACAAGAGGTTGCCGATCGACTCGCGCAGTTACAGGTAGGAAGAGCTCTTCCCCGGATGGATCTGCGCGCCGCGGTGATCCGCAAAACGGTGATGGAGATGCTCGAGGATGCGACCCTACGTAATAAGGCCAGAGACATTCAGGAGGTGTTCCGCCGCTCGAGCGGAGCTACCGCGACCGCGCAACGCATCGAGGGTCTCTTGCACTCAGCGCAACGAGACGAGCGAAGAGGAAACGGACCGTCAGCGATTCAAACTATCACGGAACGAGATCAACACGCCTTGGTCGAGAGAGTGCCAGAAACAGCGACATTTGAGTGAACTTGGAAAAAGGATCGGACCTATGCAATCACAGAAAGAAAGCATCGCCCGCGTGGCGGACTACTACGCAGCTCGTGCGCCGGAGTATCACGAGACCACGGGCTACGGCGTCGAGCGTGTGGACAAAGGCTACGCTCAGCTCAAGGAACTCTATCAAAAGGCGTTCCGAGGGCATGACGTGCTGGAGATCGCCTGCGGAACCGGATACTGGACGGAGGCCGTCGCCCAAGTGGCACGGAGCGTGCTCGCGACGGACATACATCCCGAGCTCGTTGAGATGACACGACAGAGACTCATCTCGCTCGACAACGTGCGTTGCCGAGTTGCCGATGCATACTCGCTCGAGACAGTGACCGAGCGTTTCTCGGCGGCCTTTGCGCAGTATTGGTGGTCCCACATTCCACGTGCCATGCGCAAACCCTTCCTGCAGACGCTACACGCGAAGCTCCTTCCTGGCGCCCTGGTCATGTTTACAGACAATATCGAGTACCAGGGGGCCTCGGTTAAGCGACGGGTCGATGAGTGCGGTGACATCTACGAGGAGCGACTGCTGCGCGATGGATCACGCTTTGAAACGATCAAAAATTTTGTAAACAAGTCTGAGTTTGTTGATCTCCTCGCTGGCGTGGTCGAGGACTTAGAGTATATCGAGCACGATACCGGTAACAGTGCGCACGAGCCCTCGCGCCTTTGGACCCTGTCGTATCGACTGAAAGGTTCTCCGCCAGCTGCCTGACTGGAGGCCCGAGAGTGTCTCAATGATTAAGTATGTCCGGGTTTAACTGAAGGCAATCCCAATGCGCGAACTCAGTGCTGGTCTATCGCTTGGTCGTCCATCAACACCGCGGGTGCGCGGCTCACACAAAGCATCGAAGAAGCACACTCAACCGATCATCTATTCCACTCTCTCGCAAGAGGGGATCAAGCAGCTCGTCGTCCGACATTACAACATCGATGAGTCGGTGGAATGCACATTAGTCTGTCGAGGTGTGAGTGATACATACATGCTGTCATCGTCTGACCAGCGTTATGCGCTCAAGGTTTACCGTACTAACTGGCGCACACGGGAAGCCCTTCTCTGGGAAATGGCGACGCTCCAGCACATGGAAAACAAGGGCGTTGCGGTCGCCATGCCGATTCCACGCAGGGACGGTGATTTATTGACAGATGTCTATGCACCTGAGGGGTTGCGCAGCGCGGTGCTGTTTAGATGGGCAAACGGGTTCGCACCCAAATACACAAACGCCGAACACGCTCTGCAATACGGAAAAGCGCTCGCGAGCCTCCATAGGGCGGCGGATGATTTGCCTGCGAATCCGTCGCGGCCCAACATGGACATGACGTACCTGCTTGCAACCCCGCTAGCACGCATCCGCTCCCGGTTGCGCGACTTCCCTGTGGTGGCCGCGGGGCTCGCGGCGCTCGAGGAACGCACATCGGCGCGCTCGAAGCAGGCGGAGCGATGCTTGCAAGACTGGGGGTTCTGCCACGGAGACATCTGGGCAAACAATGCACGCATCGACGGCGATCGTCTCGTGCTGTTCGACTTCGACTTTGCCGGATCCGGTTGGCAGATCTTCGACCTGGCGTCCTACCGGTGGCATGCCCGTTCTAAAGGCGTTGAAAATGCAGCTTGGCAGCCCTTCATTGAAGGTTATCTACAGGTCCGACCTACTGCTGAGAATTCCCTGGAGTTCATCGGGCTGTTCATGATCCTCAAGCACCTGTGGACGACGGCGCATTTCATCAGCCGCTCCTCGGAGACCGGCACGAACTTTCTGTCCGACGAACAACTGGAGTGCCTGGTTCCGTTTTGCGAGGGAATCGAAGCCGAGATCGTATGAATCCCGCGGCGGAAATCAACTGGATCGATCGCCACCAGGATCTGCATCTGTGGAGTAATTTGAATCATGCGCGCCCCCGCAGGAGATTGATCCATGCCGGCACGCCTGCACTGCTTGCACATGGCTCGTGTTTGAGGATCGGCGCTAGCTTGGGGATAGCGATATCGAGAATCCGGACCGCCCTAATTTAGGGAGTTATAGTCGTACCTCTTTGCAGGCGAACCAGCGCAGACGGCTTCATTTTTCCCTTCGCCGAACGAGCGATTCCGGCGCCCGACGCAAACGTGGATATCAATCCGGGAAGTCTAGACACTGTGAAGAGTTGCAAGATACCCATTACTACCGGAATAGCTCCCAGCGACACCTTCCATTTTTCCTCTTCGACTTCCACCCTTTGATCCAGAAGCGCCTTCTGCCAATCGATCATCTCTACAGAATGGTCGGCCTCAATAGCTTCAATGTATCCGGCGAGGGCTTCGAGATAATCGCCGTAAGCATGTTCGAATCCTGCAGTTCCAAAAGCCAGCTGCACGTTTCGAACGGCATCGAAATAGCCTGCATTGCCCTTGTTTCTCATGCGCACGATCTCATCGAATGGCAAGGATAACAGGGTGTCTTCGGTCAGAATTCGCCTCGGGTACAACCTCGACCAGCGGCGGGCCAGCTTGGGTGTATCCTTGCAGCGGCAGAGTAGTGCCGCCATATCCGGCCGCAAATCCTGGTCCACCGTCGAAGGGGGTAACCCGTGCTCCGCCGGCGCAACGAGCACGTGGGCGGCACGACACCATTGAATGAGTTCCTCGCTGGCGCCGCGTTGCTTGGCCTCGCGAATCACGTGACCGAATCGGAGCGGACCTTCCCCGGCACTGGAGTTTCGTGCGATCTCCATCGCATCGCGAAGGACGTCTTCATCCTCCGCGAGAAGTCTGCCGCTATTCAAGATTATGTGGAGATGCTCACTGAAGGTGTCCTTTGAACTCGTTGCCGTTTGAACTAATGTGAGTCCCCGCTCCGCGAGCCACGATTCAACGGTTATGAGTCTCGCCTTCGCTTGAGCGAAGCGCTCGGGAAAGGCGCGATTTTCATGAGCTTGCTCATTCACCTCTGACAGCGATTCAGCAAACTCCCGGATACCAAAGACCAGCGCGCCGCACTCGAACCCGGCCCGGATGCCTCCCGAGTTTCTCTGGAGCATATCGAGCAAATCGATGTGATTGACTGCGTCAGCGTCGCGAATGACGGTTCGACCGCCGAACAATATGAGCATGCGCAGCTCAATGCCGAGCCGCCGAAATCGGGCCACCCTGTCGAGACCCATCGACCGCTCCAATCGAAGGTCGTTGAACTGAGTGCTCCAAACCAGGGATCCAGATTCCCAGGCGGATACCGATTTTCTTTCCAATCTCATTCTAGAGGTGTATTTCGCCGGGTTCTTTTAAGAAGACGAAACCATGAGCAAAGATCCGTTATCGAACGATTATGCGGTGAAATCGCGAGACAGAGTCACGTTACACGTGTGCGAGTCGCATCATCGAGTTGACGACTCACGTCACAAGACCTTTTGCGCCTCGATGAGATATTTCTCGGCGGCCGGCAATAAACGGCAGAGATTGACCAACGGGCTTCGCTCGCTCGTTTGACGCGCCAATCGCCGCACCTCATCGGGGCTGTGCACATCTCGCCGACTCGCAGCGAGGGAATAATTTGCTGGCGAGTAAGTACGCATCGCGACATCGATCCGCAGATTGCGCGAAGGTGATCGCTTCTTGCCCAGAATGAAGCATTCCCAAGCGCTCACGTCGTCATACGGAATCAACCGCGTGAGGCATGCAGTTCGCGCGTAGCTGGGGCAAATGATTGCCAAGTACCCGATGCACTGACCATACAGTTTGTGGTGCTTATTGTCGTTGATAGCCAAGTATCGCTTCCAAGGACTGCAGTCGAAGCTCTTGACGTCAACGCCGATGGTGCGCCCCTCTTCCTCGAAGACGAGATCCGCTCCTTTGACGTCTTTTCCACCCGTTGCACAGAACATGTGCGCCAACATTTGGCGCGCGGCTTCTGTTGAATCGGGTAGATCACGCACGATTCCGTAGAGCATCAACTCTCCCAGGGCCCCTTGGAGATCCACCTTCTCATTGATCTCCTCTCCCCGGTCGGCATCATCCGCGCGCTCCGGGTTACTGAGGGTTCGCGCCTTTCCGAGCAGCTCTGCATACGCCCACTGCTCGGCGGTCACCAGTTGGCACGTCCCCAGCCGATCCGAGAGTTCGCTCCGTTTCAAGCGTGCTTAATCGCGTCCTGCATAGACGCTGATTCTAGTGCAGGTTGCGGTCGTCTGCATGCGACGCGATCACACAGGAGCTGATTCGTGTAGCGACAGCTCATCCCATAGATCTATCCCATCCGGTCGAAGCTCCAACTGGATGGCACGCAGACGAATCTGGGTGACCGCCGCCGAGACAATCTCGGCCTCGGTGCGGTCACTCCAGAATGCCGCCGGTCGAATGACCGATTGCCACGTATAAAGAATCTCCAGCTGCACGCCAGCACTCACCGCATGTGCTTCGTATTCAGCTGGGTCAATGCTCGGCTGAGAGTCGACAATGGCTACAATTGCGCCTTTGCCTGTGTTGGTCCTGGCCAACTTCTGGATGATTCCCAGGATGTCAGTTCGTGTGACTATCTTGTCCCGGACCTCGATGGCGATCGCAGCAACCGGCTCCTGGGCCGCCCGCAGCAGGCACACGTCACCTGGAACTTTCCTATCGGGCTCATTGAGCTTTCCCACTCGGACGCGATCCGCGCCATAGACAGCATCGAGGAGACCACCAACAGCGGCTTGCGCCCTGCCGCCGCCTTCGGAGTCTTTAGCAACCCAGGAGCTTACGGCCATGGAAAGCTCACTGATCGTTTTGAGCCGGGCGGAGCCGATTGGATTTGCATAGGTCCGGCGATAACCACGACGAACCTCAACGTACGCAGCGAGCGCGAGGACCGCATCGGCGCTACTTTTCAACAGGGATATATCGTGCAGCAGCGCAACCAAAGGCTTGACCAGGCTCGCACCGCGACTGCCTCTGAGCTTGAGTGTGAGATCGATGCTCTTGAGCTTATTGAAAGTCTGTCCGTTGAGCGGGTTGCGGCTACCGGAGCCGATGTCGAAACCATGATCCAAAGAAGCTGGGTACAAAACCGATTCGGCCGGGCCGCGAACGTTATAGGCACCCGGGATTTGCGCGCTCGACCGCAGACTAAGTGGATTGATTAGGTCGTTGGTCGCCTTGGCAACCAAGGCGCTTCCCAGGAGAGCTATGCTGGCTCGGTAGCCGACATCGTGGACGAGTTCCGAGAAGGCCTGGATCTTGTCGCGCCAGAGTAAATATTCGGGCGCTTTTCGCGCCTGCTCTGTGCCGGCCATCGAGACTGCCTCGGACATCAACTTGCGGGCCAGATTGAGGTCGAGACGGATTCCGGGGCTATGCGGCTGACTCGATGGCTTTGTTGCGCCGGTCTTCTTGGTTTTTTGCATGTTCACCAATGTGCTCGTAGCAGCGATCGCGGTAGATCTTGTAATTGGCGTACAGGATCAGGATGATTGAGCGCTTCAAGTCTGGTTGCGAAACCTCTACCGTCCCGTTGTGGCATCACCAACTGTAATCAGCCTGTACACAGGCGCCGGCGGCCTCGACCTCGGTCTGGAGGCAGCAGGATTCGAAGTCGGCGCTGCGGTTGAATGGGATGGAAAGGCGTGCGAGACGCTGCGTGCGAATCGACGCTGGCCTTTGTTTGAGGGAGATATCCATACTCTCTCTTCCGAACGTATATGCGAGATGTCGGGCCTCTCTCCAGAGGAGCCGGATTTGCTCATTGGCGGCCCCCCTTGTCAGCCTTTCTCCAAATCAGCGTATTGGCGGTCAGGCGATACCAAGAGGCTGGGCGACCCGCGGGCCGACACCCTCAGCGCCTACCTCCGAGTCCTACGTGATTTGCGGCCTAAGGCCTTTCTCCTGGAGAACGTACAAGGCCTCGCGTTCAATGGCAAGGACGAGGGACTGCGACTGCTGCGCGACACGATTCGCGCGGTGAACCTAGAGGTCGGAACCGAATATTCATTCACGGTGGCGAAGCTGAACGCGGCGGACTTCGGAGTACCACAAACGCGAGAGCGCGTTCTGATCGTTGGCTCGCGCGATGGGAAGGAGTTGCACTTCCCGACCGCCTCTCATCGTGATCCGCTAGTCGAGCCCTCCGCTGACAGCCCCGCGCGCGAGCCATGGCTCACAGCGTGGGATGCTATTGGCGATCTTCAGGATGATGACGACCCGACCCTGGCTATGGGTGGCAAATGGGGCGCACTGCTGCCGAGCGTACCAGAGGGAGAGAATTACCTCTGGCACACTGATCGCGGCGGCGGAAAACCCCTGTTCGGCTGGCGACGTCGCTATTGGGGTTTCTTGCTGAAGCTGGCCAAGCGCCGTCCTGCGTGGACCATTCAGGCACAGCCAGGGCCTGCGATCGGCCCCTTCCACTGGAAAAGCCGAAAGTTGTCAGTTCGTGAGTTGTGCCGGCTGCAGACCTTTCCGGATAGCTATGAAATCGTCGGAAGCCGATTGGACGCCCAGAGACAGCTCGGGAATGCTGTTCCTTCCTTGCTCGGTGAGCGCATAGGACGCGCTATACGCAGTCAGTTTTTTGGCCATGCCTACAGGACTGCATCGCCTCGTCTTGCAGTGCGGAGGCGCGGAGAGATCCCGGCTCCGGAGCCTGTGCGCCGTGTGCCCAAACGGTATGAGGCTCAGATTGGCACGCATGCTGCTCACCCGGGGACGGGGTTGGGGTATGGGGCGGCTGCGCGCGTGGCGGCGAATGCGGAATCGGAAGGGTGAGGCCTATTCGGCGTTGGCTTGCTGACGCTTTTGATGGATCAAAGCTGCGCCCCACAGTTTATCGCTGCTTTGCGGTCATCGTCGTTATTGCCGTAAAAGATCACGGCATGGTGGATTGACTTAGTCGACCATAGTTTCAGCGGTGAGCGCAGCGGGTTGGCGGCGGCGAAGAGTTCTCGAACACCCAATCCCGGGCTTTTCTGAACTGGTTTCCAACTTGGCCATCCCTGATGT
>Ga0181534_10001475_pt1 | contig 15302 bp, 13 predicted proteins | sample PEATcosm2014_Bin_37_FD_119758 | JGI IMG/M metagenome (GOLD analysis project Ga0181534, IMG submission 119758) | Peatland microbial communities from MTU Mesocosm Facility, Houghton, MI, USA - PEATcosm2014_Bin17_10_metaG | ecosystem: Environmental > Terrestrial > Soil > Wetlands > Peat | place... | reverse complement strand
GAGAAGTCGACCACCGGGGTGATGGGCCCGTCAGACCCGCCGGTGACGCCGAAGACACTGGCGTCGGCGACGGTGCGGAACACCGAGGCGGTCTCGAGGAACTCCTTGGCCGGCACGCAGCCGCGGTGCAGGCAGGTGCCCCCCACCTTGTCGAGCTCCACGATGGCGATGGACAGCCCGGCCGCCGCCCCGTAGAGCGCAGTGGCGTAGCCGCCGGGGCCCCCGCCGATGATGACCACGTCGAAGGCGGTCGGGGCGGCACCGTCTGCGTCGCCCTGTGTGCTGTTCTGCTTGTCGATCCCCCTGCCGACTCCCCCCGATGCCGTTCCGTCCGTAGCCACCTCGGGTGTCGTGGGAATCACCTCCGTCCACTGCCGCGCCCGGTGCGCGAACAGGGTCAAGCCTACCGGTCCGATGGCCGCCCCCACCTCGGTACCCACCGGTAACCGACGACCTCGGGGCCGGAGCGCCGGCCCGGCCTCAGTGCGCCGGGCCGATCACCCCTCGACCGGGCTCCGGCCCCAGGCGGAGATCAACGGCGACGTGGCGAAGTCCATCCCGCCGGCGTCGACGGCGGCCAGGTGCCGGTCGATCTCGGCATCGGTGGCCAGGCCCGCCCCGACCAGGCGCCCCCGCATCTGGGCCACCGTGGCCCGTTCGAGGTCGGTGCAGGCCGGCCCGGTGACGGGAAAGAAGGCGTCGGCGCCCACGTCGACCAGTCCGGCCTCCCGCAGGGACCGGGGCAGCGTCCGGCCGAAGCCCGTGTCGGCGCCGCTCGCCACCAGCAGCGACCGGAAGTCGCGCCGCAACTTGTTGGCCAGGGCCTGCTCCGGTCCGTACTCGTCGATGCAGGTCAGTGGTTGGAGGGCGGGATCGGCATCCTCCACGACGAGCCACCCCCCCGGCCGGAGGGCCCCCACCATGGCGGCCAGCGCCTGGCGGCGACGGGGCACGTGGACCAGCACCAGCCGGGCGTGGATCAGGTCGAACGGCCCGGGTGGCGCCTCGTCCAGGCCGACGTCGTGGACCCGGGCCTCGAAGCGGTGGCGGCCCGGGTCGGCCATCCACGAGAGGTCGAGGTCGGTGGCCAGTACCCGGCCCTCCGGGCCGACCCGCTCGGCCATCCAGGTGGCCACCGCCGGACCGCCTGCCCCCACCTCCCAGCAGCGCCACCCTGTCCCGATGCCCCGGTCGTCGAGGTGCCTGAAGGTCCAGGGATCGAAGAGCGAGGACAGGGCGGTGAGGCGTTCACCGGCCTCGGCCTGCCGGTTGTCGAGCAGGTACCCGTCGTCCCCGGCCACCGCGGCGCTAGGACAGCACCCGGCGGCGGAAGTTCCGCAGGCCGAGCCCGAGGAACAGGGCCAGAAAGCCCATGAGCACCGGGTAGATGATGTACAGGTGCATGTGGGGGGCGTCGGTCAGGGCCGCCCGCATCCCCTCGTTGACGTAGATCAGCGGATTGATCAGGACCACGGTCTGGAGCCAGTGCCAGCCGCCCACCTTGATGGGAGCCAGCCGGGTCCACTCGTAGTAGGTCCCGCCGAGGAAGGTCACCGGCAGGATGATGAAGCCGAACATCAAGCCGATGTTGCGGGGCTCGAAGCTGGTCCCGAGGAGGAGGCCCAGGGACGCCATGGTCACGCAGGCCAGGGGGACGATGGTCACGATGATCCACCAGTGCAGGCTGAGGTGGGCCTCGACACCCTTGGCGTGGACCACCGAGGCGATGGGCAGCACGATGATGGCCGAGATCAGGCCCTGCACGGCACCGGAGAGCACCTTGGCCATGGCCACCAGCCAGATGGGGCACGGCGCCTGCACGCGGTCCTCGATCTCGCGGGTGAAGCCGAATTCCTGGGACATGATGAGCGCCACCGACTGCACCCCCTGGAAGAGGATGGAGATCCCCACCACCCCGGGGACCAGCAGCGTGGCGAAGGCCGACTCGGCCGCCGGCCCGCCCCCGCCCCCGATGCCCTGCCCGATCTTCGGGAAGACGTAGAGGAACACGAAGCACAGGAGGAAGGGCTGGACCAGCACCCGGATGACGAACTCGATGACGTGCTTGCGCAGCACGACCAGGTCCCGGAGGATCAGGGCGCCGAGGGCTATGCGACCGGCGTCGAACGCCGTCCGGGTCGGCTGCTCGTGCATCAGCGAGGGGGCGGGGTCGGCCTCGAGGGTGCTCATCCTTCCCGCAGCTCCTTGCCCGTCAGGTTGATGAAGACGGTCTCGAGGGTGGGCTCGTTGACCGAGAGGTCGAGAACGGGGAATCCGGCCTCCTCGGCCGTGTTGACCACCCGGGGCAGCAGCCGGTCCTGGCCCTTCACGTGGAGCTCGACCCCGCTGTCGGTGATGCGGGTTGCCGTCACGCCGTCGACGCCGTCGGCCAGCGCCCGGGCCAGGGCCTCGCTATCGCCGGTGGCGATGACCGTCACGATGGTATCGGCGTTCACCTGCTGCTTGAGGGCGGCCGGCGTGTCCAGGGCCAGGATCCTGCCCCGGTCCATGATGGCCACCCGGCCGCACAGCTGGTCGGCCTCCTCCATGTAGTGGGTGGTCAGCATGATGGTCTGGCCCTCACCGTTGAGGGACCGCAAGGTCTCCCACAGGGCCAGGCGGCTCTGGGGATCGAGCCCGGCGGTGGGCTCGTCGAGGAAGAGCACGGCCGGGCGGTGGAAGATGGCCCGGGCCACCATCAGACGCTGGGCCATGCCTCCGGACAGGGCGTAGACCGAGGCCTTGGCCCACCGCTCCAGCTGGAACTGCTCCAGCAGTTCGGTGGCGGTGCGCTTGGACTCGCGGGCCGGGATCCCGAACAGGCGACCGTGGAAGTAGAGGTTCTCCCATACGTTGAGCTGCCGGTCGAGGGTGTTCTGCTGGCTCACGATCCCGAGGATCTGCTTGGCCAGCGCCGGATGGGCCACCACGTCGATCCCACCGACGAAGGCCTGCCCCGAGGTGGGCACCACCCGGGTGGTGAGCATGCCGGCCGTGGTGGTCTTGCCGGCGCCGTTCGGTCCGAGGAGACCGAAGATCTCCCCGTGGACCACCTCGAGATCGAGGCCGTCGACGGCGCGCAGGTCCGACCCGGCATACACCTTGGTGAGGCCGACGGTCCTGATGATGGCCTGGTCCGAGGCCGGTCCGGTAGGGGGCGATATCGAGACGGTGGAGGTCATGGCACTGACGGGGACACTACCGCCGGTTGCCGCGCGCCTCGGCCCACGACGGGGAGCGGCTACTTGGGCGGCATCCGGATGCCGCCGTCGAGCCGGATGACCTCGGCGTTCAGGTAGCTGTTGGAGGCGATGTGGGCCACCAGCTCACCGAACTCGGCCGGATTGCCCAGCCGCTTGGGGAAGTTCACCGACTTGGCCAACTCGTCGCGGGCCTCATCGGGGAGCATGGACAGCAGCGGGGTGTCGAAGAGCCCCGGAGCGATGGCCAGCACCCGGATGCCCACCACGGCCAGGTCACGCGCCGCGGGCAGGGTCATCCCCACGATGGCCCCCTTGGAGGCGGAGTAGGCCAGCTGTCCGATCTGACCGTCGAAGGCGGCCACCGAGGCCGTGTTCACGATCACGCCGCGCTCGCCGTTCTCCTGGGGGTCGACGGAGGCGATGGCCGAGGCCGCCTTGGTCATCACGTTGAAGGTGCCGATCACGTTCAGGGTCTGGATGAACTGGAAGGGCTGGAGGTCATGCGGCGACCCGTCACGGTTGATGACACGGCCCACCCAACCGGTGCCGGCGCAGTTGACGGCGATGCGCAGGTTGCCCCCGTCGGCGGCCTGGTCCACGGCCTTCTGGCAGTCGTCGGGCTCGGTGACATCGCCGCCGACGAAGTTGGCATTGGCGCCGATCTCGGTGACGACCTCCTTGCCGCGCTCCTCGTTGCGGTCGAAGACGGTGACCCGTACGCCGCGGGCGGCCAGGTTCCGGGCGGTGGCCTCGCCGAGGCCCGACGCGCCGCCGGTGATGATGGCTGAACTTCCTTGGATCTCCATGCCCGCAGGTTACGGGAGCGGGGCGGGGAACCCAAACGGGGCCGGAGCCGGGCCCAGACCCCGCACGCCGGCGGCCTACTGGAGGTCGGCGGCCTGGGTGGCCAGCAGGTCGACCAGATCGTTCATCCTGTGGCCGGAGTGGCCCTTGACCCATGCGAAGGACACCGGGCGGTCCGCCTCCACGACCAGGGGGATCAGCTCCCTCCAGAGGTCCTGGTTGGCCACCGGCTTGCCCTGGGTGTTGCGCCACCCCCGACGCTGCCAGCCCTCCCACCACCGGTCCTTGAAGCAGTTGACCACGTAGGTGGAGTCGCTCACCACGTGCAGCGGGCCGGGAAGGGACGTGAGGGCACGCACCACGGCGGTGACCTCCATCCGCTGGTTGGTGGTGTGGGGCTCCCCACCGCTGTCCGAGGGGCCTCCGTCCACCGCCCAGGCCCAGCCGCCCGGCCCGGGGTTGCCCCGACAGGCGCCGTCGGTGAAGACGACGGTGGGCGCCGGTTCGGGTCGGTGGGCATCTGCGTGCATCGGGACAGCATGCCCGCTCCGCCGGCCCCACGAGTGCACCGGGCGGGCGTGCAGGTGGATAGAACGCGTTCTGATGAATTCCCTTGCCCCACCGGGGGTGGCAGCATGGCCCCATGTTGTTCGACGGTGTCAGCCATCAGCTTCCCGACCGTGATCCGCAGGAGACCGCCGAATGGCTCGACGCCTTCGACGACGTGGTCGACACCTACGGACGGACCCGGGCCCGGTATCTGCTGATGCGGATCCTCGAGCGGGCCGGCCAGAAGCAGGTCGACTTTCCGGCCACCGTGTCCAGCCCCTACGTCAACACCATCCCCACCGACGAGGAGCCCGAGTTCCCGGGGGACGAGTACCTCGAACGGCGGATCCGGGCGTTCATCCGGTGGAACGCCGCCGTCATGGTGGTGCGGGCCAATGTCCGATCCGAGGCCATCGGCGGGCACCTGTCCACCTACGCCAGCTCGGCCGCCCTCTACGAGGTGGGCTTCAACCACTTCTTCCGGGGCAAGGACGGCGGCAAGCCCGGGGACCAGGTCTACTTTCAGGGGCACGCCTCGCCGGGCATCTACGCCCGGGCCTTCGTGGAAGGTCGCCTCTCCGAGGAGCAGCTGGACAACTTCCGGTTCGAGGTGGGCGTGGACGGCCTCTCTTCCTACCCCCACCCGCGGCTCATGCCCGAGTTCTGGGAGTACCCGACGGTGTCGATGGGACTGGGGCCGCTCAATGCCATCGCCCAGGCCCACGTGGCCCGCTATCTCCACGCACGCGACCTGATCGACGCCAGCCAGAGCCGGGTGTGGTGCTTCGTGGGCGACGGCGAGTTCGACGAGCCCGAGACCATCGGGGCCCTGGGGATGGCCGGACGCGAGCACCTCGACAACCTGGTCTTCGTGGTCAACTGCAACCTCCAGCGCCTCGACGGCCCGGTCCGGGGCAACGGCAAGGTGATCCAGGAGTTCGAGGCGCTCTTCCGGGGGGCGGGCTGGAACGTGATCAAGGTCATCTGGGGCCGCACCTGGGACGAGCTGCTGGCCAAGGACGTGGACGGCGTCCTGTTGAACAAGATGAACTCCACGGTCGACGGCGAGTTCCAGAAGTACGCCACCGAGTCGGGGGCCTACATCCGGGAGCACTTCTTCGGTCCGGACCCCCGGCTGCAGGAGCTGGTCGCCCACCTGTCGGACGAGGACCTCCAGTCCCTGCCCCGCGGCGGCCACGACTACCGGAAGCTCTTCGCCGCCTACAAGGCGGCCACCGAGCACGTGGGGGCGCCGACGGCCATTCTGGCCAAGACCGTCAAGGGGTGGACCCTGGGGCCCGAGATCGAGGCCCGCAACGCCACCCACCAGATCAAGAAGATGACCAAGGCCCAGCTGCTGACCCTGCGCAACCGGCTCTTCCTCCACGAGGAGATCCCCGAGTCCGACCTCGACGCCGACCTGCCGCCCTACTACCGGCCCGACCCCGAGTCGAAGGCGGCCCGGTACCTGGCCGAGCGGCGGGAGGCCCTGGGCGGCCCCCTCCCCAGACGGGTGGTCCGGGCCCAGCCCCTCCCGCCCCCCGAGCACGAGGGATTCGCCGATCTGGCCGCCGGGTCGGGGCGCCAGGCCGTCTCCACCACCATGGCCTTCTCCCGGCTGCTGCGCTCCCTGACCCGGGACCCCGCCATCGGGCGCCACATCGTGCCCATCGTCTCCGACGAGGCCAGGACCTTCGGCCTCGAGTCCCTGATCAGTGAGGTGCAGATCTATGCGCCCGGAGGCCAGCACTACACGCCGGTGGATGCCGGGCTGGCGCTGCACTACGCCGAGAGCGCCTCGGGCCAGGTGCTCCAGGAAGGGATCAGCGAGGCCGGGGCCGTGGCCACCTTCACCGCCGCGGCGACGTCGTACGCCACCTGGGGCCAGCCCATGATCCCCTTCTACCTCTTCTACTCCATGTTCGGGTTCCAACGGGTGGGCGACCTGCTGTGGGCGCTCTCGGACAGCCGGGGACGCGGGTTCCTGCTCGGCTGCACCGCCGGTCGGACCACGCTGAACGGCGAGGGCCTCCAGCACCAGGACGGCCACTCGCTCCTGCTGGCCTCGACCGTGCCCAGCGTGGCCGCCTACGACCCGGCCTTCTCCTACGAGGTGGCCGCCATCGTGGAGGACGGGATCCGACGCATGACGGGGCCCGAGCCCGAGGACCGCGTCTGGTACATGACCCTGTACAACGAGAACTATCCGATGCCGGCCCTGCCACCCGATCCCACCGAGGCCGAGCGGGTCCGGCTCGGGACCATCAAGGGCATGTACCGGTTCGGCGAGGCCCCCTCCGGCTCGTCCGAGCCGTCGGGGGCCGACGGGTCGGACCAGCCGGCACGAGCGACCCTCCTGTTCTCCGGCTCGGCGTGGAAGGAGACGGTCGAGGCCCAGCGGCTGCTGGCCGAGGACTGGGGGGTCGATGCCGACGTGTGGTCGGTGACCTCGTACAAGTCGCTGCGGGAGGATGCCATCTCCGTCGAGCGGTGGAACCGCCTCCATCCCGGTGAACCGGAACGGGTGCCGTTCGTCACCGAGTCGTTGGCCGGATCGGCCGGGCCCATCGTCGCCGTGACCGACTTCATGCGCTCGGTGCCCGACCAGGTGTCGCGGTGGATGCCCAGCCGGTTCACCTCCCTCGGCACCGACGGCTTCGGGCGGTCGGACACACGCGAGGTCCTGCGCCGGTTCTTCGAGGTGGACGCGGCCCATGTGGTGGTAGCCGTCCTGTCCAGCCTGGCCGCCGACGGTGCCGTGCCCAGCGCCACCGTGGCCGAGGCCATCGACCGGTACGGGATCGACCCGGGCTCCGACGACCCCTGGACGGGCTGAGCCCGCACCCCGGAGCCGGAGTTGCCTCCGGCGTCCCGTCCTGGGGGGTGGTCCGGCTCGCTCGTGGCACCGGTCGCCGGCGAAGTCGAACAGTGCATGGAACTCGCATACGCTGGCGTTATGTCCCTGTACCTGAGCGGCGATGAAGCCGCCGACGAACTCCTGCGTACGGATCCCCTGGCTCTGCTCATCGGCATGGTCCTCGACCAGCAGGTGCCGATGGAGCGGGCGTTCCGGTCGCCCTACGACCTGCAGGAACGGCTGGGCGGCCACCTCGACGTGGCCGAACTGGCCTCCATGGACCCCGAGGCCCTGGCCGCCGTGTTCAGCGAGAAGCCGGCCCTCCACCGGTTCCCCAAGTCCATGGCCGGACGGGTGCAGGAGGTGTGTGCCGTCATCGTCGACTCGTACGGGGGTGACGCCGCCGCCATCTGGACGTCGGCGGCCGACGGCAAGGCCCTGCTGGCCAACGTGAAAGCCCTGCCCGGGTTCGGGGAGCAGAAGGCCCGCATCTTCATCGCCCTGCTGGGCAAGCAACTCGGGATCCGGCCCCCGGGGTGGGAGAAGGCCGCCTCCCCCTTCGGGGACACCGGTTCGTTCCGGTCGGTGGCCGACATCGACTCGCCCGAGGCGCTGGTCAAGGTGCGCCAGTACAAGCAGAAGATGAAGGCCAGGGCCAAGGCTCAGGCAGCCGCCGGCTGACCCTGGATGTCCATCCCCGACCGGTGGGGCCTGGCCGAGCGGAGACTGTACCTGTGCACCCCGGACCGCCCCGACCTCGAGCAGTTCGTCGGAGCCTGCATCGACGGGGGCGTGGACCTCGTCCAGCTGAGGGAGAAGCATCTGGACGACGGACGCCTGGCCGGGCGGGCTGCCCTCGTGCAGGGGGTGTGCGCCGCCCTCGGCGTCCCCTTCATCCTCAACGACCGTCCTGATCTGGCCGCGGCCATCGGGGCCGACGGGGTCCACGTCGGCCAGGACGACGCCTCCCCGTTCGAGGCCCGCCGGGTGGTCGGCGACGAGGCCGTCATCGGCCTGTCGACCCATGCCGTGAGCGAGTTGGAGACGGCCATGGGCGTCCCGGACGGCGGGCCCGGCCCCGCCCCTGTCCAGTACGTGTCGGCCGGCCCGGTGACGCCGACACCGACCAAGCCGGGACGACCCGGCACCGGCCTCGGCTACATCAGCGAGGCGGTGGCCCGGTCCCCGTGGCCGGTATGGATCACCGGAGGGGTGGATCCCTCCACGGTCGGGGCCATGGCCGCAGCCGGTGCCCGGCACTTCGTGGTGGTCCGGTGGCTCTGCCAGGCCGACGACCCCGGGCTCAACGCCGGGCAGTTGCGCCGGGCCATCGACGAGGCAGTGGCCGCGGGCCCCGACTGACCGCCCGGCAGCCCCGGCCGCACCGCAACCGGTTATCCGGCCGTGACCACCTTGGCCCCGGCCGGCACTTTGACCGGCGGGGAGGAGCCCACCTGGGAGATGATCAGCTGCACCGAGGACGAGGCCACGTTGAGGTTGAACTCCGACACGTACGGGCCCGAGACGGTGTAGGCGAACTTCCCGCTCTGCTTGCCCTCCGACGTGGTCTCGGCCAGCGTGAACGAGTAGGTGTCCCCCGAGTGCTGGACGTCCTTGGCCTGCTTGGCGTAGGGCAGGTAGCCGTGCGCGGGGTCGAGGGCCTGGGCCCCCTGGCTGGTCTGCCGGTAGAGGATCAGGTGGGTGGTGGAGGCGTTGTTGGCCACGGTCAGGCTCTGGTACTCCACCGTTCCGATGACGAACACATAGGTGCGCTTGGAACCGCTCTGGATGTAGCCGCCCAGCCGGTCAGGGGCCTGGTACACCAGGTAGTCGGTCTGCTTGCCCTGGGGGGTGTCCTCGCTCAGGACCTCCGAGTAGTTGGCGGCGGCGAGAGTCTGGTTCACGGCCTGGTGCAGCGGCACGTTCTTCGGTGCCTGGACGATGCCCAGGACGGCGCCGCCCAGGGCCAGCACCGTGAGGAGGCCCAGGAGGAGCCAGCTGATCAGGTTTCTCCCGCTGTTCATCCGGGGAACGCTACGCCAGATCGGCCGAAGCTACGTCGAGAAACCCGGCGCCGACCTGCGGTCGCGCCGCTGCCGGCGCAGTCGTAGGGCATGGATGGCCAGCTCAGATGCCGATGCGCTGGGCCAGCAGCTCACGGTGGTAGGAGGGGTCGCCCAGCATGAGCTCGGAGGACTTGGCCCGCTTGAAGTACAGGTGGGCGGGGTGCTCCCAGGTGAAGCCGATGCCGCCGTGGATCTGGATGGTCTCGGCGGCGGCGTGGAAGTAGGCCTCCGAGCAGTACGACTTGGCCAGGGAGGCCACCACCGGGAGCTCGTCGGAGTCCTCGGCCGCCGCCCAGCCGGCGTAGTAGGCGGCCGACTTGGCCGACTCCACCTCCAAGAGCATGTCGGCGCACTTGTGCTTGATGGCCTGGAAGCTCCCGATGGGCCGGCGGAACTGGATGCGGGTCTTGGCGTACTCCACCGAGCTGTCGAGGCAGCGCTGGGCCCCGCCGACCTGCTCGGCGGCCAGGGCCACGGCGGCCAGGTCCAGGGTCTTGGACAGTCCGGGCTCGGCCCCCCCGTCGGTCCCGATCAACCAGGCCGGCGTGTCGGCGAACTCCAAACGGGCCTGCTTGCGGGTCTGGTCCATGGTGGCGAGAGGCGTCCGGGTGAGGCCGTCGGCGTCGCCCTTGACCCCGAACAGGGACGGCCCGGCCGGCGTCCGGCCCACCACCAGGATGAGGTCGGCCACGTGCCCGTCGATCACGAAGGACTTGTGCCCGTTGAGGGCCCAGCCGTCACCCGTGGGGGCGGCGGCCAGGGTGACGCCCTCGGCGTCCCAGCGGCCGGAGTCCTCCGTGAAGGCCAGGGTGCCGATGGTCTCCCCCGAGGCGATGCCCGGCAGGAGGTACTCCATGGCCTTGGTGTCCCCCGAGGTCAGGATGGCGTTGGCCGCCAGGGCCACCGTGGAGAAGAACGGCGCGCACAGCAGTGCGGCCCCCATCTCCTCCAGCACCACGATCAGCTCCACGTAGGAGAAGCCCGAGCCCCCGTACTCCTCGGGGATGGTGAGGGACTGGAGCCCCAGCTGCTCGGCCATCTGGGTCCAGACCGACGGGTCGTACCCGTCGGTGGTCTCCATGAGCCGACGCACCTCCGTCTCGGGAGACTTGTCGTCGAGGAAGCGCTTGACCGCCTTGCGCAGCTCGTCCTGCTCCTCGCTGAAGGCGAAGTTCATCGTGTTCTCTTTTCCCCTGGGCCGGCCCCGAACGGGGCGGTGCTGCCCGATTGTCTACCAGGCCTGTCTACCAGAACAGGGACGCAGGTGACCAACAGGCCGGGGTCGGCCGGTACGCTGACCTGAGGAATCAGCGGTTCTCCGTGGGTGGAGGGCCTGCATCCAGAGGAGGCCCAGACGCCGTGCCCGAGACCATCATCGACTACCAGGACACCGCGGTCGAGGTCCACCGCCTCGTCGTGGGACCGGTCGACAACAACGTCTACATCGTGCGGTGCCGGGACAGCGGCGAGTCCCTGCTCATCGACGCCGCCAACGAGCACGACAAGCTCCTCGAGCTGTGCCGGGCCCTCGACGTGCGCCAGGTGGTGGAGACCCATGGGCACTGGGACCACATCCAGGCCGTCGAGGCGGTCCGCAACGCCGGGATCGATGTGGCCGTGACCGGGGCCGACGCCGACATGCTCCCCTCCTACGACCAGCTCTTAGAGGACAGGTCGGTGCTGGAGATCGGTCGGCTGCGGATAGGCACCGTCGCCACCCCGGGCCACACGCCCGGATCGATGTGCTTCACCGTGGAGGGCACGCCACTGCTGTTCACCGGCGACACCCTGTTTCCGGGTGGGCCGGGGAACACCTCGTTCGAGAACGCCGACTTCGGCACCATCATCCGCTCCATCGAGGAGCGGCTGTTCGCCCCGTTCGGCCCGGACACGATGGTCCTGCCCGGCCACGGCGCGGGAACCACCATCGGCGCCGAGACCCCGCACCTCGGGGAGTGGATCGCACGGGGCTGGTGAGACCGGGGGGCGCCAGGGACGGCGTGCCCCGGAACGGGCGGCTCAGACGGCGGTGGACGGCCGGCGGGGCTCCCTGATCAGCTCGATCTCCTTGGGCAGCCCGGTGACGACCACCCCACCGGGCACGTCGGAGCCCACCTCCACGGTCACCCGGGATCCGGCCAGAGGGATCCCGGCCACCTTCAGGTAGCTGATCCCCTCGGGCAGGTTGGGCGACAACCAGGTCTTGCCGTAGGGGATCCACGGGTCGAGTCGGAGCAGCGTGCGGAGGCACAGGAGGGGTGACGCCGCCGCCCACGCCTGGGGGGAGCACGAGGTGGGATAGCCCACCGGCACCGTGAGCTCACCCCGGTCCAGGCCGCTGAACAGCTCGGGGAGTCGGCCTCCCTGGGCCTGGGCTGCGTCCAGCAGCCCGAAGATGAGCTTCTGGGCGGCACCGTCATAGCCGTAGCGGGCCAGCCCCGAGGCGACGATGGCGGTGTCGTGGGGCCACACCGAGCCGCAGTGGTAGCTGATGGGGTTGTAGCCACCGCTGTCCTTGGACAGGGTGCGGATCCCCCACCCCGAGAACATGGCCGGCGAGACCAGCTTCTCGGCCACCCGCTGGGCCTTGTCCTCGTCGACGATCCCGGTCCACAGGCAGTGGCCGATGTTCGAGGTCAGCGAGTCGATGGGTCGCTTGTCGGCATCGAGCCCGACGGCGAACCAGCCCTTCTCCTCCAGCCAGAAGTCCCGGTTGAACGCCGCCTTCAGCTGGGTGGCCTTGGCCCGGAAGCGGTCATAGGTGACCGTGTCGCCCACCTCGAAGGCGAAGTGGGCCGTCGCCAGGTAGGCCCCGTAGGTGTAGGCCTGCACCTCGCACAGGGCGATGGGGGCCTCGGCCACCCGTCCGTCGGCATAGCGGATCCCGTCCCAGCTGTCCTTCCATCCCTGGTTGGCCAGTCCTCGGTCGGTACCCCGCGTGTACTCCACGTAGCCGTCTCCGTCGGCATCACCGAACTGCTCGATCCACTCGATGGCGCGTGCGGCGTTGGGGAGGAGTTCGTCGACCATCTCACGGGCCACGCCCCACCGCCGCATCTCCCCTAAGAGCATGACGAAGAGCGGCGTGGCGTCGGCCGTCCCGTAGTAGATGCTGCCGCCGCCCAGCGAGAGGGACGCGGCATCCCCGAAGCGCATCTCGTGGAGGATGCGACCGGGCTCCTCGTCGTGCCGCGGGTCCAGATCCGTGCCCTGGAAGCGGGCCAGGGTCTGGAGCACCCCCCGGGCCAGGTCCGGATCGACGAGCAGGGCCATCCAGGCCGTGAGCAGGGAGTCTCGACCGAACACCGTCATGAACCACGGGGCGCCGGCCGCCACCACCACCCGTTCGGGGAACTCGGGGTCGAAGATGCGCAGCGCGCCGAGGTCCTCGGCGCTGCGGGCGACGACCTCCTTCAGGCCCGGATGGCTGGTCTCCACCTGGGGCACATTGCGACGCCACTGGGCCAGCCGCTCGGTCGGGGTAGCACGGTCGACGGGCTGGCCACACCGGTACCTCGGGTCGACGGCCGTGCCGTCGAAGGCCGGTCCCACCTCGATGCAGGTGGACCACTCCCCCCGGGCGGGCACGGACACCTCGAAGGTGGCCAGGTCCGTCGTCAGCAGGGTGGGATCGAGGAACCGGAGCTCGACGCCGCGCTCCACCCCGGCCCGACGATACGACGACACCACGGTGGACGGGCGGGCTCCCGCCGGCTCATCACCGGTGCCGGTGGCACCGTCCTCGGGCTGGCGCACGGCGGCGGTCACCTCGGCGGCCCCCGGCTCGGCTCCCACCCGACCCTCCTTGACGGCGAAGAGATCGGCGAAGTCCGAGCCGAGCAGCACCTCGACGGTGCACAGTGCCGCCTCGTCGGCGAAGTTGCGGATGGTCAGGTCCTCCCGCATGCCCTGGCCCACGTACCTCGAGCGGAACACCATCAGCGTGGAGTCGGCCCGGCCGGGGGCGGGCAGGCACCGGGATACGAAGGTCGCCGAGAACGGGTCGTCGGACACTGCGGCCAGAGGCTCGGTCCGCACCCCGTCGACCAGCACCTCGAAGCGGGACAGGATCCTGGTATCCCGGACGAACAGGCCCTGGGCGGCCCCCGGCGACATGTCGCCGGAGCCGCCGCTGATGGCGAAGGTCGACTCGTCGACCAGCGTCACCACCCCCGAGGTGGTGTCCAGCTGTGTCACGGGGCCGGCAAAGTTCCACGGGTCGGCCATGGGGGTACCGTACCGGCCGACCTGGTGACATGCTCAATCTGCCCGGTCGCCGGGCATCGGCCAGATTCCCCCTATTCCCGTAGGAGAAACTACAGAATCCGGCTACTATCGAGCTCGTGCCCAGCGATGCCCAAGCCTCCGCGGACCCGGTACCGTCCGCTCCCCTGCTCCAGATCGAGGGGCTCCACGTATCGGTGGAGGGCGCCCCCATCCTGAAGGGCGTGGACCTGACGGTTGAGGCGGGCCAGGTCCATGCGCTGATGGGCCCGAACGGGTCGGGCAAGTCCACCCTGGCCAACGTCCTGCTGGGCAATCCGGCCTACGAGGTCACATCGGGAGCCATCAGGTTCCGGGGTGAGGACATCACCGGATGGCCCACCGACGTGCGGGGCAAGGCCGGGATCTTCCTGGCCTTCCAGGAGCCCGAGGCCATCGGCGGGGTGCCGGTCATCCAGTTCCTGCGCCAGGCCCTCTCCGCCCGCCGGGGCATGGACCTGTCGGTGCTCGAGGTCCGCCTGATGATGATGGAGTGGATGGAGAAGCTGGGCATGGACCCGGCCTTCGGGGAGCGTCACCTGAACGACGGCTTCTCCGGGGGCGAGAGGAAGCGCAACGAGATCCTCCAGATGGCCATCCTGGAACCAGAGCTGGCCATCCTCGACGAGACCGACTCGGGCCTCGACGTCGACGCCCTGCGCACCGTGGCCAAGGGCGTCCACACCGTGCGGGCGGCACGACCCGAGCTGGGTGTCCTGGTCATCACCCACTACCAGCGCATGCTCGACGAACTGGCTGCCGATCGGGTACACCTGTTGGTGGACGGAGTGGTGGTGGCCGAGGGAGGGCCGGAGCTGGCCCTGTCACTGGAGACCGAAGGGTACGACGCATGGCGCCACTGAACGAGTCCCGCCACGGGCTGGACGTGACCACACTCCGCAAGGACTTCCCCCTGCTGGCCCGGGAGGTCAACGGGCATCCCATCACCTACCTGGACTCGGCGGCCTCGGCCCAGCGCCCGGTGCAGGTCCTCGACGCCATGCGGGAGTACGACGAGACCACCCACGCCAACGTGCACCGCGGTGTCTACGCCATCGCCGAGGAGGCCACACGGCGGTTCGAGGAGGCCCGGCACAACGTGGGCCGGTTCATCGGTGCCCCCGACCCCGCCCGCGAGGTCGTCTTCACCAAGAACGCCACGGAGGGGCTCAACCTGGTGGCCCACACCTGGGGCCGCACCCACCTGCACGAGGGCGACACCATCGTGCTCACCGAGATGGAGCACCACGCCAACATCGTCCCGTGGCACATGCTGGCCGCCGAGCGCGGCCTGACCATCCGGTGGATCCCGGTGGACGACGACGGTGGACTGGTCCTCGACAACCTCGAGGCCCTGGTGGACGGGGCCAAGCTCGTCGGCATGACGTGCATGTCGAACGTGCTCGGCACGCTCAACCCCGTCACGGACCTGGCCAGCCGGGCCCATGCCGCCGGGGCCCTGGTCGTGGCCGACGCGTGCCAGGCGGTCCCCCACCTGCCCACCGACGTGGCCGCACTCGGCGTCGACCTCCTCGCCTTCAGCGCCCACAAGATGCTCGG
>Ga0181534_10001474_pt1 | contig 15308 bp, 11 predicted proteins | sample PEATcosm2014_Bin_37_FD_119758 | JGI IMG/M metagenome (GOLD analysis project Ga0181534, IMG submission 119758) | Peatland microbial communities from MTU Mesocosm Facility, Houghton, MI, USA - PEATcosm2014_Bin17_10_metaG | ecosystem: Environmental > Terrestrial > Soil > Wetlands > Peat | place... | reverse complement strand
CCACCAGCGAGAGGGTGCCCTGATCGAGTACGGTGCCCCCGTCGCGCGACAGCGTCGTGACGCTGACGGGCCCCGCGGACAGCGCGCCGGTCACCAACCCCAGGTCCTCCTCCGGCAGGGTGAAGATCACCGAGATGGGTTGTACCTGAGTCACCACCACGATGCCCGTGGTCGCCGAGGCGTGCACGATGTTGCCCGGATCGACGAGGCGTATGCCCGTGCGGCCGTTGATCGGCGAGGTGATCCGCGTGTACTCGAGCTGGGTTCGAGCGTTGTCGATCAGCGCCTGATCGACCTGCAGCTGGGCGTCGAGCTGATCGACCAGCGCGCGCGCCGTGTCGACGGTTTGCTTGCTTGCCAGATCCTGCGGCTGCAGCACGATGTAGCGCTCGAGATCGCGTTTGGCGTTCGCCAGCTGTGCGGCATCCTTCGCCTTGGTGGCGAGCGCCTGGGCGTACGCGGCCCGATTGGGCCGGGGGTCGATTTCCGCCAACAGGTCGCCCTTTTGCACGGTCTGCCCTTCGGTGAAGGCGATCTTCTGCAACTCGCCGTCCACGCGCGCGGTCACCGTCACCGTGTAGAAGGCCTGAACGGTGCCGAGCCCCGTCAGATAAACGGGAACGTCCGACCGCGTCACCGCCGCGGCGTCGACCGCGATCGGCGTGGAGGCATCGGCCGTCGCGGCGTCGGCCGGCTTGTGAACCAGCGCGCGCCAGGCGATCAGCAGCACCGCGGCCGCCGCGAGTATCCCAATCCAACCGTGCTTACGGATGCTCGAGAAGTAGTTCATCGATGATTCACCCTTGCTGCCACCCGCCGCCGAGCGCAGTGAACAAATCCACCAGCGCCTGCAGGCGCAGATAATTCACTTGCACGAGCTCATCCTGCGCACTGAACAGCGCGTTCTCCGTGTTGAGCACGGTCAGAATGTTCACTACGCCGGCGGACATCTGTGTCTGCGCGAAATCAAAGGCGCGCCGGGCGGTGGTCACGGCGTCCTGCTGCCGCTTTTGTTCCTCGGCCGTCTGCTGAGCCGCGATTAGCGCGCCCTCGACGTTGCTGAACGCCGTGATGACCGTTTTGTGGTAGGTCGTCAGCAGTTCGGTATAGCGCGCCTTGCTGTAGTCCACCTGGCCGCGCAGGGCGCCGCCGTGAAAGATCGGCTGGGTCAGGCCCGCGGCGATCGAGTACACGCGGTTCGGCGGGCTTATCAGGGAGGTCAGCGCCGCGCTCTCATAGCCGCCGCCCGCGGTGAGCACGATGTCGGGGAACAACGCCGCGCGGGCGACGGTGATGTTCGCGTTGGCGGCGATCAATTGTTGTTCGGCCTCCGCCACATCCGGGCGGCGCGCGAGCAGCTGCGAAGGCAAACCCTCGACGACCGCCGGGATCGCCAGATTGGCGAGCGAACCGCGGTCGACGTCGAACGACTCCGGCGTCTTGCCGATGAGCACGGCGAGCGCATAGACGGTCTGGCGAAATTGCTGCAGCAGCGGCGGCAGCGCGGCGTTCAACAGCGCCACCGTCGTTTCTTGCTGGGCGACATCGAGCCCGGTCGCGGTGCCGGCTGATTGCTCCAGCCTGAACCCCCTGAGGATCTTCTGGCCGTTGTCCAGATTCTGCTGCGCCACCGCGATGCGGTCGCGCAGCTCGAGGGCCTGAAAATACGTGGTGGCGACGCTCGAGATCACGGTCAGCGCGACGGTTTGCCGGTCGTAGCGGGTCGCCATCGCGGTGGCGCGTGCGGCGTCTCGGGCGGCGCGATTCTTGCCCCAGAAATCGAGCTCGTAGCTCGCGCTCAGCTCCGGATTGAACTCGTTGAACACCCGCGGGCCCAAGCCCGTGACCTGCGCGCGCTCGCGGGTGGCGGTGACTCCCAGATCGAGCGAGGGCAGAAGGGGGGCGCCGGCAATGCGCGCCTGCGCGTCCGCTTCCTGAACGCGGGCGATGGCGCCGGCCAGGTCATCGTTGTTGCGCTCGGCCTGGAGGATCAGCTCATCGAGCTGCACCGAGCCGAATCCATGCCACCACTCGGCTGAAGGCCACACCGAGGCGGGCGAGCCGCCGCTCTGGGCGGCGCCGTCGGCCCGCGCGGCGGGGGCGGTCTGAGGGGTGCCGCCGCCAGACTCGTGCCATTGCGCCGGCGCGGCAATGTCGGGCCGCTGGTAGGCGGGTCCCACGCGGCACGCCGCCAGCCACGCGCAGACGCAGCCGCAGAGCAAGAGCCTGATGGGTTGCCATTTCATGCGGCCACCCTGGGCTTACGGCCATTAAACACGAGTGGTCGGATTGTTAAGATCCGTTAATCCTTGACCCAGTCGACGCAATGGGCGGAGCTCACGCCAGATGGGCATCGATGAGCGCGCGTACGGCGGGCAGAGACGCGCCAATGGGGCCGCTGCCGAGCGGGAAAATCAGACGGGTAAAATATCCGCCGTCCAGCAGCAGCATCAGCGCGTCGCCGAGATACTCGGGGTCGCGCGCACCCATGGCGCGGGCCAGGGCGTGCAGGCGCTTGCGCACCTGTTCCTTGTAACGGCGCACCAGGGCGCTCAATTCGTCCTCGCCGCCGGACAGTTCCGCCGCCGCGTTGCCGAGGGCGCAGCCGCGGCAGTGGCTGGAGAGGGCGATCTCCATCTGTGCCTCGAACAGAGCCTCGACCTGGCGGCGGGGATCGCCGGGGTATCGAGCCACCGCGGCATCCCACCAAGCCCAGTATTCACGTTCCTGTTCGCGAAGGTATTCGGCGACCAGCGCTTCTTTGGACGCGAAGCTGCGGTAGAAGCTCATTTTGTTGGAGCCGGCCTCCGCGGCAATCGCATCGACGCCCACGCCGCGGATGCCGCGCCGGTAGAAGAGCTCACAGGCGGTCTCAAAGATACGGTCACGCACGCGGGACTTGGGAGCCGGCGCGACCTCGCCCGGCGTTGCCCGGCCTAAACCCGATTTGTCCTGACTCATGGCGAACTCGCGGAGACTCATGTTACCAGATAGTAACATAAAAGCGGCGCCTCGCGCTGTGGCGCATATATTGGGCACGGTGAAGTTGAGAGGTACGAGCAATCGTCCGGCGGGACCGCTGCGCGACAACTTGATCCCCGTTGTCGCGCAGCGGTTTCCCCTGCCGGGCGATGCCCTAACAGGTCAAATCAACTGTGCCGAGAGATCTAGGACAGCGGCGTCGCCGAATGCGATGTCGAATCTCGCTCCAGCTCGGCGTGCTTGGCCGGGCTGTCCGGGAGCGCGGGAGCGTCAAACACATCCCTCGTCAGCAGCTCGCGCACCATCACGACGAATCCAAGCACGAGAACGGCACCGAAGGTTGCGAACAACACGAACAGAACGACGTAGCGCATCAGTCTCTCACGGATTTAGAGCTCACCTGCCATTCGCGGCGCTCTCAAAGATGGCCCAGGCAGCCCGCGCACGCGGCAATCGGCGCCGCCGCCAGCGGCGCGGGCTTCAGCGCGGCGGCCTTCGGCGCTGCGAGCCTCGGCGCTGCGGGCATTGGTGCTGCGGGCTTCGGCGCCGCGGGCATTGGTGCTGCGGGCATTGGCGCTGCGAGCCTCGGCGCTGCGGGCATTGGCACCACGGCGATCGGTACGGCCGGCCGCCGCGAGGTCCGGTGCAAGCCGACCATCGCGCTGGCATACAGCCACAAGAACACCGCAATGACACTGCCGCCCGGCAACGACAGCACTTCCGGATCGAAACCGCCGCCGATGCTCTGGAGCCGCGCCGCGATTCGTCCGGCGCTCGATTCGATAAAATTCAACATTTCCATCTCCTACATCGTCGGCAATCGAGCCGTCGCGGAAGCTGCCTGAACAACATATGCCTGGGCAACAATTCGGGCTAAAAAAATCTCAAGCGTTGGCCAACATCCGTTTCAGCGTCCTCTCCACTTCGCGCACCTGGGCCTTGGTGACTCCTTTCAGCAGCCGGTTGACCACCTTGGTCAGACAGGCCTGCATCTTCGGAAAGGCCGCCTTACCCTGCTCGGTCACCTCGAGAGCCATGGTGCGCCGGGTATGAGGGAGGGCGACGCGCCGCAACAGGCCCTTGGTCTCCAGACGGTCGATCATGCGGCTCATGGCGCCGCGGTCGTAATCCATGAACTTGCACAATTCGCACGCCGAATTCGCATGTCCCTTGAGCACGTTGGCGATGATCACATACTGGGCGGCGGTGACTTCGAGCGACGCTACCTCCTCGTCGCGCAGAAACTCCTGATCCACTCCGCTCAGCATGGCAACCCGCACCTGGCTCAGCAGAGGCGCCAGGCTGTTGTTCAGCTCCATGGTTTTCGGGTCGTAGATTTCGCTCATATTGGTGCCAGCAGCATCTAAGTTCGTCATGATAGATGCCTCGGCAACTATTGTCAAGGCAGCAACGGCTTCAGGCGGCTTGAACGCATCGGAGAATGGGAATGTATGTAATGTCCCCGCATATGGGCTCGCGACCCGGGCTCGCGACCCGGGACGTCATGATGTCGCACAGACGCGTCGGCGCATCCTCACAGTGGATCGGGCGCAAAGCCGTCGATACTCATGCCGGCTCCTTGGCGATGAGGCCGCGCGCCGGTGTATCCTCCGAGGCGAATGACCCATACCGTATTTGCGCTTCTGCTGGCCGTTACGGCGTTCGGGTCTGTTGCATGGGCCGCCGATCCGCAGCCCTACCGGGTCGAGATCGCATCGGTGGGGAACAGCGATATGAATGCAGCTCTCAAGGCGACCTCCGATCTGGTGTCGCTGCGCGGGACGGCGCCCGTCAGCCCTTTCGGCCTCATCGCGCGTGCGCGCGGCGACGTCGACCGGCTCACCACCGCGCTCGAGAGCTACGGCTACTATCAGTGCACCGTGTCCATCAGAATCGACGGCCTGCTGGTCAGCAACCCCGGCCTCGCCGACGCGTTGACCGCGCTGCCGAAGGGCACGGACGCGCATGTCGCGGTCAGCTTCACCTTGGGACCGCAATATCGTCTGCGGCGCATCGATATCGACGGCGACTTGCCCGATTCGGCGCGCCGCACGCTCGGTCTTGCCGCCGGACAGCCCGCCGTCGCCGCGGCGGTGCTCGCGGGGGGCGCGCGCATGCTGACCGCGGTGCAGGAATTGGGATACGGTTTCGCCAAGGTGGATCCGCCGGTGGCCTACGAGGCCGCGGATGCGCCCGTGCTCGACCTTCGTTTCCACGTCGTGACGGGACCCAAGGTGAATATCGGCGTCATCCGCTTCGAGGGGCTGCAGCGGGTGCATGAGTCGCTGGTGCGGGCGAGGCTTCTGCTGCACACCGGCGATCCCTACAGTCCCTCGGCCATAGAACGGGCGCGCCACGATTTGCTGTCGATGGGCGTGTTCAACCAGGTCACCTTGGTGATCGGCACCGCGGCGGATGCCTCCGGCGGCGTCCCGATCACCTTCAAGATGCACGAGCGCCTGCGCCACGCGATTTCCGTCACGGCCGCGTATTCCAGCGACCTCGGCGGCAGCGGCGGCGTCACCTGGACGGATCGCAACGTGTTCGGCAATGCCGAGCAGTTGACCGTCGCCGCATCCGTGATCAACCTGGGCGGCAGCGATACGACCGGCATCGGCTATGACACGAGCGTCAAGTACCTCATGCCGGATTTCGGGCGGCGCGACCAGTCACTGCAGTTCGCCGTCGGCGCGATCAAGCAGTCGTTGCAGGCCTACGATCAAACGGCGCGCACCACGGGCGTGACCCTGACCCGCAAATTCTCCGCCATGTGGAGCGCCAGCATCGGCGACACGACGACCGATGAGCAAATCATTCAAGAGTCCACGACTCACTTTTACACTCTGTTCGCGGTGCCCTTGAATCTCAACTTCGACTCGACCAAGCTCGCCTCGCCGCTCGATGATCCGCGCCGCGGCTTGCGTGCGACGTTGAGCGTGACCCCGACGCTCGCACTGGGCCATCCCAACGCCACGTACATCATCAGCCAGATCAAGGCGGCCGCCTACTTCGACCTGAATCACCTGCTGCCCACCGCGCCCGGCCGGACGGTACTTGCCGCCCGCGCGCTGGCGGGCCTCGCGCAAGGCGCGGGGGAATACAGCCTGCCGCCGGACCAGCGCTTCTACGCGGGCGGCAGCGGCACCATTCGCGGCTATGCCTATCAGTCGGTCGGTCCGAAGTTCGCCGACGACGGCCTGCCTACCGGCGGCACGGCGATTTCGGCGGCCGGCGTGGAATTGCGCCAGCGCTTCGGCAGCAGTTTCGGCGCCGCCATCTTCCTGGACGGAGGCCAGGTGAGCGACTCTATCAAAGGCGTGGCCGGTGAGACCCGCATCGGCGTCGGGGCGGGTGTGCGGTATCACACACCGATCGGACCCATCCGCTTGGACATTGCCGTCCCGACGAAGCGCACCAGCATCGAAGTATCCTCGCCGAGCCCACAGCGCGTCACCGACGCTCCCTTCCAGGTCTACATCGGACTGGGACAGGCCTTCTGATGCGCCGCGCGCTGAAAACCTGCGCATGGGCCGCGGCGGGTCTCGCGCTGCTGATCGTGCTGCTGATCGGGGCTCTGCTGGTCGCGGGCAACACCGGCCCCGGCCGCGCGATGATCGAAGATCTGACGCGCCGCCTGACCGCCGGTCATGTCTCGCTCTCGGGACTGGGGGGCTCGTTTCCCTCCCATTTGACACTCGAGCGGCTGCAGCTGCGCGACTCGCGCGGGGTGTGGCTCAGCGCCGAGCGGGTGACGCTCGACTGGTCGCCGCTGGCCTTGCTGGCGGACCGCCTGCAAATCGAGGCCTTGCATGCGGTGGGCGTGGAGATGGAGCGCCTGCCCGAATCATCGCCGGACACGCACGGCGGCCCCGTGTCGATACCGCGCATCGATGTCGCCGGCATGGCGGTGGATGTGCTGAAGCTCGGGCCGCAACTCGCGGGCTCGCCCGCATCGCTCACGCTGCGCGGCAGAGCGCATCTGCGTTCCGTGCAAGACATGGTCATCAGCGCGGCGGCACATCGCATCGGCGGCGACGGCGATTATGAATTGCAGTTGCGGTTCGATCCGAAACGCATGGATGCGGCGCTCAATCTGCACGAGCCGGCCGGCGGACCTCTGGAGAATCTGCTCGAGCTGCCCGGCCTCGGCCCACTGGCGGCGAAGGTGAACCTGAGCGGACCGCGCGAGGCCCTGCGCCTCGAGCTGTCCGTCGATGCGGGCGGCCTGCACGGGGGCGCGCAGGGCAGCCTCGATGTCACCGCTCTCTCGGCGGACCTCGAATTTGCACTCGACTCCCCGGCGCTGGCGCCGCGGGCGGATCTTGCCTGGCAGCGCGCGAACCTGCATGGGCGCTGGCATGGCAGCATCAAGGCGCCGCAGGCGGAGGCGCATCTCGAGGCGGCCCAATTGCGGCTGCCGGGCGGCACCGCGCTCGCCACCGTCAGCGGCGATTTCTCGGCCCGTTCGGGAACGGCCGCTGGGCATGCGGTGGTCGGCGGATTGCGGATTCCGGGACCCGCGCCGGGGCTGCTTGAGGACTCGGCGCTGACCCTCGATGCATCGATGCGGCTGGACGAGGCCGCGAGGCCGCTCGATCTTACGGCCTCGCATCGATTGTTCTCTCTGCATGCCACCGCCGAAACGGCGGCGGAGGCCGCCGGCGAGCGGCACGCGACTTTGGAGCTGCGCCTGCCCGATCTGGGGTCCCTCGGCGCGCTCGGCGGCCCCAGCGTGGGCGGCAGCGCGCTCGTCAAGGCGCAGCTGCGCAGTGATTCCGCGGCCACGCATTTGACTCTGGACGCGAACGCGACGCTTCGCGCCGGGAAGGAGATCTGGTCAGGGCTGGTGGGCACGAGCGCGAACATGCAGCTGTCGGGCACGCTCACCGGGCGGGCCGTAACTCTCGAGAGCCTGAAATTCACCGGCCAATCGGTGTCACTGACGGCGAGCGGCGAGGTGTCGTTGCCGGAGCCTGGCTCAGCGAATCCCCAGGCGCTGCGTGCCCGCTGGGAGCTCAATGTGCCGGACCTCAAGCCACTGTCGCCGTCGCTGGCCGGCACCGCCAGGGCATCGGGGTCGCTGAACGGACCGATGACGGCGTTCTCCGGCGAGGCGCAGCTGACTTCAACTCTCTCGATACACGACTCGCCCAGCGGCACGCTGTCCGCCACGGCAAAATTGAGCGGTCTGCCCTCGGCGCCGAGCGGCACCTTCGCGGCACAGGGCCTGTTGGACGGGGCGCCCCTCGATGTCGATGTGGCCGTGGAGCGCGGTCCCGAGGGCTCCGTGCGCGGAGTCATTCACCGCGCCGAGTGGAAGAGCGCACGGGCGGACGGCGATGTCACGGTGGCGCGCGCCTCGGCGCTCACCCACGGTCAATTGCACCTGCAGTGGGGGACGCTCGCCGACCTCAAGGACTTGCTCGGAACGCCGCTCGCCGGCAGCCTCGGGGGAACTCTCGAGTTGCATCCCATTCAAGGGCGCACCCATGGGCAGCTGCACCTGGACGCGCGGGATCTCAAGGCCGGGCCGTTCATGGGCAGCGCGCAGCTCGGCGTGGAGGGCGTCGCCGATGCGTTGGGATTCAAGCTCGATGTGCAGGCGCCGGCCCTTTACGGGGCCGCCGCGAGCGTGACCGCGAGCGGGTCACTGGACTTCGATGCGCGCGCCATTGCGGTGGCGAGCATGGCGGCGAAGTATCGTGGGCAGGATCTGAAGCTGCTGTCGCCCGCGCGCATCGATCTCGCGAATGGCGTCGCAGTCGACACGCTCAAGCTCGGGGCGCAGCACGCAGTGCTCGAGGTCGAGGGCGAGCTCTCGCCCGCCCTCGACCTGCGTGCCTCGCTGCACCAGCTGGACTCCTCTCTCGTGGATGTGTTCGTACCCGGACTGTTGACATCGGGCGCGGTGGAGGCGCGGGCGCAATTGCAGGGCAGCTGGGCCTCCCCCACGGGCGATGTCGGGCTCGCGGCGACGGGTTTGGCGCTGTCGGACGATGCCGCCTTCGGTCTGCCCTCGCTCGATCTGCACGCCACCGTCCATTTGATGGGGGACGACGCTAAGGTCGATGCCCAGCTCACGGCGGGCACGGCATCGCGTCTGAGCGTGAGCGGGCAGGCGCCGCTGTCCGCCGGCGGCACGGTGCAGTTGAAAATAGGCGGCAGCCTCGATGTCGGGATGATCAATCCGCTGCTCGAGGCACGCGGCCAGCACGCCGGGGGCGAGCTGACGATCGATGCAACCGTGGCAGGCAGCGCCGCGGAGCCGAAGATCGACGGAACGCTGAATCTGGCGAAGGGCAGCGTTCGCGATTATGTCCATGGCGTGAGCCTGACCGACATCAGCGCGGCCGTGGTCGGCAGCGAAGGCACCTTGCAGATCAAGAGCCTGACGGCTACGGCCGCGCCCGGAACGATTTCGGTCACGGGCAAGATCGGCGTGCTGCAAAAGGGAGTGCCGGTGGATCTGACTGTCAAGGCGCAGAACGCCCAGCCGCTGGTCAGCAAATTGGTGACGGCGAATCTCAATGCGGAGCTGCACGTGAGCGGCACCGCGCGCGAGCGTCTGAACATTGCCGGAAAGGTGGATTTGAACCGTACGCTGATCGGTATTCCGAACAGCATGCCGCCCGACGTCGCCGTGCTCGATATACGCCGGCGAGGCAAGGCCGCGCCGGCAGTTCCCGACAAGCAAGTGCTGATCGCGCTGGAGGTGGCGGTGCACGCGCCACAGCACATTCTGGTGCAGGGCCGGGGGCTCGATGCGGAAATGGGGGGCGACCTGCAGATCGGCGGCACGTGGGACGCGCCCTTCGTGAGCGGGGGATTCGATCTGCAGCGCGGTAGCTTTTCGCTCTCCAGCAACAAGCTCAATTTCACCGCGGGCCGCGTCAGCTTCAACGGGGCCGGCCTCAAGAACAAGATCGACCCGACGCTGGACTTCACGGCGCAGACGGCGATCACGGGTGCGACCGCGACCTTGCGCATCACCGGCCTTGCGGATGCTCCGCAATTCGAATTCACCAGCAGCCCAGCGCTGCCGCAGGACGAAATCATGGCGCTGCTGCTGTTCGGCGTGCCCGCCAGCCAGCTGACGGGGCTGCAGCTGGCGCAGGTCGGCGTGGCGCTCGCAACCTTGAGCGGCGTGGGCGGCGACAGCAGCCTCAATCCGCTGGTGAAACTGCAGAAGAGCCTGGGACTCGACCGGCTGACCGTCGGCTCGGGCACCACCAACACGCCCACAGGGCCTGAGAGTGCCGGCGCCGCGATCGAAGCGGGGCGCTACATCACCAAACGCGTCTACGTCGAGGCGAAGCAGAGCACCACCGGCACCAGCCAGCTGGAGGCGGATGTGGAGCTGACCAAGCACTTGAAGCTACAGACGCGATTGGGAAACGGCACGGGATCGGTGGTGGGAATCACGCCGGAGAACGATCCCGGCAGCAGCGTCGGGTTGACGTATCAGTTCGAATATTAGCGGCGGGCCTTGCGCGAACGCATACAATGCGCGCTTTTCACCGCGGAGATAAGCTGATGGCCGAACGGATACGACTCTTTAATGGGTATTTCCCTGCTGTGCGCCGGGCTCGGCGCGGCGCCGCTGAGCGCCGCCGAGCATCCGTCGCCGAGCGATGCACCGGATACGAAAATATCCGTTGTTCCCGAGCCCACCGAGTCGCCGCGCTATCTGCACGATGAATCCAAGGCGACTCAAGGATCGATCAGTGTCGGCGGACATGCGCTCGGCTACCAATCCGAAGCCGGCATCCTGGTGGTGCATGTCAAAGACCCGATGGACGACGATGCCCCGCCGCTGCGCGAGGACAGAACCGGTCCGCCGCCGCCGCAGCCGGCCGAGGCCGGAATGTCCTATGTCGCCTATTTCCGCGGCGACAAGGAAGACCCTCATCGCCCGATCACCTTCCTTTACAACGGCGGACCGGGTTCGTCCACGGTCTGGCTGCACATGGGCGCCTTCGGGCCGAAGCGGGTGGTGACGGCGGACGATACCCACAGCCCGGCCGCTCCCTATCGCATCATCGACAATGAATACAGCCTTCTGGATGTGAGCGATCTGGTGTTCGTCGATGCCCCCGGCACGGGATTCGGGCATCTGCGGGGAGCGGACAAGGAGAAGGCGTTCTACGGCGTCGATCAGGACGCGCACGCGTTCGCCAATTTCATCGTCGAGTTCCTGTCGCGCCACAATCGGTGGAATTCGCCGAAGTATCTGTTCGGGGAGAGTTACGGAACCACGCGCTCCGCGGCGCTTGCCAACATCCTCCAGAGCGAGAAATCCCTCGACCTCAACGGCGTGATTCTGCTGTCGCAGATATTGAACTTCGACGACAGCGTCGATCAGCCGCAGTTCAACCCCGGCGTCGATCTGCCCTACGCGCTGGCCCTTTCCACGTACACGGCGACGGCGTGGTACCACCACAAGCTGCCGAATCAGCCCGCCACGCTCGAACCCCTGTTGAAGGAAGTCGAGAGCTTTGCGTTGACGGACTACCTTCAGGCGCTGGCGGCCGGCTCGGCCTTGAGCGCCGAGCGGAAATCGCAGATCGCGGCCCGGCTGCACGACTATACGGGACTGCCACCCGATTACATCGAGCGCGCCAACTTGCGGGTCAATGGCGGGGAGTTCGAAAAGACGCTGCTCGGCAGCGATATCACGACCGGCCGGCTCGATACGCGCTTTGCGGGACCCACCATCGATCCGATGAGCAAGGAAGCCGATTACGATCCGCAAGCGGCGGCCATCTCCTCGGCCTATGTGTCGGCGTTCAACGATTATGTGCGGACCACGCTCAAATTCGGGGACAAAAAAACTTACAAGCCGGAATTCGATGCCGACAAACTCTGGGACATGCTGCACCAGCCGCCGGGCGCGCCGGCCAAGGTGGCGGGTCCGGTCAATGTCATGCCGGACCTCGCGGTCGCGATGAAGCAGAACCCGAACCTCAAGGTGCAGCTGAACGGCGGATATTACGATCTAGCGACACCGTATTTTGCCGCCGTTTACGAGCTGCGCCAGCTGCCCATACAGAGCTCCCTCCAAGCCAATATCGAGATGCACTTTTATACCTCCGGACACATGGTTTACGCCCATGAACCGGACTTAAAGGCATTACATGCGAATGTCGCGGCGTTCATTGAAAAGACGAGGAATACTGTCGGCAAATGATCGGCGACCGGCGCCGGCCACCATCGGGGCGCCCCGCCCCGCAGGCGCTGGTACGCATTTTGCTTCGTTTGAGGGTGAGGATTCCAAACGGAATCCGCCTAAGCAATAATTATGACCAAATCGTGACAGTCTCATACCTCAGAAGGGGGGTCCATGCAGAATCACGTTCAATCGGGATCCGCGATGGATTCCGCGCAGGCGGCCGGCGGCCGGATGCCGGGCGCACAGGGGTTGCCGCTTTCTTCGGCCGGCTCCTCTTTCCGGGGAATCGAGCTGGCGTCGGACCTGTTGACCCGCCTGTTTCGCCGCCTGCCATTCAGCCTCACGCTGCGGCTGTGGAACGGCGCCGCGCTGCGCGTCGGCGCGATCGAATCGGGCGCTAAGAGCGCGCCCTTCGAGCTGGTGTTCCGCAATCCCGAAGTGGTGTGCTCGGCGGTGCTCGGCAGAGATCCGCTGCGGCTTGCCGAAGCTTATTTTCGCGGCGACCTGGATATCGAGGGGGATTTCTTCGCCGCTCTCGAGCTCAAGGATCATCTTCTGGGGCTGCAGATATCGTTGGGCGAGCGGGTCGCCGCCGCCGCCGCGGCGCTGCGATTGCGCGCCCTGAACGCCAACCTAAGTGAGGCGCGAGTGCGCTGGTCCCCCTCGCATGCACGCATCGTGAAGGCGCACTCCAAGTCGGAGAACCGCGAATCCATCCAATTCCACTACGACGTGTCGAACGAATTCTATGCGCTCTGGCTGGACCGGTCGATGGTTTACTCCTGCGGCTATTTCGAGAGCCGGGACGCCGGTCTGGATGCCGCCCAGGAAGCGAAGCTCGACCATATCTGCCGCAAGCTGCTGCTGCAGCCGGGGGAGAGATTTCTCGACATCGGCTGCGGCTGGGGTGCGCTGCTGATTCACGCGGCGCGGCGCTACGGCGTGCGGGCGCATGGCGTGACCTTGAGCCCGCAGCAGCTCAAGGTGGCGAGGGAGCGGATTGCGCAGGCGGGGCTCGAAGACCGGGTCAGCGTCGAGCTGCAGGATTACCGCGACATTCCCGGCGAGTCGGAGTACGACAAGATCGCCAGCGTCGGCATGTTCGAGCACGTCGGCCTGAAGAACCTGCCCGTGTATTTTTCCGCCGTGCATCGCTTGCTCAAGCCCTACGGGCTGTTCCTCAACCACGGGATCACGCACGACTCCGAGGGCTGGCAGAGATCCATTTCCACCGAATTCATCAACCGCTACGTCTTTCCCGACGGTCAACTCGACAACATCAGCAACATCCAGCGCGTCATGGAGAGAGCGAGATTCGAGATCGCGGATGTCGAGGCGCTGCGCCCCCACTACGCGCTGACGCTGCGGCACTGGGTTGCGAACCTGGAGCGCAATCACGCGCGCGCCCTGCAGTATGTGAACGAGGCGACTTATCGGGTCTGGCGCTTGTACATGGCGGCCTGTGCGCTGGAATTCGAGTCCGGGGACATCGGCATCTATCAGGTGCTGGCGGGCAAACGCACGGCGGGGGATCTGCCCGTGCCGCTCACCCGGCGGCACTTGTACTGCTAGTCTGCTAGGAGCTGTCTGAGCATTCCGCGTGAGCCGCGTTGGCGCTGCAAGGGAGCGGATGCAAGGCGCGCGGCGCCGGCCGTGATCATATCTCGCCACAGTGAGTTTCAGGCGATCGCCACGCGGGGTAAGCCGCTGCGCGACAGCGTAACGGTCAATATTACCGCGCACTCAGCGGTCGGTCTGCTTCTGCTTGATCGCGTGCATGAGCGCGTGCGCATCGGCGGGCTTGGTCATCTCGGCAACCTGCGAGTCCGGTCTGGCGCGAAGGGCGGTCAGCTCGCTCCGCAGTTCGTCGACGATCTGCAGAATCTTCGTCACTTTCTGCTCGCTCAAGAGATTGATCTGTAGATCGAGGTGGGAGCGGTGCGCGGCGACGTGCGCCATCCGATTTTGGCGAATGAGGACGGCGACGGTCAGCAGCAGGGCATTGGAGCTCACCAATCCTTGCAGCCAGAAGAAGGGCGGCTCATCCAAGGGGTGCCACCCCAGATGGGCTTCCCATCCGTTGATCAGCATCCATAGGACGATGAACGCTATGGCGGACCAGAAGTACGCCGGGCTGCCGAAGAAGTCGCTGATCTTTTCGATGAGCAGCTGCGGCCCGGAGATCCGCGCGACTTCGCCGGCTTCGAAGTCGGAGAGCAGATTGAGATTGTCCTTGGCGGAGGGGGACAGCTCGGCCGCCTCGTCCATCTTCTCGGATTCCTTGGATTCGGCGGATTCCTTGGATTCGGCGGATTCGGCGGATTCGGCGGATTCCGCGGATTGCTCTGATTGACGTTCCATGTAGATTTGAGACTCCCGGCAGGGAACAAGAGTTCGATAGCTAATGCGCGTAGCGGTCGGCGAGCGTCTGGTCCAGTGGCGGCGTGATCAGCTTCGATATCGCCGCCGCCAATGCCGCCGTCACCATGGGCGTCACCCAGGCGATCGAGAAAAATCTCAAGGGTGCGAGCAGCGACGGCCACTGCGGCCACACGCCCATGAGGCGCCGCAACGCGCTTTGCGCGGCATCGGCAACCGCGGCGAGGAGCACGGCGGCCGCTCCGACAGCGGCTGCGGCGCCCCATGGCAGCAGACGGGACTTCCAATGCGGGACCGATAACAAATTCCTCAGGCGCACCCGCGCAATATAGCAGCGCCGGTCCGGCAACATCGAGACCGGGAATGTAGGCGATTGCCTACAAAGGACGCGGCGTTCCCAGGCTGGACTGCAACGAAGCGCCGATGAAATACTGCGTGCGGTAGCCCTCCTCAGGAATGCTTATGCAATGGAAACTTCCGGCGCTTGCCCTTGCCGGGCTGGTTGGCTGTCCCGCATGGACCCAGGCGGCGTTCAAGGACTGGCCGAGCTACAACAACACCCTCACGTCCGAGCGCTACTCCACGCTCGATGACATCGATACAAAGAATGTCGCCGGTCTGAAGGTACATTGCAGTTTCGATACCGATGAGCGGGTGTCGTTTCAAACCGGTCTGATCGAAGTGGACGGCGCGCTATACGCGGCCAGCGAGCACGATACCTTTTCCATCGACGCCAACAGCTGCAAGCTGAACTGGCGCGCCCACGCGGATTTTGCAT
>Ga0181534_10001473_pt1 | contig 15313 bp, 16 predicted proteins | sample PEATcosm2014_Bin_37_FD_119758 | JGI IMG/M metagenome (GOLD analysis project Ga0181534, IMG submission 119758) | Peatland microbial communities from MTU Mesocosm Facility, Houghton, MI, USA - PEATcosm2014_Bin17_10_metaG | ecosystem: Environmental > Terrestrial > Soil > Wetlands > Peat | place... | reverse complement strand
TCGGCGCTGCTGTCGCGCGATGCTTGACGGCGCGCGCATCGGCCTGAAGGTCGATGTGGATACCCTGAGGGGCACCCGCGAAGGCGTACCGCGGCTCGCCGCGTTGCTCGAGAAGTACGGCGTCGATGCGACGTTTTATTTCTCGGTGGGCCCCGACAACACCGGGCGGGCCCTGCGGCGCGTGTTCCGCAAGGGATTCGCTCGGAAAGTCGCACGCACCTCGGTGCTCAAGCACTACGGGTTGAAGACCCTCCTGTACGGCGTGCTGCTGCCGGGACCCGATATCGGCCGCAGCGCGGGCGCGGTCATGCGTGCCGTTCACGACGCCGGGTTCGAGGTGGGATTGCACACCTACGATCACGTGCGCTGGCAGGATTACGTGGCCAAGGCCTCGGCGGCCTGGACTCGGGCGGAATTCGAGCGCGGCCTCGCGGCATTCGAGAGAGTGTTCGGTTTTTTGCCGCAATCGCATGCCGCGGCGGGCTGGCAGATCAACGAGCATGGGCTCGACCTGGAACGCGAATACGGCCTGCGCTACGCCAGCGACACGCGCGGCGGGCCGCCGTTCTTTCCGAAGCTCGCACAGGGCCCAAGCTCCTGTCCCCAGCTGCCCACCACCCTGCCCACCTTCGATGAGATCTTGGGTCGCGACGGCGTCGATGAGTCGACGCTCGCCGAGGCGGTGTTTCGTTTGTCCGCCGCCGCGGCCGACACTGATACCGATGAGAATTCGCAGGTGTTCACCTTGCACGCCGAGCTCGAGGGCATGCTGCTGATCCACGCCTTCGAATCGCTGCTGGCAAAGTGGCTGGATGCCGGCGCCTCGATCACGCGCCTGGCTGAGATCCGCGAAATCGCCCTGCGGCACCCTCTGCCCGTTCGAGAGGTGATCATGGGCGATGTGGCCGGGCGGTCCGGACGATTGGCGGTGCAAGCGCCGGGCACGCAGGCCGCGGCGGGCGGGGTTGGCAGGGCGTGAGCGACTCCTCGAGCCGTTCGCGCAACGGCGATCATTGCTCGGACAGGCTCCTGCCCGCCGAGCGGTGGACATACCTGGCGTTGGCCGCGCTGCTGGCCTCGCTATGGCTCGCGATACTAGCTTCTCGGCCGTTGTTCAATCCCGACGAAGGCCGCTACGCGGAGATTCCGCGTGAAATGCAAAGCGGCGGCGATTGGGTCATACCTCACTTGAACGGCGTGGCCTACATCGAGAAGCCGCCGCTGCAATACTGGGCCACGGCCTTGAGCTACCGCTTGCTGGGCCCGAGCGAATTCGCGGCACGCCTGTATTCGGCGCTCACTGCACTCGCGGCCGTTTACCTCGTGTGGCTCGCGGCGGGGCGCCTCTGGGGCATGCCGGCCGCCTGGCGGGCCGCGGCCGTGCTGTCCGGCATGCTGATGTTCGTCGTCCTGGGACAGCTTTTGACCCTGGACATGAGTCTGACCTTCTACATGACGTTGAGCATGACGGCATTTTTGCTCGCGCAGACGGCGGCGCGCCCGCGCCGGTGGATGTTGCTCGCCTGGGCGGCGGCCGGATTCGGGGTGCTCACCAAGGGTCTCATCGCAGCCGCGATCCCTGCGGCGGTGTTGATCCTGTACAGCCTGTATGCGCGCGATTTCGCGCCCTGGCGCCGGCTCTACGTCGCCTGGGGTCTGCCGCTATTCCTTGCCATCACGGTGCCCTGGCACTGGCTCGCCGCGCGGCGGCTGCCGGACTTCCTCGAGTTCTTCTTCGTGCACGAGCATGTGGCGCGCTACCTGACACCCATCGCCGATCGCCAGGAACCGTGGTGGTTTTTCATCGGCGTCTTCGTTGCGGGCAGCATGCCGTGGACCTTGCCGGCGCTGCGGGTGCTTTGCGGCGGCTGGCGCAGGCGCGATGGCGCCGGCGGAGCGGACTTAGGTGCGTATGCGGGTGCGTATGCGGGTGCGTACGTAGGTTCGGACGGCGCTGCCGGCGGCGGTGAGTTCCAACCAGCGCTGTTCCTGTGGATCTGGATCGTATTCACCGGGGTATTCTTTTCGCTCTCCGACTCGAAGCTCATGCCCTACATCCTGCCGGTCATGCCGGCCGTGGCGCTGCTCATCGCCGCGTTGCCGAGGGCGGCGCTCGCGCGCGATTTTTCATTCACGGCCGCACTAACCGTAATGGCCGGCTTGAGCCTGGGCTTCGCGAGCCTCCACTGGCCCAGCGTCATCGCCTCCTCGGACCGCAGCGCCTACTTTGCCCCGCTGGCCCGGCCGCTTCGGCAGATCGCGCTGCTGCTCACGGTGTCGGGCGCCTGCGTGCTGGCGCAGCGTGGGCGCGGCCCGACTCGCGCCGCGGTATTTCTCGGCGCGGGATGGTGTCTGGCCTGGTTGCTGCTGGTCCGCGCAGCCGCCCTGGTCGCGCCCATTTATTCCGGGGCCGGTCTCGCGGCCGCGCTCGATGCCGCGGACCGCGACGCACCCATCTACAGCGTGGGGACGTACGATCAGTCGCTGACCTTTTATCTGCGGCGCACCGTCACCCTGGTGGGGTATCGTGGCGAACTGGATTACGGTTTGCGCAAGGCGCCCGGCGCCGAGATTGCCGACGTGGCGCAATTTCTACGCCTCTGGGCATCGCAGAACCGGGCATACGCCGTGATGGAGAAGAGCATGTTCGATGACCTCAAGAGCCGCGGCGTGCCGATGCGCCTGATCGCGGAGAACGCCACCCAGGCCCTGGTGGCGCGGCCATGAGCTGGATCACCTGGCTGCTCATCCTGACCGGGGTGGGATTGAACGCGGCCGCACAGTTGCTGCTCAAAGTGGCGACCCGGCCGCTGGCGCATTTCTCCGATTTCAGCGCCGACACCATCACCGGCAGCGTGGCCATTCTGTTCAGGAGCCTTCCCTTTTGGACCGGCATGGTGTGCTATGCGGCCAGCGTGTGCGTCTGGCTCGCCGCTCTGTCCAAGGCGCCGGTGAGTACGGCCTATCCCATGTTGTCCTTGGGATATGTGGTGGTCGCGGCAGTCTCGGTACTGTGGCTGGGCGAGAGCATGACGCCGGCGAAGGTTCTCGGAATCGCATTGATTTGCGCCGGTGTGATTCTGGTCTCGAGGAGTTCCGCATGAAGCCCTTTCTTCCCTTCACCCGTCCCTCCATCGATGCGGAGAGTATTGCGGCGGTCGCCGACGTCTTCCGCTCGGGTCAACTCGCCAGCGGTCCCAAGGTGAAGGCGTTCGAGGGGGCGCTCGCGGCCTATCTTGGCGGCAATCGTCACGTGCGGGTGATGACCTCGGCCACGGCGGGCCTCGAGATGGCTCTCGAAGTGGCCGGTGTCGGGGCGGGGGATGAGGTGATCGTTCCGGCCATGAGCTTCGCCGCGAGCGCCAATGTGGTCGCCCGTGTGCGCGCCAAACCGGTGTTCGTCGACATCGACCTGTCGACCCGCAATATCGATCTCGATCGAGTGCCCGCGGCCATCACGGCGCGGACCCGCGCCATCATGCCGGTGCATTTCTCGGGACTGCCGGTGGACATGGAGGCGCTGTACGGATTGGCCGCGGAACGGGGGTTGCGGGTGGTGGAGGATGCGGCACACGCCATCGGATCGCGCTACGCGGACAAGCCCATCGGCAGTTTCGGCGATCTGGTGGTGTTCAGTTTCCACCCCAACAAGAACATGACGAGCATCGAAGGCGGTGCCATCAGCACCGCGGATCCCGAAGCGGCGCAGCTGTTCGAGCAGTACCGCTTCCACGGAATCAAGCGCAACGCGGCCGGCGAGGTGGATGTCATGTTCCCGGGTGCGAAGAGCAATCTGACCGACATCGCGGCTCAGGTGGGCATCGATCAGCTGCGCCGCCTGGATGGATTCAACGCGCGGCGCCGCGAACTGGCCGCGCGCTATTTCCGGGAATTCGACGGCTTCCCGGGCGTGGTCCTGCCGGCGCGCGGCGACTCGGGACACAGCTGGCACATGTTCACGGTGCTCATCGATTTCCGGGCGCGCGGCATGACGCGGCCGGCATTTCAAGAGATCATGGCCGACCGCGGCATCGGCATCGGCGTGCATTATCCGAGCATTCCCAGCCTCAAGTACTACCGCGATCTCGGCTACCGCGAGGAGGACACGCCGGTGGCCGCGCGGGTCGGGCGCGAGACGGTCACCCTGCCGCTGTTTCCGGCCATGAGCGACGACGATGTGGCACGGGTGTGCGGCGAGCTTCGTGAAGTCTTGAATTGACGAGCGCCCCGAATCGAAGCCCGTCGAATCGAAGCCGTCGCATCGAAAGTGCGTCGAATAGACGTGCGTCGAATCGATGGGTGAGGGCGGGCCTGCGTCCACTCTGTAGACGCGTAAACGCGCGAGCCGCGCCCCGCCAGGTCCGGATTGTTGCAGGCGAAAATCGGATGGCGCAGACTGCCCGAGCCGATCCAGCACCAAAGGAACCTAAAACCATGAAGCGTTTCGTTACTCTTGCCGTGGGCTGCGCCATGTTCAGTGCACCGCTCTACGCCGCATTGAAGACGGGCGTCCAAGCGCCTGATTTCACCACGCAGGCGACCCTTGCCGGCAAGCCGTTCACGTTCTCTCTCGCCGATGCGCTCAAGAACGGACCGGTCGTGCTGTATTTCTATCCGGCCGCATTCACGCCGGGCTGCACGGTCGAGGCGCATGAATTCGCCGAAGCCACCGACAAATTCAAGGCCCTGGGCGCGACCGTCATCGGTGTGTCGCACGATCCCATCGACAAGCTCAACAAATTCTCCGTGAGCGAGTGCCGCAATAAGTTCGCGGTGGCCTCGGATGCGGACCAGCACATCACCAAGGCCTATGACGCCGTTCTCGCCGTCAAGCCCGAATTTGCCAATCGCACCTCGTATGTCATCGCGCCCACCGGGGCGATCATTTACGAATACACGGCCTTGGATCCCGACAAGCACGTCGGCAACACCATGGCGGCGGTGGAGAAGTGGAACGCGGAGCACAAGCGTTCCTAGCGCCTCGATTCGGTGAACCGAGGTTATCCCTACATGGCGGTGAGTTAGGTATAAGCTTGCCTCGCCGATAATTACCCACTAAAATATCAAAATAGTGGGTAATCGCAGATTGAGCGCAAGGCTGGGCATTTTGACAGCAACACACCGCCTCTATCGCCTGCACGAACTGGCTATTCGAACCTTGTATTCGGAGGTCAAGGAGCGGGCAAACGCCGCCGGCGAACTTCTGCCCGGTACGCCCGGTACGCTCGTCAAGCGGGCGGGGACCGGCCATGAATACTGGTACCGCTCCTACTATCCACTACCGAAGAAGCGATCCGAAGAATTTGTCGGGTCAGTGAGCGACGCTCCGGCGTACGAGCTGATGCTTGCTCGTATCGCGCACTCGGAATGGACGGCTAAGCAGGTATCCGCGCTATCGAAGCTCGGTTATCAAGTCGCGGATAAGGGCGTCGCCGCCGTTCTCGTCGAATTGCACAACCGAGAGATCTTCCATGCCGGTCTCGTGGTCGTGGGCACGTTGGCCTACATGAGCTGGCTCAACGAGTACGGTGCCGTGGCAACCGCGGCCCGCACGCAGGATATCGATCTCGCGCGGCGACAAAGGTTGAAGCTGGCAACCACGGTCCCGTTCTTATCCAGCATGCAGGCCACGCAGCTCCCCTTTGCCAGCATCCCCGGCATGCCAAGCCACGCACCGTCGACATCCGTGAAGCTGCCGGGCGCCGAGGGCCTGCGTGTCGACATCCTGGCCCCCGGCCGGGTGCTGGGGGAAATCGTGGCGGTGCCGGAACTCGAATGGCACGCACAAACAATCCCATTCTATGACTATCTGCTCGACAACAGCCGCGCTGCGGCAATGCTCGCCGGGGGACACTGCATTCCCATTCGGCTTCCGGAAATTGCGCGCATGATATGGCACAAACTCTATGCGAGCACTCGGCGCACGAACGAGCCATCGAAGGCGGAGAAGGATCTCGTGCAAGCAGTGACGCTGGCGGCCATCCTGATCGAACAAGACAGTGCGCCGCTGCGTGAATCCTTCCTCCATGCGCCTCCGGCGCTGCGCTCAGCCGCGCTTTCTCGACTGCCACGGATCGAATCGCTTCTGGCCGAGCACCTGCAGGCGCGCGATGAGTTTCGGGCGTTGAAATAACGTGCGTTGACTGGAATCTTCTGTATCTCTATGATATACGTTGTACTTGTATATCTTCGGAACGTTATGCGCGTTGCCAAATGGGGGAATAGTCTCGCGGTTCGCCTGCCGGACGCGGTCGTCAAAACTCTCGGCCTCAAAAGCGGCGATGAGATCGAGATTGTCGTAACCGGCGAACGCGAATTCCAAGTGGGACGCGACCGCAGCCGTGAGCGCGCGCTGGCGCGGCTGCGAAAACTCAAAAAACCCCTTCCCAAGGGATTCAAGTTTGATCGGGACGAAGCCAATGCCCGATAAGCGGTTCTTCGACACCAACGTTCTGATCTACGCGTTTTCGACCGACGATCCCCGCAGCGCGCGAGCCGAGGCGCTTTTTGCCGAGGGCGGCGTGATCGGAATTCAGGTCCTCAACGAGTTCACGAACGTCACGCGGCGCAAACTGCGATGGCAGTGGCAGGAGATTGAAGCCGCGCTCGCCACGATCGAAGACTTGCTTGGGCTACGCCTCGAAGGCGCACCAGAACAAAGTCGAAGACGGACGCGGCAGGGCTTATGCCGACCTCTAAGCCGGGCTGATCAGCCGCCCTTCGGGCAGTTCGACACCGCGGGCTTTCCCGCGAAGCGCGCTCTGATCCACTTCAGCTGATCGGGCGTCGAATTCTGCATGGTCGGATCGTGGTCGAGACCCGGGTAGCTGCGGAAGGTCACCGGCTGCTTCGCGGCGCACATCTGTTTGACGGCGGCGCGCACGCCCTCGATGGGCACGGTCTGATCCGCTTCGCCCGCGATCACGAGCAGCGGCCCGCCGATGGGGGCGTTCGCCACGGCGTTGCCTTCGAAAAAGCGATGGATCCACACGCTCTTTTCCCAGTTCGGCCGCAGCAGCGTGCCGGCCGGCAGCGCGGCATAGGTTGCGTATCCATAATAGAAGCAGCCCTTGGTCGTGACGTCGGTGTAGTGCTCGAGCACGCTGTCGGACAAAAGGTCATGCGGATTGAATTCCGGATAGCGCGCCTGGATTCCCGCGGCCATGAAGGCGAGGTAGAAGCCAACGCCGGGGGTGTCGCTCAAGTGACTGAAGAAATCCACCTCTCGCGCCACGCCCGCCACCGACACCGCGCCGAGGTAATTGGCATCTTTCAAGTCGTGCTCCGCTTCGGCCACGCCCCAGACCGCGAGGCCACCCTGCGAATGACCGTCGGCCACCCAGGCCGCTCCCAGGCTAGGCACCGCCGCGCGGGCGGCCGGAATGGAGTAGACGACGTCGCGCGCCTGCGCGACCTTGTTGACGTACTGATGCGGACCGGGGGTGCCAAGTCCGTGGTAGTCGGTGGCAACCACGGCGAATCCGGCGGCCACCATGGGCATCAGTCCCTCATCGCCGTAGTACACATCTTTCATGGCGGACGGCGCGCACAGGCGGGCGACCCCGCTGGTGCCGTGCGCCCAGGCAATGACGGGCCAGCCTTTGGGGCCCGGAGTGCCTGCCGGGATCAGCACCACCCCCGAGGTGGCGACGTCCTGTCCGGTCGCGTCCAATGAATGATAGAGAATGCGCACGGCAGTGGCGCCCTTCGGCAGGGTATAGCCCGAGAAGGCCTCCTTGCGCAGCAGATCGCCCGGTTTGCCCGAGGACAGATTCAAGGGTGGGGAATAGAAATCCGTGATGGGCAGCCGGTCGGCCTGCTCCATTCCCGCGGCCTCCACCAGGGTTTTCGGCATTTCCTGCGCCTGCACCGGGTGCAGCGCGGTTAGTACGAGCGCGCAGCCCAATATTGTCGTCAGCCGCATCCCGATTCTCTCCCGTAGTTCAATTGAACGCCGTTGTCCAAGCGAGCGCCGCCGTCCAATTGCCCGATCCCGGCTATTTGGGCTCGAATTTCAAGGCCACGCCGTTCATGCAGTAGCGCTCGCCGGTGGGCCGCGGCCCGTCGGGAAACACATGGCCTAAATGACCGCCGCAGCGCGCGCAATGCACTTCGGTGCGCGCCATGCCAAGACTGCGATCCGTGGTCGTGCCCACGGCCTGCGGCAGGGGCGCGAAGAAACTCGGCCAGCCCGTCCCGCTGTCGAACTTGGTGGAGGATTCGAACAGCGGCAGGCCGCAGGCCGCGCAGGCATACATGCCGGGCCGGTGTTCCTTGTTGAGCGGGCTGGTGCCGGCGCGTTCCGTGCCGTGCTCGCGCATGACGGCGAAGGTGTCGGCGGGCAACTGCTTCTTCCACTCCTCATCGGAGCGCTTGATCTGCGATTCTGGGGCGGCAGTCATGGAACTCTCCTTCATCGCCATTCGCGGTGGCCGGCGCTCTCCGAGCTGCCGCAGACATCCCGGCCGAGGCTCAGATACGTAGATGTTGTCGCCATCTCGCGCATTATGCCCGCCGGCAGCAGGGGGGGATACCGTCGCCGCCTCAAGCCGCCACGGGTCGCGATTCGCTACAGCGAGTGCCGTGTTTGCTTGTAGACTAGGCGTTTAGGTCAACTGGATGTACGGATGGTGGAGCCTCGCTCGAGCGGCAAGGCCGCGTTGATCTGCGGCTCGATAGCTTACGATACGATTTTGCAGTTTCCGGACCGTTTCAAATCGCACATTCTTCCCGACAAGATTCATATCTTGAATGTGTCGTTCCTAGTACCCGAGATGCGCCGCGAGTTCGGCGGCTGTGCGGCGAACATCGCCTACAGCCTGCAGCTCCTCGGTGACCGTGGGGTGCCCATGGCCACCGCGGGCCACGATTTTGGGCCCTATCGAGAACGCATGGTCGCTCAGGGCATCGACGTCGACCACATCAGGGTGGTGGACGGGACCTTTACCGCCCAAGCCTTCATCACGACCGACCTCGATGACAACCAAATTACGGCCTTCCATCCGGGAGCGATGCAGCATGCGCATTTGAACCGGGTGTCGGACGCGGGGCCCGGCATCGCCCTCGGAATCGTGGCTCCCGACGGCCGGCAGGCGATGATCGAGCATGCGGCGCAGTTTGCGGCCGCACGCATCCCCTTTATCTTCGATCCCGGCCAGGGCCTGCCCATGTTCGGCCCCGAGGAGCTCAAGACCTTCATCGCGCAGGCTCGCTGGGTGGCGGTCAACGACTACGAATGGGGTTTGCTGCAGCAAAAGACGGGCTTCTCGGTGTCCGATATCACGGCCCAGGTCGAGGCCTTGGTGGTCACCCGGGGCGCGGAGGGGTCGATCATCCACACCCAGGAAGGCACTTTGAGCGTGCCCTGCGCCCGGCCAGAGGCCGTGGTCGATCCCACCGGTTGCGGGGATGCCTATCGCGCTGGTCTAATCCACGGTCTGTTGCGCGGCCTTGACTGGGAAACCACAGGCCGGGTGGCCTCCCTGATGGGTGCGATCAAGATCGCGGCGCGCGGCCCGCAGAACCACCGCATCACTGCAGCGGAGTTCGAGCGCCGATATCGGGACAATTTTGGCTAATTTGCAAGGAAATCGACCTATGAGCAGAAGTTTCTCCTTTACCTCGGAATCGGTTTCGGAAGGTCATCCCGACAAGGTGGCCGACCAGATCTCAGACGCGGTGCTCGATGCCATTCTGGCCGCGGATCCGAGGGGCCGGGTCGCCTGCGAGACGCTGGTCAAGACCGGCGTCGTGATCGTTGCGGGCGAAGTCACCACCAGCGCGTGGGTGGACGTGGAAGCCATCGTGCGCAAAACCGTGCTCGACATCGGTTATGACACCTCGGACATGGGCTTCGACGGCGCCAGTTGCGGCGTGCTCAATATCATCGGCAAGCAGTCGCCCGACATCGCGCAGGGCGTGGACCGCAAGGACGAGCGCAAGCAGGGGGCGGGCGATCAAGGTCTGATGTTCGGCTACGCCACCAGTGAAACCGACGTGCTGATGCCGGCGCCCATCACGCTCGCGCACCGTTTGGTGAAGCGCCAGGCCCAGGTGCGCAAGAGCGGCAAGCTGGCGTGGCTGCGCCCGGACGCGAAGAGCCAGGTGACCCTGCGCTATGAGAACGACAAGCCGGTCGGGCTCGAAGCGGTGGTCCTGTCCACCCAGCATTCGGACGACGTCAGCACCAAGCATTTGCGCGAGGCCGTCATCGAGGAGATCCTAAAACCGGTGCTGCCGGCCAAATGGATCGACAAGCACACCAAGTACCATATCAACCCCACCGGGCGATTCGTCATCGGCGGCCCGGTGGGCGACTGCGGCCTCACGGGGCGCAAGATCATCGTCGATACCTATGGCGGCTTCGCGCGCCACGGGGGCGGTGCCTTCTCCGGCAAGGACCCCTCCAAGGTGGATCGTTCGGCGGCCTACGCGGCGCGCTACGTGGCCAAGAATATCGTTGCCGCCGGTCTCGCCGACCGCTGCGAAGTGCAGGTCTCCTATGCCATCGGGGTGGCCGAGCCCACCTCCATCATGGTGGAGACCTTCGGCACCGGTAAATTGCCGGACACGCGTTTGACGCAGCTGGTGCGCGCGCACTTCGATCTGACGCCCTTTGGCTTGCGCGAAATGTTGGATCTGGCGCGGCCGATCTACCAGAAGACCGCCTCGTATGGCCACTTTGGCCGCAAAGAGGCCGAATTTACCTGGGAGCGCACCGACAAGGCGAGCACTCTCGCCGCCGAATTCAAGGCGACGCGCGCCGCCTGAAGCGCCGTTTTTTGCAGGAGAATCGATCGATGAACGCAGCAATCAAGCACACCCACGATTTTTTGGTCAAGGATCTGAAGCTGGCGGACTGGGGCCGCAAGGAAATCAGGATCGCAGAGACGGAGATGCCCGGGCTCATGGCAATCCGGCACGAGTTCGCGGCGCAGCAGCCGCTGCGCGGCGCGCGCATCACCGGCTCCCTGCACATGACCATTCAAACGGCGGTGCTGATCGAGACCTTGAACGCCCTGGGCGCGCAGGTGCGCTGGGCGTCGTGCAACATTTACTCCACGCAGGATCACGCGGCCGCGGCCATCGCGGCCGGCGGAACGCCGGTATTTGCGGTGAAGGGCGAATCGCTCGCCGAGTACTGGGATTACACGCATCGAATCTTCGAGTGGCCCGACGGCGGTCATTCGAACATGATTCTGGACGACGGCGGCGATGCGACGCTGCTGCTGCACTTAGGCGCCAAGGCGGAGAAGGACGCCTCGCTGATTGCACGCGCATCCAACGAAGAGGAGGAAAGCCTGTTCGCAGCGATCAAGGCCAAGCTGCATGTCGATCCCAAGTGGTATTCCACGCGGCTCGCCAAGATCAAGGGAGTCACCGAGGAGACCACCACCGGAGTGAAGCGCCTGTATCAAATGGCCAAGGAGGGGCAGCTCGCGTTTCCGGCGTTCAACGTCAACGATTCGGTCACCAAGTCGAAATTCGACAACCTGTACGGCTGCCGCGAATCCCTGGTGGATGCCATCAAGCGCGCCACCGATGTCATGATCGCGGGCAAGGTGGCGCTGGTGTGCGGCTACGGCGACGTGGGCAAGGGCTCGGCGCAGGCGCTGCGCGCGCTGTCCGCCCAGGTGTGGGTGACGGAGATCGATCCGATCTGCGCGCTGCAGGCGGCAATGGAAGGCTACCGGGTGGTCACCATGGACTACGCGGCGGACAAGGCCGACATATTCGTCTCGGCCACCGGCAATTTCCACGTCATCACCCACGATCACATGAAGCGCATGAAGGATCAAGCCATCGTGTGCAACATCGGGCATTTCGACAATGAGATCGAAGTGGCCGCGCTGCGCGGCTACGCCTGGGACAACATCAAGCCGCAGGTCGATCATGTGATTTTCCCCGACGGCAAGCGCATCATTCTGCTCGCCGAGGGCCGCCTCGTGAACCTAGGCTGCGGCACCGGACACCCCTCGTACGTGATGAGTTCCTCGTTCGCGAACCAGGTGCTGGCGCAGATCGAGCTCTACGGCAATACCAAGAAATATCCCATCGGCGTGTACGTGCTGCCCAAGCACCTCGACGAGAAGGTGGCGCGATTGCAGCTCTCCAAGCTCGGCGCGCAGCTGACGGAATTGACCGACACTCAGGCGCGCTACATCGGGGTGGAGAAGCAGGGGCCGTACAAGGTCGATCAGTATAGGTACTAGTCGGGGGATTGGCAGGGAATTATAGTTCTCAGGTTCGGAGGCCGGTCCGGGAAGGCATTTCCCGGACCGCCGTGAATCCGTCCATGGAGGCTGCGGGAAAAACGTCCTGTTTTTCACGCTCCGGGAAATGCCTTCCCGGACCGGCCTCCTTCAAGCTCATTCGTCGTTGATGGCTCGTCGAGTCGATACCGGGGGGATAGCGCAGTGAGTGTGAAAGCGAGTTCCAAGGTGTATGCCGATGCTGCAAGCGCACTGCGCGGTGTGGTCAAGGACGGCATGATGGTGATGTGCGGTGGATTCGGTGCCTGCGGCATTCCAGAGAATCTGATCGACGCGTTGAAGGAATCCGGCGTGCGCGATCTCACCGCCGTGTCCAACAACGCAGGCCTCGACGGCGTCGGCTTAGGGTTGCTGCTGCAAACGCGTCAGATTCGCAAGATGATTTCCTCGTATGTGGGGGAGAACAAGGAATTCGAGCGGCAGTATCTGGCCGGAGAACTGGAGCTCGAGTTCAATCCGCAGGGCACCTTGGCGGAGCGCATTCGCGCGGGCGGCGCGGGCATCTACGGCTTCTACACCAAGGTGGGCGCGGGCACGCTGGTGGCCGAGGGCAAGGAGACGCGCGTCGTGGACGGGGAGACCTATGTGCTCGAGAAGGGACTGGTGGCCGACGTGTCGCTGGTCAAGGCCTGGAAGGGCGATGCCGAAGGCAATCTGATCTATCGCAAGACGGCGCGCAATTTCAATCCCAACATGGCCACCGCCGCGCGCGTCACCGTGGCCGAGGTCGAAGAGCTGGTCGAGACCGGCACGCTCGATCCGGATTGCATCCATACCCCGGGTATTTTCGTGCAACGGATTATTCAGGGCGCGCGCTACACCAAGGTGATCGAGAAACGCACCGTGCGCAAGCGCGAGGAGAAATCCCATGCCGTGGTCGCGTGAGGATCTGGCCGCGCGCGCGGCGCGCGAGCTCGAGGATGGCTTCTACGTGAATCTGGGCATCGGCATTCCGACCCTGGTCGCGAATTACATCCCGCCCGGCATGAAAGTCGTGCTGCAGTCGGAGAACGGCATGCTGGGCACCGGGCCGTTCCCCTTCGAGGGCGAGGAGGACGCCGATTTGATCAATGCCGGCAAGCAGACGGTCACGGCGCTGCCGATGACGTCTTATTTCTCATCCGCCGACAGTTTCGGCATGATTCGCGGCGGCCACATCGATTTGGCGATACTCGGCGCCATGGAAGTCGCGGAGAACGGCGATCTCGCCAATTGGATGATCCCGGGCAAGATGGTGAAGGGGATGGGCGGCGCCATGGATCTGGTCGCCGGGGTCAAGCGCGTGGTGGTGGTCATGGATCACACCTCGAAGGACGGCGATCCGAAGTTCAAAACCCGCTGCGAGCTGCCCTTGACCGGAACCAACGTCGTCGACATGTTGATCACGGATCTGGCGGTTTTCTCCCGGCCCTCGCGCAAGGAGCAGTTCAAGCTCATCGACGTCGCCCCCGGCGTGACGGCGGCGGAAGTTCGCCGCAAGACGCCCGCCCACTACTCGGAATGACTCGCCGTCAGACTGCAGCCCGCTGTGTCGCCCGGCGATGCTGTTCGTCGCGCACGTCGGCGTCGGTCAGCCCCGTGTTGGCCGCGATGATGTCCACCAGCCGGTGCGACGGATCGCGCGGCAAGGTGACTTCGTGTATTCGCTCCCAGATGCGGATCCGCTCTTCGGCAGTCTTCAATCGCGAGCATTGCTCCGCCAGGTCCGTGCGGCGCCGTTCCGCCGCTTCGGCCTGTTGGTGTACCAGGCGTGCCCGGAAGTCCATCATGGGATCTTCGCCGGACGGTATCGAGGGGCGCCCCAGGCTGGGGCCAGGCTTGTATGGATTCACGCGAGTCTCCTGACAGGTTAGTCCTCCACGGTAACACTGTATACGCGGGGGCGAGGCAGTTTCGTCGGTGCGATTACTTGCCGAGCTCGAGCCAGCGCCGAATATAGTCGGCCTGCTGCTGCGTTTGCGGCACTTTGGGCCAGCTCTTGGCGCGCTCGCTCTGGCGCCACAGCCGGTTCAAGAGTTTGAGCGCGGCCCTGCCGCTGCCGCCTTCCTCCGCCAGAAAGCAACCCACCACCATGCCGGTGCGCCCTATGCCGGCGCGGCAGTGAACGTATACGCCGCGTCCCCGCGAGAGCGCGCCCCGGATGTCCGACAAGATCTGCTGCATCTGCGCCGCGTCCCCGGGTATCCAGGTGTCGAGAATGGCCGACCGCACGTGCTGGGCGCGAGAGGGCAGCAGGTGGCGATAGGCCGGGCGTTCGCCCTCTTCGGTGAGATCCACGAAGTAGTCGAGGCCGGCCTCGCCAAGCGTGGATAGCCGGGCGCGTGCATCCGCGTCGTCGTCGCCCAGCGGATATTCGCCGGCCAGAAAGCGGCCGGGAATGACCCAATAGCTGTTGGGAAGCGGCCGGTCCATGGTCGGATCGGAGTTGGTCCAGCGCATGGACCTGATGTTAGCAGCGATTCGTTTCAGAGCACGGCGCATCGCCGCGAGCGCGGTGGTGAAGCGAGTCGATGCCACGCGAGCCGGCGCCAGGCGAGCCGACGCTAAGCGAGCCCTCAGTGAACTGCCAATCCGCCGTAATAGCCGGTCAGGAAGGGGTTCGGGCTGGTCGCGCAATTGGTCAAAAATCCCGAGGCACCCACGGTGCAGACCCCGACGCCGCCGCCGCTGCCGAAGCCGCCTACATAGGCATAGCCGTTGTCGAAGGCGTAGCCGGTCACCGGTGTTTGAGGCGGCGCCGTACCCTCGTCGGTGCACGAGGTCCCAACGGTGAGGGAACAGGGATAATTAACGGTCACCGTGCCGTTGCCGGCGATCGGCAGGATCAGGACTCCGGCCGCGGTGCCGAGATAGAGATTGCCGCCGTAGACATAGGCGCTGCGCGGCGATGAGTTGGGGGTGTTGCCGCCGGCGGGCGTGGTGCCGTCCAGCGATTGCTGGCTGCAGGGGAACAAGCTGCCGTCGGGGTTTACCGTACAGGTGGTGAGGTTTCCGCCATTGACGTCGACGATGTAGGCATCGGTGGCCGTGACGGCAATGCC
>Ga0181534_10001472_pt1 | contig 15315 bp, 16 predicted proteins | sample PEATcosm2014_Bin_37_FD_119758 | JGI IMG/M metagenome (GOLD analysis project Ga0181534, IMG submission 119758) | Peatland microbial communities from MTU Mesocosm Facility, Houghton, MI, USA - PEATcosm2014_Bin17_10_metaG | ecosystem: Environmental > Terrestrial > Soil > Wetlands > Peat | place... | reverse complement strand
TCACGCTCGAGATTCCGCCATATTCGGAGATCTCGCGAGTGTGCCGCCGCTCATAAAGAATGCCGACAATCAAGAATAGGGCTCCGGTCGAGATGCCGTGATTGATTTGCTGCAGGACCGACCCGCTCAGTCCCAGCGGAGTAAGCGCGAAGATCCCCAGGGTGCAAAAGCCGAGATGGCTGACGGAGGAATATGCCACCAGCTTCTTCATATCTTTTTGCATTAGTGATACGAGGGCGCCATAAATGATGGCGATGAGCGAAAGAACGATCATCCAGGAACGAACCTTGGTGTGCATCAGGACATCGGGGAAAAACGGCAAAGAGAAGCGGATGAAGCCATAGGTCCCCATCTTCAGCAGAACACCCGCCAGGATAACCGATCCAGCAGTGGGCGCCTCCACATGGGCGTCGGGCAGCCAGGTGTGGAAAGGAAACATCGGCACTTTGATCGCGAAGGCGAAGAAAAAAGCGAAGAAGAGCACGATGGCGATGCCTGGCCCGTAGGCTGGATCGGAATAGATCCTGGGCGCGGTCTGGTACAGCGCTGTCAGGCTAAAGGTATAGACGCCGGTGAGGGCGTGGTGATGAAAATAGAGGAACAGGATGCCGAGCAACATCAACACCGAACCGGCAAGCGTGTAAAGAAAAAACTTGATGGCCGCGTAAAGCTTGCGCGTGCCGCCCCAAATGCCGATCAGCAGGTACATGGGGACGAGCATCGCTTCCCAGAAGACGAAAAAGAGGAACAAATCCAGCGCCATGAACACGCCCAGCATACCGGTCTGCAGAATCAGGAACCATACGTAATATTCCTTCACCCGTTTCTCGATCGCGGTCCACGAAGAAAGAATCGAGACCCACCCCAGCAGCGTGGTCAGCATGATGAGCAGGAAGGAGATCCCGTCGATGCCGATCACGTAGCCCGCGCCAATGGACGGAATCCAGTTGTTAGGTACGCCCTCGATAAATTTGAAGCCGGGTCCCAGGCGCTGTGCCCAGAACATGGGGATCAACGGAAGCGAGATCAGGAAGCCGCCGAGCGCAAATAAATTCGCGATCCAGCGGATGGCTCCCTTGTTCTCTCTGGGAACAAATAAGAGCACAAAGGCGCCGATGAGCGGCGTGAAGAGAATGATGGATAGGATGTGAGGCTGCATATGTCAGTCACTTTGGATTGCAGAAGTAGCCCGCTTTACATCCACAGCATTACTGTTACCGCCAGACGTAGTAGAAGACGAGCCCGACCAATCCCGCAGTCATTACCAGGGCATACCATTGGACCAAGCCCCATTCGATCAGACGGATAGGATAGGAAAGCATGCGCGCGAGAATGGCCGGGCCGTTCACGCCGACGCCGTCAATAATCCACTTATCCAACCAACTGGAGATTTTCGCGCTCACGCGGGTGAGCCAACCCGCGGCGTTGACCGCACCATCCACAATGTGGGTGTCGAACCAAACGGAGGCTGCGCCCAAGCCCAGCACGCCGAGCCGGACTTCGCCGAGCTTGCGACGACCAGTGAAAACATAGTCGTAACCCTCGTCCACGTAGTACTTGTGCAAGAGCACATCATAGACCGGAGGCACGGCGGCCGCGATAGGCTCGATATAGCCTTCGTCCGCGTGGCGATAACTTCTCCAGGCCAAGCCCCAACCCAAACCGGCGGCGGCCAGGGATAAGCCCATCAGTAACCATTCCTTCCCGGTGTTGCGCTCTTCTTCCAGTCCAGCCACTAGCTGGCTGGTCTTACCTTCCTGTTGCAGGAAGCGAGCTTCACCCGCGAATACCGGTTCCAGGAAAGTCGTGAAGCGGTCCGAACCACCTAGACTGTGGGGCCAACCCAGCCATCCCGCAACGATGGCACAGAGCGCGAGAAGCACCAGCGGGGCCGTCATCGATACCGGCGATTCGTGAATATGGTGCTCCGCGGCATGACTCATGCGCGGTCGCCCATGAAATGTCAGATACATCAGGCGAAACATGTAGAAGGCAGTCATCAGCGCGGTGGCATAGCCGATATACCAGAGAAAGCGATAAGCGCCGCCTTCGCGGGACCAGGTTTCCCAGAGAATGGCATCCTTGGAAAAAAATCCGGCAAAAGGAAAGATCCCGGCAATCGCCAGGGTCGCGATAAACATAGTCCGATGCGTGATGGGAATGCGGTGGGCGAGATCGCCCATGTTGCGCATATCCTGCTCGCCACTCATGGCATGAATAACTGAACCCGCGCCGAGGAACAGCAGCGCTTTAAAGAAGGCGTGAGTGAACACGTGGAAGACACCCGCGGCGAAGGCGCCTACGCCCAGCGCCAGAAACATGTATCCAAGCTGCGAAACGGTAGAGTAGGCCAACACGCGCTTGATATCGTTTTGCACCAGACCGATGGAAGCGGCAAAGATTGCGGTGAGCCCGCCTACGATGGCAACAATCTTCATGGAGGAGGGCGCGAGCACAAACAAAGCATTCGAGCGCGCCACCATATACACCCCCGCCGTGACCATGGTTGCCGCGTGAATGAGGGCTGAAACCGGCGTTGGGCCTTCCATGGCATCGGGAAGCCATACGTAGAGAGGAAGCTGCGCGGACTTGCCGCAGGCGCCGACGAACAGAAGGAGTGTGGCCGCGGTAATATAGGGGTCGCCGATAATGAAGTGGCCGCTGCGGGCAGCCGCGCTCACGTCGACAAATCGCATGGAACCTATATACCAAGCGATGAAAAACATACCCAGCAGAAATCCCGCGTCGCCGATGCGGTTCACGATAAAGGCCTTGGCCGCGGCATCGCTGGCCGATTTGCGATGAAAGTAGAAACCGATCAATAAATACGAGCACAGTCCAACGCCCTCCCAGCCGACAAACAGCAGCACATAATTGTTGGCGAGGAGCAGCGTCAGCATGGAAAACATGAAAAGGTTGAGGTATCCGAAAAACCGGTAGTAGCCGCCTTCGTGGGCCATGTAGCCGGTGGAATAAATGTGGATCAGCATCCCCACTCCAGTGACAAAGAGCAGCCAAATGCTGGAGAGAGGATCGAGAAGAAATCCGGCATCGGCCTGAAACGCGACCGAGGATCCATGGGCAGTGGAATAAGTGAGGTGACCTGTGCCGGAGCCCAACCAGGTGTAGAGAATCGTCTGATAAGGTTTGTGATAATTTTCTGCGGTGGACGACCAAGCAGCATATTGCCCCACCGCGCCGCACGCCATGAGGAACGCCAGCACGATACTGCCCACGCAAACCACACTGACCGTGGCCTTCTGCAGCTTGCGACCGAAAAAAAACATGAGCGCGGCGCCAGCGGCAGGGAGCAGAGGAATCAGCCAGATGTACCGGAGAAAGAACATGTCGTTTGCCGTTGACCGTTTATCGGCTCGTCGCTGGCCTCAGGAGATTTGATTCCACCGCGCGCAATCCCATGCCGAAATCAGCTACCACTTCAACAAATTCACTTCATCGAGATTCACTGTCTCTTTGTTGCGAAAGAAAGCGATCAAAATGCCAAGTCCCACGGCAGCCTCTGCCGCAGCATCGGTTATCACAAAGATGGCAAAAACCTGGCCGTGCAGCCCTCCCCAGACACGCGAGAAGGCGATCAAATTGAGGTTCACGGCATTGAGTATGAGTTCGATCGACATCAGGACGATCACGACGTTCCGGCGGGTGAGCACGCCGACAACGCCCAGAAGGAACAAGGCTGCTCCGAGCACCAGATAGTGCAGCGTCGTGATGTGAAGCATCGTTTCCATGGCGACCGGTTTTGCGATCAGATTTTCTTCTTTGCCATGACCACCGCTCCGATGATGGCGACCAAGAGTAGCAGCGATGCGATCTCAAAGGCAAACATGTACTGCCCATACAACATGGTTGCCAGATTCTGGGTGTTGTCGCTTTCGACGATCGGTAGAGCGTGCTCGGGGAACATATTCCGTCCCTTGACAAACGCGGAGATAAGGGATCCGCCGAGCGCAGCCGCGGCGATCATTCCAACCAACCACTGCCGGTTCAATTGACGCTCCCGGATTGAGCAATCGATGCTGACCAGCATGATGACAAAAAGGAAGAGCACCATGATGCCGCCAGCGTAAAGAATGATTTGAACACCCGCAACAAATGGCGCATACAGCATCAGATAAATGGAGGCTTGAGCCAGTAGGGTAACGATCAGGGCAAGCGCTGAATGCACCGGATTCCGGCGGGTGATCACCAGGATTCCCCCGATGAGCATGATCCCGGAAAACAAGTAAAAGAAGAATGGTGTGGCTACTGGTGCCATATTCGTTGTTGCAACAAGGCTACGCTGGCGGTCAGAATCAAAATGCCCAAGCCCATGGGCAGCAAGACCTTCCATCCCATTTGCATGAGTTGATCGAATCGGTAGCGCGGGAATGTTCCGCGGTACCAGATATACAGATACATGAAGGCGGCCACCTTGGAGGAGAACCAGAAAATGTCCTGTACTCGGGAGCTTACCGCAGGAATGAACAGGAGAAGACCTGCCGCTGCCAGCACCGCGCCAAACGCCGCGAGTCCGATAGTCTGGATACGAAAAAGCGGATGCTTCGGCATGCGAACGGCGTTATAGAAGCACGCCACCGCGAACAGAAGAAACGTCGCGCCCGGGAAGAACGAGAAAATCATATCCCAGCTCGCGCCGTGGAGAGCGTTTGGAAACGGCCGCAGCCATCCGCCCAGCCAAAGGGTCACCGCGATGGAAGAGACCGCAATCATGGCGGAGTATTCGGCCAAGAAAAACAAAGACCAGCGGAAGCCACTGTATTCGGTATGAAAACCGGCGGTTAACTCTGATTCGGCTTCCGCCAGGTCGAAGGGAGCACGGTTCGTCTCAGCGACCATGGCCACGGCGAAGATGAAGAAGGCGATAAGCCCGATGGGAAAGAACTTGAAGATAAACCACTCCCCCTGGGCCTGTTGTGCCTGCACGATTCCGATCATGCTGAGAGTTCCGGTTCCGGTGGCGTTTAAGCTGGTCATCAAAATCGCCGAGACTACGGCGAACCCCATCGCCACCTCGTAAGACACCATCTGGGCACTCGAGCGCAAGGCGCCGATGAGAGGGTAGTGAGAGTTGGAGGCCCAGCCCGCCATCACAATTCCCAGCACACTCAGCGAAGAAACACCCAGCATAAAAAGAATTCCAATGTTCATGTCGGTGATGGCGTGGGTTGGGCCGAATGGAACCACCACGAAAACGGTAAAAGCTGCAAGCACCACGACCAGCGGCGCGATCCAAAAAATGAAGCCATCGGCCTCCGCCGGCATGATGTCTTCCTTGAGCAGGAGTTTGAGGGCATCGGCGATCGGTTGCAGTAATCCGTGTGGACCAACTCGCATGGGACCCAGTCGCACCTGCATGTGGGCGAGGATCTTACGCTCCAGCCAGTTCATGGCGATCACGGCAGCCGAAAGCCCGGCAAACACCAGCAGGATATACACCAGAGCCCAGAACATATTCCCCGCCGCACCCGGGGTCTGGTTACTTGAGAGGTACGACTGCACGTAATGGACGAACTGATTCATCAGCGGTCCACCTCCCCGAGAACAATATCAAGCGTCCCGATGACCGCGATTACATCGGCCACCAGTTGGCCGCGGCACATCACATCCAGAGCCTGCAAGTTTACGAACGACGGGGGCCGCACGCGCACACGATAAGGCTGCGTGGAGCCGTCGCTGACGATGAAATATCCCAACTCACCCTTGGGCGCTTCGATGGAATGATAGACCTCGCCAAGGGGCGGCTTGATAACCTTTGGCACTTTGGCCATAATCGGCCCCTCAGGAAGCGCATCCACCGCCTGTTGGATAATGCGAACGGATTGCCGCATCTCCGCCATGCGGACCAGATAGCGATCGTAAGTGTCCCCGTTTTCGCCGATGGGGATTTCAAAATCGAACATTTTATAGTTAGCGTAGGGCTGGGCTTTGCGCAGATCCCACTTTACGCCGCTGGCCCGCAGGACGGGACCGGTAACTCCCAGGGCGATACAATCTTGTCCAGAAATTACCCCGACATTCCTGGTGCGCTCCACCCAGATGCGATTGGTGGTGAGCAATTCCTCGTACTCGTCAATCTTCGGCCGGAAAAAAGCCAGGAAATTTCTAACGTCCTTTTCAAAACCAGCATAGGTTTCATACTGCAGGCCGCCGATGCGGAAGGCATGCGTCGTGAGGCGTGCTCCGCAATACTTTTCGTAAATCTTAAGGATCTCTTCGCGATCGCGAAAGGTGTAAAAGAGCGGCGTAATAGCGCCAATGTCCAGGGCATGAGTTCCCAGCCACAACTGGTGGCTGGCGATGCGGTTGAGTTCGGTGAGGATGACACGAACAAATTGGGCCCTCGGAGGAGCCTCCGCACCGAGCAACTTCTCCACCGTTTCGCAGTATCCCAGCCCATTCGAGACCGCCGCGACATAATCCATGCGATCCACGTAAGGGTTGAACATGGCGTAGGTGCGATGCTCGCCGATTTTCTCCACGCCGCGATGCAAATACCCGATGACACACTCAAGACCGAGAACCTTTTCGCCATCGAGGCGCAGGATGACGCGCAACACGCCATGTGTGGCGGGATGCTGGGGCCCCATGTTGATTACGAGTTCATTGGCATCAAGAAACGGCTTCTCGGGGGTTTCGAGATCGAGATGTGAGACCGTGCTGTTCGATTCGCTCATTTCAAATCTTCGGTTCCACGGTCACGCGGCACCGTCCATCGCGTCAATTCGACAATTTTCACTGGCCGCTTTCGATGCCAAGATTGATTTGCACCCACTCCTGATCCTGCTGCAGAATGCCGTAATCCTTGCGTAGGGGATGACCTTTCCATCCCTCAGGTAAGAGGATGCGCTTAAGGTCAGGGTGTCCGTCGAACTCGATGCCGAACATGTCGTATACCTCGCGCTCCAGCCAGTTCGTGCCCGGCCATATGGGCACGGAACTGGTAAGGCTCTCGCCGTCCATAATCTCCGTCGTCACGCGGATACGCTGATTGCGAGCGAAAGAATAGAGCACCCAGATCACATCAAAGGGCCTTTCTCGTTTGGGATAGTGCACGGCGGTTAAGTCCACGCAATAATCGAATTGTTCGTCGTTCCGTAAGACTTGCAGGATCTCGGGAACCAAAGATCGATCAACTCCCATGTACTCCTGTCCGGCATAGGTCAGGGGGCGAATACCGGAACCGTAAGAAGCCTTGAGCCTCGTGATCATCGGCGAATTCCAAGGGGTGGGCCCAGGGGCGGGCGGCTTCGCGGCTGCCGTAGGCTTTGCGGCAGCCGGCGGGTTGGACGGCGTGGGCGAAACCGCAGGTGGACCAGTTACGACCGTCTTTTCATTGGAAACTGCGGCCGGGAGTGGAGTGGGTCGCGATGAAACCTCTTTCTTCGCATCGGTCAAGGCTGATTGATCCGCCACTTGCATTGGCTCGCTGCCTGGAGGCGGTGAAGATGACGTTTTGTTTTCGTCCGCCATAGTGCTGAACGAACCAACCTCCGGTACGGAGATCCGTTAAGGAACGATACTTTTTATCAGCTTGGGAAGGCGGTGTCAACGGGCCAATCGCCATGGCGCGGGAAAAGCCTTAGCTTGCGGATTTCCTCTAGCGATTTATAGGCGAGCTTGGGATTGGTAGGCCTCGATCAGGTAGCGGATTCGCTGCGCGTGGGCCTTGCGATGGCCGTGGCTGGTGATCGGGTCGTTGCCTCCGGTAGACTCGATGCGAATTTCGGCCCACAGCAAGCCCGTGGAGATGTGGACAGAAGCGACCTTGGAAATGGCAATGCTTTCTTCGTTGCTGCCAAACCATCTCGATTTGACGCGGCTGACACGCTGCGGGCTCACTACAATGCGAGTCGGGAAAAGCAAGTTGCCTTGCGTCCATCGACTGGCCGCGAAGGTTTCGGACTGCGGATCCGCGTTAGGTGGCGTCACACCCATTCCAGTGCACCCTTCTGCCAAACCCAGACGTAGCCCACAATCAGAATAATCAGGAAGACCAGCATCTCGACTAGTCCGAACATTCCCAGAGCTTTGAACTTGACGGCCCATGGAAAAAGAAAGATAGTCTCGACATCGAAAACCACGAATAAGATCGCTACGATGTAGTAGCGGACGGTGTAGCGGCCGCGGGCGTTGTCGACCGGGTCGATGCCACACTCGTATGGCATCAGTTTGGTCTTTCCTGGGTTGCTGGGGCGCACCAATTTTGCCGCCAGCAAGGTGAGCGGCAGAAGCAGGCCAATGAGCGCCATGAAGATGAAGATAGGAACGTAATTTTGTGGCACTGGATAACCTCGCGCGCGTTGGGTTAAGCCTAGCCCACTCTAAGTCGCGCATGTCATCTTAACGCCGAGGAACTGGCGCTGCAAGACCGTTACTCCGGGTATATACCCTGCGTCCAGAAGCGATAGCCAAAGTCCACGGCGGCTTCCAGCGCCCGATAGGCTCTGTTAGTGGAATGCGTTTTCCGGCGTCGGAAGTAAGCTGAACGAATCTTTCTGTGCGGCGATTGGGCGGCGTGGCGACGAATTAAGCCATCGATCAGCGCTGACTTCCGAAGCCGGACAAAGCCTTCCACCTACAGAGCCGCGAACGGAGAGGTGTTCAGTGTCTTTGACCCTCTTCCCGCTCCAGACACGCGCTGGTCTTCTGCTGCCATTGGATCATTTTCGTGGCGAATGACTGCTCGGTGAAATCCTGCAAGACATTTGCGGCCCTCTCCCCAAACGTGGTCACTATGTAATTCACCGTGACCTGGCTGCGCGTCTCTCCCAGCGGGTCGATGGTCACAACGATGCGGGCAGTATGAGACTCGGGAGCAACGCGTAAATATTCGGCTCGGCGGGCAAGGAAATCGGCGTCAAGGATCGTCCAGAGCGCTTCTCCTCCGGAACTGGTTGTCCGAAAGACCGTATTGCGGGCAAATTCGATAGTGCCCGGAAAGACGGGAACCGGGTCCCAACCCTCCACCCAACGACGCTCGCCTTCCGGGCTGAAGAGCGCGAAAGCGTCGTCGGGCAGAAAAGATAATTCGAAGCTTGCCCTGCGACTGACCTGTTGATTTTCCTGCATAGCTGTTAATCCAGACCTTTGCGAACAGGCCCCGCTACACTGATCATTCCTTGCCGATAGCGACCGCCCAAGCCGCGGCGCTATAGATGATGAGACTCCCCACTTCGTACATCCCGTGCAAGAGATGGACTACGATAGCCAGCATAAAGATAGCCACCAACAGCCAGGCCCCGCGGATGGCCCATCGGGGGTGAGCATGAGAAGGCACCCCGCGATCTCGCCGTATCCCAGCACTATCCGTAAAGCACCGGGCAGGTGAGTCGTGGCAAATCCATGGGTGTTGCTCGGGAGCAGGAATAGGATGGCCTCGGCGAAGATAACTATTCCCAGGCTCCACTGCAAACCGGTCAGAGCGAGATTCATTCGTTGCGTATTCATTCAGTGGCTTCCTATTCTTCGGAGCTGCGCTTGCGGGCGGGGCGCGACTTGATTTCCTTCAGACGGTGGCTGGCGCTGGAATCGAGATCAAAATCATAAAAGCGTTTAAGCTCCTGAATGCGCGCCAGCGAGGCCGCGCTGAAAGGGGTCTTCCCATCAAAGGCATGAAGAACGATTCCCTCCAAGAGATCGCCTAGAGTCAAGTCGTGATACTCGGCAAGAGCTTTCAAGACCTTGAGCAACCGCTTTTCCATGCGTACGCCGGTTTGAACTCGCTCTACAACAAGCTTCTGTTCGTCTGCCATCTGTACCACTGTACCAATGTACATATATAACTGCAAGTCATCACAATGGTAGGCAGCGCAACTAAGCTGTCCACCGGTTGACGCGCGAACTTCAGGCTTTGGTGGGCGCGGCCATCTACGGCTAGCTGAACGGCTCCGTCGATTCGGGGACGGCCTGCGCGATTCTAAACGCCGTTGGGACGTTGGCGTATCAGGGAGAGAAATTCGGAGCGGGTTTCCTGCTCGTTGCGGAAGCATCCAAGCATGGACGAAGTGACCGCAGCGGAATGTTGTTTTTCCACTCCGCGCATCATCATGCACAAATGGCGGGCCTCGATAACCACACCGACGCCCTGAGGCTCGATGACTTTCTGGATCGACTCGGCGATTTGGGTGGTGAGGCGCTCCTGAATTTGCAGGCGTCGGGAAAACAATTCGATCAAGCGCGGCAATTTGCTGAGGCCGATGACTTTCCCGTTGGGGATGTAGGCGACGTGAACCTTGCCAATGAATGGCAGCATGTGATGCTCGCACAAGCTGAACATCTCGATGTCTTTGACGATGACCATTTCATCGTAGGTGACGGTGAAAAGCGCGCCTTTGAGCAGGGCTTCGGGATCTTCCGAATAGCCGCGGGTGAGAAACTGCATTGACTTATGAACCCGCTCCGGAGTGCGTTCGAGGCCTTCGCGGTGCGGGTTCTCGCCGAGGCGGACAAGCATTTCGTGCACCAGTTCTTCAAAGCTGGCGCCCGCGAGAGTAGAGGCTTGGGTGAGCGGATTCATGGCGATTGAGTAATCCTTTACATCATCAACGTCGTGCCCTGCATTAACGTACTTCTGCGTAACCCAACAAATTCAAAAGCGGGGGAGATTGTCACCGGAGTATTCAAAGGAATTCATCATCGTTTCTTCGATTCTCACTCTCTCCAGATGCGCCTGGGTGAATCCGCGCTGCACTAATTCGTAAATCGTAATGCAGAGATTTTCGGTGGTCGGAACTTGCCGCGCAAACTCCTGCAGCGTGTTCAAATTTTCAAGGTCATACCTCGCCAGCACTTCCTTGTCGATAAAGCGATCCAGATCGGCCAGATTGCAGACCATGCCGGTGCTTTCGTCCACCGGGCCGCTGACGGTCACTTCAACCGTGTAATTGTGGCCGTGGCCATGAGGGTTGTTGCATTTGCCGTAGGTAGACTGGTTCTCGGACGCGGACATGTCCCGGCTGTGCAGGCGGTGGGAGGCGGAGAAGCGATAGCGACGGGACAGGTGAGCTTTCATGGCGGTCAATACCATTCCGGGGATGCAAAAGTCTTCCGCGCGGACGAGCCGTGGGCACGCGGGGCCAAGCCTTGTTCCTTCACGATTCCCCGTAGAAATCTACGAAGAGGTCCGGGGTCTCGTAGACGCGAACTCGATGGAGCATGGCACTCTGGAGCTTGGCTGCCAGGCGCCGCCAAACGATAATCGCCAGGTTTTCCGTAGTCGGGATCCGGTGGAGAAATTCGGGAACCTCTTTATTGAGGAAGCGGTGGTCCATGGCATCAAGGACTTCGCGATGCATGATCTCCTTCAGTTGTTTGAGGTCAACGACGAAACCGGAGCGAGGATCGACTTCTCCCTTTACGGTGACTTCCAAAGTGTAGTTGTGGCCGTGGCCGTTGGGATTGTTACACTTGCCGAAGATACGACGGTTTTCTTCCGGCGTAAACTCCGGATTATGGTAGTAATGCGATGCGGAAAACTCAGCTTTGCGGGTCAAATAGAGCATAAGAAAGCCATTCTCAGCTACCGCTTACCAGCAGCTTTGCGGTTGCGGAATACGTCCGACCCTTCCACGAAACGCCTCCGCGCTGGTGAAATATCTTTGAACGCAGCAGGAGGTAGGAAAAAAAAGGGAGGCCAAAAAAACTCAGCAGATTAGCATCCCAGGAAAAATGGGCGCGCCGGATTCGCGCAAGCAGAAAAAAGTAAAGGCCCAGGGTCATCGCTCCCGCCACAGCAGCAGGGCGAAGGTGCCCACGAATGGTCGAAGTCGCCGCTGTCGCCAAGCTGACCGCGATTAAAGCAAATTCAAGCATCCGCAACACGGCGAGACGGAATGGCGAGGGGAACAGGAGGGCCAGATTTTTCGTCCAGCCCTCCCGTAGTTGGCCGAACGTACGGTACATTCGTGTGCGGACGGCATCGGCGGAGAAGCGGAAGAATATCTTTCTGCCGGATCGTTTCACGAGACGAGCGAGGGCTACATCCTCGAGCAAGTCTCCGCGCACCGCAGCGTGACCACCCACGGCGTCGTAGGCTTCACGGGTAATCAGCAGGTATTGGCCGTTGGCGGCCACGGCGGGGGAGCGCGGATCGCTTACCTGCGACGGGCGAAAAGTCGCGGTCAGCTCTGCGAAGATCACCGGCATGACGGCTTTCTCCCAAACGCTTTCCACGATCTGTTCCGGCGAGTAGGACAGCGCGGCCGCCTTTTCCCGCATGGCTTCTTGCAGACTGCGGGCAAGCGAGCCGGGGAGGTGAACAGTATCGGCGTCAGTAAAGAGGAGCCATTGGCCGCGTGCGATTCTAGCGCCGGAGGCCACAGCGTTGTTCTTGCCCGTCCAGCCCGGAGCGAGTGGGGCAGCCTCAATCACCCGCACGGGAGCCGCAAACGACCGGGCAATCTCGTGAGTGCGATCAGTGGAATGGTCGTCCACCACAATGATCTCAAAATCCACCCCGCTTTGGCATATGAGCGAGTTCAGGCAACTTCCCAGGGACGCTTCTTCGTTGCGAGCGGGCACGATCACCGAAACGATGGGCGGCTCCGTTGCCGGGTCGCTTGGGCCAAGTTTGTACTTGAGGTTCGCCGACATACGTCCAATCTATTATTATAACGGTGTGCAGCGGACGATTCGTTCTGTCGGTTCAACTTTCCTGTTTTTGTTCCTTCTGTTGCTTGCGGCCTGCTACAGCGCATCGCGACCTCCGAGGATCGGTTCAGCCGCTCCGGATTTTACTGTGCGCGACGCCGACCGCACGATCACCCTCAGCCAACTCAAGGGACAAGTGGTGGTACTGAACTTCTGGGCAACCTGGTGCCCGCCATGCGTGGAGGAAATGCCGTCGCTGGTGCAGATGCAACAACTGATGAAGTCGCGGGGTGTGACCGTACTTGCGGTCAGCTTGGACTTGGACGCGGGGAACTACCAACGCTTTTTGCGCGACCATGCGGTCAACCTGCTGACCGCGCGTGACGGCGAGGGCAAGAGCAATGCGCTCTACGGGACGTTCAAGTTTCCCGAGACCTACGTCATTGACCGCAATGGGGTCATGCGGCGCAAGTTCATTGGGGCGGTGGATTGGACCGAACCGGACGTTCTGGAGTATTTGAGCAAGCTGTAAAGTGGGCCTGCTGGAATTCGCTCCCCAATATTTTCTGACGGCGGTTGGCGATTTAAGGGGTAAGAAGGAAGCCGTGGACTTCCCCGTTTAGCGTTCCGAAACCGACAATCTGCCCAAGCGAATTCATGGCGGACGCGTGATTGAGGATCCAACCTGACCCGGAGGGTATCAGGTCGTTCAGATCCTTCATCTTCCTTGTCTCCGAGGAAATGAATGCATGACTTTCGCCACCCGTCACGGTCGACTCTCCCACCACCTCGCCGGCATCGCTGATATAACCGGCGAAAGAACTCGTCCCGCCCAGGAGTAAGCCTATGGCATGAATCGTCCCCGATTGATCCCACAGCGTGGCGACGCCATTGGGAAACTTGGATGAAGTGGATTGTCCAAGGATCAGACCCGCATCATTAATCCAGTCCGCAAGACTGGTCTTGCCCCCGGTCAATGTTCCCAGGGGTTTCCAGCCGGCAGGGCGAAGATTAAAAATTGCGGCCTCGGATGCAGGATCTGGAATTTATAAATTCTTTTTGGCTGCGAACTTATAGCCGGACGTTACGCAACCGCAAGGCATTCATAATTACCGAGACCGAGCTGAAACTCATGGCAGCGGCAGCGAAGATGGGGCTGAGGAGGACGCCGAAGAATGGGTAGAGGATACCGGCGGCAAGGGGCACGCCCAGGGCGTTATAGACGAAGGCAAAAAAGAGATTCTCGCGGATATTGCGCATGGTGGCGTGGCTTAGGGCACGGGCGCGAACGATTCCCGCAAGATCGCCTTGCAGCAAAGTGATTCCGCCGCTTTCCATGGCGACGTCGGTGCCGGTGCCCATAGCGATACCGACGTTGGCCTGGGCAAGCGCCGGTGCGTCGTTGACGCCGTCACCCGCCATGGCCACGGTCCTTCCCTGCTCCTGCAACTTGCGGATCACTTCCAATTTGTGCTCGGGCAAGACCTCGCTTTCGAATTCTTGGATGTCGAGCTTCCTGGCTACCGCCCCGGCGACGGCTGCGTTATCGCCGGTTAGCATCACCATTTGAATCCCCTGACTTTTGAGTTCGCGAATAGCTTGCGGGGTGGACGCCTTCAGTTCGTCGGCGACGACGATATGCCCCACATATCTTCCGTCGATGGCCACGTGGAGGATGGTGCCTTCGATCAGGCTGGCCGCCGGAGAGGGAGAGACTGGCTGAGGGACTTCGAAGGCTTGGATCTCAGCCATCAGTGCCGCATTACCTAAGGCGACCTGCTTCCCATCAACCGATCCTCGGATGCCTTTACCCGCAATCGAGATAAATTCCTCCGGACGGGACAGTTTCAGTCCGCGTTTCTCGGACGCTTGAACGATTGCTCCGGCCAGTGGGTGTTCACTAGCGCGCTCCAGGCTGGCGGCCAGGCGGAACAGTTCCGAATCCTTTTCCAAGGCTGCCGACAGGCTGACGACCCGCGGTTTTCCTTCGGTCAGAGTTCCAGTTTTGTCGACCACTAAAGTGTCTACTTTTTCCAGAGTCTCCACCGCCTCGGCTTCCTTGATCAGCACACCGGCGCGAGCGCCGCGGCCCACGGCGACCATGATCGCCATGGGAGTCGCCAGGCCCAAAGCGCAAGGGCAGGCAATGATGAGCACGGCCACGGCATTCACCAAAGCGTGCGCCAGTCGCGGTTGCGGCCCCAGGAGCATCCAGGCGAGAAACGTTATCAGGGCAACCGCGGCCACCATGGGCACAAACCATTTGGCCACACGATCGGCGAGGCGCTGGATGGGAGCGCGGCTGCGTTGCGCGCGCCCGACCATCTGCACAATCTGCGCAAGCAGAGTTTCGCTGCCTACGCGATCGGCACGCATACTAAAAGAACCGCTGCCGTTAATGGTCGCGCCGATCACTTTGCTCTCGGGCGACTTCTCCACCGGAAAAGACTCCCCCGTGACCATAGATTCGTCGACCGCGCTGCGACCGTCGAGAAGCACGCCATCCACCGGAATCTTTTCTCCCGGACGAACCCGCAAACGATCCCCCGGCTGCACTTGTTCGAGAGGGATGTCTTTTTCCGAGCCATCAGGGTTAAGCAGACGCGCAGTCTTGGGGCTGAGATCAAGCAGGGTGCGGATGGCTGCGCTAGTGCGGCCGCGGGCCCGCAACTCCATTACCTGACCGAGCAGCACCAGAGTCGTAAT
>Ga0181534_10001471_pt1 | contig 15317 bp, 17 predicted proteins | sample PEATcosm2014_Bin_37_FD_119758 | JGI IMG/M metagenome (GOLD analysis project Ga0181534, IMG submission 119758) | Peatland microbial communities from MTU Mesocosm Facility, Houghton, MI, USA - PEATcosm2014_Bin17_10_metaG | ecosystem: Environmental > Terrestrial > Soil > Wetlands > Peat | place... | reverse complement strand
CGTCACGGTGCACCCGGGGCTGCTCACGGCAGTCAGCCAGTTAACCGATTGCACTGTCGCGCGTTGCTTCGCGGCGTATGCCTGCCACTGTGCCAGGGTCGCGCCGGGTCCAGGAACTGAGAGCGATAACCGTGTAGGCGTCGAAGAGCGGGAACCAGTGGCATTCGCGGGCAGTGCCTCGAATCCCACCAGCATCAGGGTCAAAGCCGTACCTATGGCGACGGATCGCAGACGCATGGCTGCCTCCTCCTTCTGCTCACGCAGTTCTGAAGATCGCTATACCGATTACCGTAATAATGAGTCGGACCGCTGTCAAGCCGCCTCGTCCCTGCGAGTGCACCCGAAGCGTGGCCTCAGACGTGTACTCCACGCCACAAATGCATCAACCTGCGCTGCATTCAGAGGCGTAGCATCCACTCATGATTGGCGAGTTGGCGTTTCCAGACTTCAAGTGGCCCGGCGACAGCCCTTTGCCCTCGGCGGGTTCCCTGTCGGGCCTGGAGCCACGCTGATGGTGCGAGCCTCCTTTGACCGGAGTGTCCTCGTGCTAACGAGCCTGTCCAATGGTCCGAAGCACGGCTATGCCTTGATTCTCGACATCGAGGAGTTCTCGGGTACCAGAATCGGGCCAGGAACGCTCTACGGCTGCGTCGCTGTGCTTGAGAAGGCCGGACTCGTCAAGGCGCTGCCCCTCGAAGGTCGAAGGCGTCCCTATCAAATCACTCCAAAGGGGACCAGGGAGCTTCGGCAGCGACTCGTCGAATCTGAGCGCATCACGTCTGTTGGACTCGCGCGTCTGGCCCTGAGCTGATGCGTTCAGCACTACCTCCTCGCATCGAAAAGCGGAGGACAAGTCATACCCAGTCGCCGAGCCGCCTCGGCCGACTCCTGCAAAAGGCGTATCCAGCCGAGTGGCGTAGGCACTACGGGCGAGATCTCATCTCCACGATTGACGAGATGCGTCAACTTGGCACGTTTCGGTTTGTGGACCTGATCGATGTTGTCACAGTCGGATTCGTTGAGCGTCTTGGAGCCATCGTTCGCCCACATCCGAGGACCAGTCAAACTACGACCGCGATGTTCGTCGGCATTGTTTTTGCATTGGGCATAGTCCTCATGCCGGGTCAGGTCGACACTTCTTCGCAAGCGAAGACGCCATCCGAGCACACCAGCCTTCGCTCAGCTCCTGGAACCGGCGCGACCCTGGCACAGTGGCAGGCATACGCCGCGAAGCAGCGCGCGACAGTGCAATCGGTTAACTGGCTGACTGCCGTGAGCAGCCCCGGGTGCACCGTGACGAGCGCCACCGTTGCCCCTATTGACGGCACCGCACCAGGGGTGCCTTCAGGCGTCGTGACTGACGGTGTCGTGATTGAAGGTCGATGCGGGGCTGCCCCACCCAGGTCTGACCGAGGTTCCTGACTGGAGGTCCAAGGGCGATTCTGAGGATCGTCACTTCGAGGCCGCGAATGAGTGCCTCCGACCAGCTTCTCCTTTTGATCGGTCTCGTCGGGCGCTCGTGGTTCGCATGTTCAGTGCGGCTGCCGATTCATCCAGAGGATCTCGTGTTGGATCGGTGACGCCGATTGAGTAGCCGATAGGCATGGCCCTGCATTGTCAGTCACCATGTCCAGGGATGATCCTCTGAAACTGAACGATGATGTCACCCCGATCCCGATACTGGACGCAGCGGCAGCACGACACTTGAACTGCCGCAACTGACAGGCGACCATCTCGTGGACCATTCATGGACCAAATTCCGAAAGATGGCACCAATTCGCCCGAGCGCTGCTCACGTAAACCGTTGCAAACACTGGCGATTCCACACGACACCACACGCCGAATCTGTTTAGCAGTGAGTCCGATTCGGCCGCTCTCGCACCTCTCCCGAGCAAGACAGCGTAGCAAGGGCGATCGAATCCATCCGATAGGCACGTCCACGCAACACCCCGCCATTCGCCGCGCGGAAGGGTGCAGGTCCTATTGGTCCACGAGGCCCAGTGCGTCCAGGTCGCGCTCGGCGTAGAGCCGGTGCTGCCACTCCTCATTGATGATGATCCGCAGGACGAGTGCCACCGGGTAGCTCTCCGACGCGGGGTATCCGGGCTCCGCAACGGGCGTGGTCATCTCGCCCAGCGCCGAGTCGGTGATGCCGGCAAGCAGCCGGCGGACCGTCTCCACCCGATCCGCCCGCAGTGCGAGCACCTCATCCAGCGACGGGCGGGCGGCGTGGTCCCTCGGCACGTGCGGGTTGTCGCTCATCTCATCGTGGGGCAGATCGAGCGGATGCCACGGTGAGGGCTCGCCGAGGATCACTCGGAGAATCCACGAATCCGTCGCGAAGGCGAGGTGGCGCAGGGTCTCGATGAAGCTCCACTCGCCGTTCACCCGCTCGTGGAGCGAGGCTTCGGGGAGGCGACGAGCACGCTCGATCGTCTCGCTCCAGAGCTGCTCGAGGAGCTCCCATGCCGCACGGAAACCGTCTGGATCGATCGGCCGCATCCTCTCCCGGCCGGGGTGGCGACGATCCAGCTCCGCTTCGATGTACGGGCCCACGTCGACGCCGTTGATGTGCACGTTGACGATGTCGCCGGTGATCTCGACGTTGACCAGGTCGACCGCGCGGAACGTCGCGCCCGTCAGGTCAACGGCCTCGAAACGGGCCTCCGTGAGATAGGTGCGATGGAACCGCGCGCGTGACAGGTCGACGCCCTCGAACGTCGACCCCGACAAGTCCGCATCTGCGTGATCGACCATCGCAGGATTGTTCCACGACGGTGTGGCAGCCGGCGAGCGATGGCGTGTGTGGCGCCTCCGATGCGGTCGCCCGTGCGGTCGCTGGACTCGACGGGCCCCTTCTGGTCGACTGCGTCCATGCTTCTCCACGTGCACCGCCAAGGGAGCGGGAGGCCGATCGTCGTCCTGCCCGCCTACGGGATCGACCACGTCGGCATGACCATGGCGCTCGAGCCGGCCTTCGCCGGCGTCGCCGGCTCGCAGCGTCTCTACGTCGACCTCCCGGGCACTGGTGGCGTACCGGCGACGGAACCGACTGCCGATGCGGTCCTCGACTGTGTCGTCGAGACGATCCGCGGTGAACTCGGCGACCAGCGCTTCCTCCTCGCAGGCTGGTCGTTCGGTGGCTACCTGGCTGCGGGTGTCGTGCGCCGGATGCCATCTCACGTGGCGGGGCTGCTGATGATCTGCTCGGGGTTCAAGATCCTGCCGGAGGACCGGGACCTCTCGGGGGTCCTGGATTCCGCTCCGGCGGCCGGATGGCTCGATGGTGTCGAGCCGGATCTGCAGGAACACCTTCAACAGGCGGTCGGACTCCAGACGGCATCGGTCGCTGGTCGAATCGTCCAGATGCTCGACAGTGTCGGCGCCACGGACGATGACTTCCTCGCAACACTGCGAGCACGGGGCTTCGCGTTGTCCGATGAGGATGAGGCGACTCCATGCGACGGACCTGTCCTGCTCGTGGCCGGCCGCCGCGACCGCGTCGCTGGCTACCGGGGGCTCCTTCGGTCAATGGAGTCGTACGACCATGCGACGTTCCTCGCTGAAAGCGAGTCCGGCCACTACCTTCCCCTTGAGCGTCCGCGCGTCTTCGCAGCGGCTGTCCAGTCCTGGCTCGAGATGAGCGCGGAAGTCCATCCGGAGCGTGGCTAAGGGGCAGTCCGCCGCCGACCGCCGCCAGTTCGAACCGCATCTGGATCGGCAACGTTCGGAGTCCGCATCGGCCGCGGCATGCGGGCCGTTTCAGCGACATGCGCGTCGGGGATGCTGAGTCGCCCTGGTCAGGGACATCTGCCGACTGCGCTCCTTTTCAGGCGCCCATCGGCGTGGCGAGCATCCAGCGAATGCCGAAGCGATCGAGGCAGGTGGACCAGTACTGGCCCCACGGCTGGTCAGCCGGAGCCTGCTCCTCCGTGCCCGCCGCGAGGCCGGCGAAGAGGCGATCGACCTCATCGCGCGTGTCGCACTCGACCATGATCGTCGTGTTGTTGCCCTGACGGCACTCCTGGCCCATCGAGGCGATCATGTCCGTCGCCATCAGGATGTGACCAGCGGTGATCTCCACCTCCATGTGCATGATCTTGTTCGCATCGTCGCCGGAGAGCTCCGGTCCACCGGGGATCGGCATGTCACCGAACCGGAAGATCGGGCCCACGAACTGCGTGCCGAACAGGTCGCGGTAGTGCGTGAATGCCTCCTCGGTCTGGCCCTGGAAGTTGAGGTACGTGCTGACTCGCGACATCGCGACCCTCCTGCTCGTGGATGTCGAACACTAATCCTCTGACGCAATGCGGCGCGGGGTGAAGCGGCACGCAGCGTCGTCATGCGCTGCGTTCAGATGGGGTGCGCTTGCGACAGCCGCCGTTCGACGACTGCATCGGCACTGAAGCGGCCCGCACCGATGACGACGACCACCAATGCAAGGACTGCAAGCGCCAGATTCAGCTCGTAGCCCGGCGTCAGGGACTCCGAGTTGATGCCGTTTGCCCACGTGACAGTGATCATCGCCATGACCATGTCGCCGAACAGTGCCAAACCGGCGAGGCGAGTGGCGAACCCGATGATGAGGAGGACCGCCCCGCCGAACTCGATCACGCCGCCGAGCACCGCGAAGAATCCGCCGGGGTGGAGGTGCGCGGTGTTCGAGAAGAAGATGGCCGTCCTGTGCAGCCCCGGCCCGTTGAACGACCCGAACAGCTTGCCAGCGCCGTAGTAGAGGAAGATCCACGCGAGGGCGACCCGCACCGCGAGAAGCACGAGGTCGACCGGGCGACCCACGGTCTGGGTGTTGAAGAGGGCGGCCAGCACACGTCGTCGCTGGCGTCGTCGAGGCGTCACGGCATCGCAGCTTGGTGCCGGGGAGCCGCTGCCGCCTCAGGCGAAGGTGGCCGTCGCTCGATGACGCGGGCGCCATCGGACACCGGCATGGCCGCTCCACGACTCATGGGACGGAACGGCCCGAGGAGCTGCTGGCCGAGGACAGTGAGATGGCGTGGTGCCGCCGTGGCCTGCTCCACCGGCAAGGTCCTCCCAGGCAGCCCCGTGTCAGCCCTGATCGTCGCCTCGGTCGGGAAGATGGCCCGCCCGAACGCCTGGTCCCAGATGGTCAGGGCGAATCCGAGGTTGACGTCCTGAGGACCATCCAACTGGTGGTGGATCCGGTGGTAGTTCGGACTCACGAGAATCCTCCCGAGCGGGCCGAATCCGAGATTCGTGTTCGAGTGCTCAAAGGCGACGATGCCGGCATAGACCACCAGCATCGTCGTCGGAACCGCGCCGTTGGCGATCAGGACGATCCCGGGGACCAAGGCGAGGAGGTAGGAGACGTGGATCAGCGGATGGGTACGGAAAACCGTCAGGACGCTCATGTCCTCCTGCGAATGGTGGAGCTCGTGGAAGCGCCAGAGGACGCGCACCCGGTGGTTCGCGAAGTGGGCGAGCCAGTTGCAGAAGTCCATCGCAACCATGATCGCGGCGATCGCGACCCAGCGCGGCACGGCGCCGAATCTCGGGATGACGATCCACGGGAGCGAGTGGCGCGCCACCTCGGCGAACGAGAGCGCCAGCGCGGTCCCCAGAGGCACGACCAGGGTCGCGTTGAGGATCGTGTAGAGGAGGTCCTGGCGATAACCGCGGGCGAACGGCGGCCTTCGCTGGGCCGGGCGGAGCCGCTCGACGACGAGGAAGAGCGCCAGGAGCGTGAGGGTGACCGGACCGATGACGACGATGCGGAGGCTTGACATGGACGCGGAGAAGCTGGTGCCTCCCCAACGGGTGGACCATCCGAGCGCGATCAGGGCGGCGGCGACGGCGACGATCGAGAACGCCGGCACGTAGACGCGCGTCGAGAGCCGGCGCAGCGTCGCTCGAGCATCCAGATCCACCCGCGCGACCGGACGGTACGCGGTGGCACTGGAGGGTGGCTCTGCGAATGTCGACATGGCGTTCACGCGGGCACTAGAAGCCCACGCCACCGCCGCCGGGACTCGTGGTTGTCGTCGTGCCTGTTCCCGACGTGGGCTTTGCGGTGACAACGACGGACCACTTGCCCCACGTGTCGGTGATGTTCCCGTTCACCTGGCCCGGCGACTTGTCCTTGTAGAACCAGTAGAGCGCCTTGCCGGCGTAGGTCACCTGGAGCACCCCTGCCGCCCGCTTCACCGTGCCGAGCTTCGCCGCGCTGACGCCGCTCCCCGCGACGGCCTTCTTCGCGCCCTTGGGCAGCACCACCGCCGGCCAGTACTTGAGGCACGTGGCGCCACAGGCCGTCCCGCTCGGATGCAGGGTGTAGACCGTCGTGCCGCTCACGAGGATCGTGCCGAGGCTCGCGTTCCTCGCGGTCGAGATGACGGGGACCTTCGTCGCATGGCGAGAGGCAGCTCCCGCAGCCAGCGGAGCGACCGCCAGCGCGATCAGTCCCGCTGAGGCCACGGCGAGTGCGGTGATGCGTCCTGCCCGGACTCGACGCGTCGCTGCTCTGTGGGACTGGCGTGCATCCATGTCGTTGGTCTCCTCGCGCTCTCGGACGGAATCGTCTCGTCGTGCTCTTCGGACTGCCGGTACTACGGACGGGGATCGCGATTGGATCACCGCGGCGTCACCTGAACTCGGGGAGTCCGCCAGCCATGGCCAGCCTCGTGGCAGCTCGATGGCCGCCGGTCTGCGATGCACTGCCTCGAGGACGCCCCACGGCTCAGGTCCGAAGGCTCGCACTCGCAAGGATGACCCCCGTGGCATTGACCAGCCGGGCACCGAGGACCTGGCCTGCCGGCGCCGCGAGCGGTGCTCCCCAGGTGCTGTAGTCCCCCGCCGTGGCGAAGGTCCCGATCCTCTCGACCCTCCCGCGAGTGAGGATCGCCTCGCAGGTGACGCCACCGGACCACCAGCCATGGTCGATCGTCATGATCAACGACGCGGGTGAGCCCGCAGTGAGGATGACGCTGCCGACGACCTGGCCGTTCGAGCTGAGCATCGCCTCGGTCGGACGCGATCGAGCCTCCTGCGAAGGGCTGGTGCCCGCATGGTTCGATGCCACCAAACCCATGGCGAAGCCGAGCACCGCGACGAGCACTGCCGCGAGCGCGAGCACGCCGGCCCGCCGGAGACGGTCCGGCCGGCGGGGCTGCTCGGCGGCCTGGAGTCTCCCGGCGAGGCGCGACTCGAATCCGAGCGGTGGCTCGATGTCCGGTGCGAGCACGAGCAGGGCATCGGCCGCGTCCGAGCTGCGCTGCAGCTCCGCGCTGCACGATGGGCAGTGCTCGGCATGGCGCAGCACCTCCCCGCGCCGGCGACCCGAGGCGATCCCCAGTGCCACCTCGGCGAGGTCTTCTCGGTACGGCTCGCACTCCGCAGGCTTGCCGGTGTCGCGGCTCATCGTGCGTCCTCGTCCACGAGCGACGTGCGGAGCCTGGCCAGTCCAAGGCGGATCCGGCTCTTGGCCGTGCCGAGGGCGATGCCCTCTGCCTCGGCGATCTCCGCTGCGGTGCGCCCGTACAGGGTGGCGAGCACGACCGCCCGGCGCTGCTCGACCGGAAGGTCAGCCAGCGCGGACCTCGCTCGGGCCGCGGCCTCAGAGGCGATCGCCGCCGAGTCGGGCGCGAGGCGCGTGCTCGTCAGGTCGAGGAATGCCCGGTCGTGGGGATCGGTCGCCACGCCGCGACGGATCCGGGTCGCGTCGATCGCGAGGTTCCGCGTGATCGTCAGCGCCCAGGAGGAGACCGAACCGCGACGGACGTCGAACATCTGGGCGTGGCGGAAGATCCTCATGAAGGCCTCCTGCGCCACGTCCTCGGCCTCGCCCGCGTCACCGACGATGCTGACTGCGAGGCCGTAGAGACGGCGCTGGAAGCGACGCACGAAGAGCAGTCCGGCCTGGTCGTCGCCGAGCGCGATCCCGGTCAGGAGCGCCTCGTCGGAGAGGCCGTCGTCGCCCGTTCCCATACGTCTAATCACCGTGGGTACTACGGACGAGCGGCGTCGGGGGATCACTGAGGGGTGTCTGCTCCACGAGCGGACGCTAATTCCGTCGTGCACGGTCCGGCTGGGCGTCTCGGGTCGATCCGGCGACTGTGGAATCGATCGACTGCTGCAGCAGCCCTACCCTGCGGCCACGGAGACCAGTGTGTGTCCGGGGCGGATGCGTCCAGCGACGACGTCCGGATCCCCGGTGGCGCCGTCGGATCCTCCCGCGCGGTCACCCTGGGCGTCACTGAGCGCATCACGTAACCTCCCCGTGGTGACGATCGACGTGCGTCTCGCGACCGCCGGTGATCTCGACGCGTACTTCGAGCAGCTCGCGCTGGGGTTCCACAGCCGGCCCTCCCCGGCCGAGCTCGCCTCGCACCGTCAGGCACTGGACCTCGACCGGACGCGCATCGCCCTCGACGGTTCGCGGATCGTCGGGACCCTGCGCTCCTGGAGCACCGAGTTCACGGTTCCGGGTCCCCGTGTCGTGCAGGCGTCCGCGCTGACGCAGGTGACGGTGGCGCCAACCCATCGTCGCCAGGGGATCCTGACCAGGATGATCTCGGAGGACCTGGCGGACTCGGCAGCCCGCGGCGAGGCCGTGGGGATCCTGATCGCATCCGAGTACCCGATCTATGGCCGCTTCGGCTACGGACCCGCCATCCAGAACGCGGGGTACCGAATTGAGACGACCGGCATCCGTCCCATCGCCCCGATCGAGGGCCGCATCGAGATCGGAGACTGGGAGTCGCTCCGCGTCGACGGGCCGGCGGTCTACGAGCGGTTCCGGGTGAGCCAGCCGGGCTCGATCGAGCGGTCAGCGCGATGGTGGGAGCGCATCACCCGACAGATCCCGGCTGAGGGGGTCGATGCGAAGAAAGGCTTCTGCGTCCGGTATGTGTCGCCCGACGAGACGGTCGAGGGCTATGCGGTGTGCTCCGGAGCGCTCGACGCCCCCGACATGCGACACAAGGGCGTGCTGACGGTCGAGGAGCTGATCGCTGTGACGCCCAGGGCGTACCGCGCGCTCTGGACCTTCTGTGCCGAGGTCGACCTCCTGACAGGCGTCGTCGCCGCGAACCGTGCCGTCGACGAGCCGATCGGCCTGCTGTTCGACGACGCCCGCGCTGTGCGCCAGACCCATGTGTTCGACTTCATCTGGATCCGGATCCTCGATGCGGTCGCGGCTCTCGAAGGCCGCGCATACGCGGCGCACGGGCGCGTGGTGCTCGCGGTCGATGATCCCATGGGGTTCGCGCACGGTCGTTATGCCCTCGAATCGGGACCCGACGGCGTCCGGTGCGCACCGTCGAACGAGGAGCCGGGCCTGGAGTTGTCGGCGGCGGCCCTCGGATCGATCTACGCGGGCGACGTGTCGGTGTCGACACTCGTGCGGGCAGGCTGGATCAGGGTGCGCGACCCCGACGCGCTGCCTTGCGCTGACGCGATGTTCCACAGTCCGAGCCGCGCGTGGTGCTCGACCTGGTTCTAGGTCGCCGCCCCCGGCGCCGGATCGGTTCGAGACGACAAGCCAGTCGGCTCGTGCCGGCTGGTCCTTCCGCGACGCGCCGATGCCAAGCGAGCATCATGGTGCGACCGGCGTCACCCGTGAGGACGCTGGAAGGAGGGCGACAGCGATGACCGACGTGCTGCCGACACGCGTGCTCAGGACCCCGCGATCCGCCGGGATCGCCGGCGTGCTCTTCGCGCTGAGCTTCGCCATCATCGTCTTCCTGATCCACAAGGTGGTGCCCGTCAATCCGCACGAGGCCGGATCGTGGGTCGCGAACGCCCCGGATCGGCGAAAGGTCTCCTTCGCGCTGACGCTCGTGCCCTTCAGCGGGATCTTCTTCCTGTGGTTCATCGGCGCCGTCCGCTCGCGGATCGGCACCGCCGAGGACCGGTTCTTCGCCACGGTTTTCCTTGGCAGCGGCCTGCTGTTCGTCGCGATGATGTTCACGGCGACCGCGGTCATGGGCGCGCTCATCTCCCTCGCGTCGAGCGATCACGGCGCCCCGCCGCTCAACGTGTGGCACCTCGGCAGGGCGACCACGTTCCAGCTCGCGACGACGTTCGCCCTTCGCATGGCGGCGGTCTTCACCATCGCGACGTCGACCATCGCGCTTCGACTCCGCCTGCATCACCCCGTGGTGATCACCATCGGCTTCGCGTCCGGGCTGCTGCTGATGTTCGTCGAGTCGACCATCCCGTGGATCGAGCTCGTGTTCCCCTTCTGGGTCTTCGTCGTCAGCGTCAGCCTGCTGGTGGACTCGTACCGGGAGCGGGCTGCGGGCCAGGATGCCGCCGGCGTGGCTCGGCCGTAGGCCCCGCTCCACCGCGGAGCGCGGCCTGCTAGAAGGTTGGGCATGCAGCTTGATCTCCACGTGACGCGGTTCGACTGGGCGGGCGGTGCATCGGCAATCGGCGCGGGCGTCGCGGACCTGGCCGTGCGTGCCGAGGCCGTGGGGGTGCGGACCATGTCGTTCATGGACCACTACTTCCAGATGGAGATGATGGCGCCGGCCGAGGACCCGATGCTCGAGGGCTACACGGCCCTCGGCTTCGTCGCGGGCCGCACCGAGCGCCTGCGGCTCCGCCTGCTCGTGACCGGGGTCACCTACCGGCACCCCGGACTCCTCGCGAAGGTGGTGACGACACTCGACGTGGTCTCAGGCGGTCGTGCGGAGCTCGGCATCGGCGCGGCGTGGTACGAGCGCGAGCATCTCGGTCTCGGTGTGCCGTTCCCTCCGACGTCGGAGCGCTTCGAGCGCCTCGAGGAGGCGATCCAGATCTGCCTGCAGATGTGGAGCGCGGATGACGGGCCGTTCGAGGGCCGCCACTACCAGCTCGCCGAGACCCTGTGCAGTCCGGTGCCGGTGAGCGCACCGCGCCCCCGGATCCTGATCGGGGGCAGTGGAGAGCGCAAGACGCTTCGGCTCGTCGCGCAGTACGCGGACGCTTGCAACATCTTCGGCGGACCAGAGGTGATCGCGCAGAAGCTCGACGTCCTTCGCCGCCACTGCGACGCAGTCGGACGGGACCCCAATGCGATCGAGGTGACCGCGTTTCACGCAGAGTTGCCCCCGGGTGCCACGACCGACGACATCCTCCGCGAGGCAGAGGCCCTCGCGAAGGTCGGCGTGTCGACGATCGTCACCCGCGCCGTCGGCGACGACCCAGCCGGCTGGCTGGAGGACACCTTCGGACCTGCAATCGAACGGCTGGCCGAGCTCGAGGCGACGCCCATCGAGTAGATCGAGTGCGTCAAGGCGTGTCGCGCGGGTCGTGTCCGCGGGGGCCACCGAATGCTCGGCCACCCGGTCCGACTCGTCCAACCGGCTCGCACCGCGTCGATGCACTCGCGGTCAGCGGCATGGCCGCCGAATCCCTCGTCATGCGCTGCATCACGCTCGGCGCACCAAGCAGCACCGTCCACGGCACCACTGCGGCGCGGGCGCAGCGCCGCAGTGCAGATCGTCAGGCACGAGTGGCGCGCCGAGAAGATGCCGTGGCCTTTCCTGCCGGCAGGGCTGTTACCGTGAATGCACCGAGCGGCAAAGGCACAGTTTGCGTTCGGTTCTGAGGAGGCCTCATGGCCGACGCAACCACCGACTCCGGTGAACTGAGCCCCCTGGAGCGACTCATCACCGTCGCCGAGATCATCGGCAGGGTGAAGTCAGGGATGGTGCTCCACTCCCCCGATGGCCGGATCATCGACCTGAACGGGGCAGCCGCGCGGATCCTCGGCGTCGATCGCGACGGGCTCGACTCCGCAGTCACCGACCTTGGGAGGTGGAAGCCCGTCCGTCAGGATGGATCGGCGATGCCGCCCGATGAGTTGCCGGCCGCGATCACCCTCGCGACCGGTGTCGAATGCACGGACGTGATCATGGGCATCGACGTGCCCGGTCGCCCGCAGGTCTGGCTGTCCGTGGACTCCTATCAGCTTCTCTCGGACGATCACGTGGTCGGAGTGGTATCGGTCTTCGACGACATCTCGCACATGTACAAGGAGATGCGCATGCGCGAGGTCCTGATGGGCGCCATGAAGGCGGTGATCGACTCCAACGACGAGGAGGAGTCGCTCCAGGGCTTCTGCGACTCGCTGCTCGGCTTCGGCCGGCTGGCGCTCGTCGGCATCGGGTTCATGGGACCGGTGGCCGAGGGCTCACGGATCGAGTTCGAGCACATGGCTGGTGCCACGGGGTACTTCGAGGAGGCCGCCATCACGTGGTCCGCGGAGGGCGCGTCGGGACTGGGACTCGCCGGCACGAGCATGCGCACGCGGTCCACCCAGGTCTCCCAGGTCCTGAAGAGCGATCCGCAGCTCGCGGCGTGGTGGGAGCTCGCTCGCAAGTACGGCCTTGAATCCAGCCTGACCATCCCGATCGCCGTCAACGGGCGCGACGCAGTCCTGGTCCTCTGCTCCACGCATGAGTTCGCGTTCGACGAGCAGACCATCAGGGGCCTCGAGGCCATCGCCGAGGAACTGGAGTTCGGCCTCTCGCACGTGGAGTCGATCCAGAACCTCGCCAAGGCACTGGACGGGACGATCTCGGCGTTCTCGAGCGTCACGGAGATCCGCGATCCCTACACCGCGGGACACCAGGCGAACGTGGGCCGCCTCGGCAAGGCGATCGCCGAGATGCTGGATCTCGATCCGTCGCTCGCGGACCTTGTGCGCAAGGGAGGCGAGCTGCACGACGTGGGCAAGATCGCCATCCCGGCCGAGGTGCTCGTCCGGCCCGGTGCCCTGAGCGCAATCGAGTTCGAGATGGTGAAGCAGCACACGACCGTGGGAGCGAGGATCCTGGCGGAAGCATCGATTCCTTGGCCGATCCCCGAGATCGCCCTGCAGCACCACGAGCGGATGGACGGGTCTGGCTACCCGTCGGGACTGCAGGGCGCCGACATCCCGATGCCCAGCCGGATCATCGCCGTTGCCGATGTGGTCGAGGCGATGACGCACCACCGCCCGTACCGGGTGGCGCTCGGCATCGACAGCGCGCTCGCCTACGTGGATGAGAACGCCGGGACCCTCTTCGACGCCGACGTCGTGCGTGCCTGCCACGCGGCATTCGATGCGGGATTCAGCTTCCCTGTGAAGTTCGGCGCGTCAGAGGACTGACGCGCCGGGCCGCCCGAGTCTCGGCGGGGCATCGCCCTGCACGGGTCGCACCGCGCGCGAGACTGTGGCGAGGCGAAAGGACGGCCGATGGCTCGACGAGACCGCGCACGTGCAGGCGACCACGCATGACCGTGTCGTACGACCAGGTGATCTCGGACGTCGTCCAGGTCGTCGAGGCCACCGGTGCGGCCATCATGGTGATCGGCGGGGCCTTCGCCCTTGGTGACTTCGTTGTCGAGAAGCTGAGCGATCGGGCGCGCCCCGGTGCGTATCAGAAGCTTCGACGTCGGCTCGGACAGGCGATCCTCCTCGGCCTCGAGGTGCTCATCGTGGGCGACATCGTGCGGACGATCATCGTCGACACGACGGTGAGGAGCGTCGCGGTCCTCGCGATGATCGTCCTGATCCGGATCATCCTGAGCTTCAGCCTGGAAGTCGAGATCGACGGCGTGTGGCCCTGGAACCTGTGGCGGCTCGGAACCGGGCAAGACCGGCAGGAATCGCGGGGACCCTAGGAGGTCCGACGAGCGGACGGCCGACGCCACGTCGCCTGTTCACCGTTGCGTGACGACCTCCAGCTCGTCGCGTGACGCGCGGACGAGTGTCGCGAGGTCCGTGTCGGCATCGGCGTGCACCCAGCGATCGAAGGCGGTGCGAAAGGCCGCAACCGCGACCTCCCCGGTCAGCCGTGCCACCGCGTCAGGCGTTCCGCGATCGCGCAGCACGCCGCCGATCGCCAGCGCCAGCCCCGCGAGCTTGACGAGCTCACGCTCCTGGAGCTCGACGTTCGCCGTGACCACCGCGTTGCGCTGCACCGCACGCGAGCGCCACGGCTGCAGCAGTGCGCCAGCGGCTGCGAGCCCCTCGAGCGCGGCATCGAGGGGACCCATGCCGGATGGGGCAGACGCGACAGCCCGCGTGATGTGCCCTTGGAACTCGACGGCTCCGCCGAAGAGGACCTCCCGCTTGTCCGCGAAGTGACGGAAGTAGGTGCGCTCGGTGAGCCCTGCGCGAGCAGCGATCTCCGCAACGGTGGTCTGGTCGAATCCGTTCGTGAAGTAGCAGAAGAGGGCGGCCTCCTCGAGGCGCGACCGCGCGTCCGGTTCCCACCTGCCCACGGTCCGATCGTATCTGATGACAGCAACTGACTTCAGGTGGTAATGTGATGTCAGTTCCAGACATCACGACACGCCTGCACCACGACGCGGTGCGGGGGCGAACGAGGAGGAGTGCACATGAGGATCTTCGTAACGGGTGCTTCCGGGTACATCGGCACAGCCGTGTCCCACGAGCTGATCGAGGGTGGACACCAGGTGCTCGGGCTTGCCCGCTCGGACGAGTCGGCCGAGAAGATGGAGGCAGCAGGCGTCGAGCCGCTTCGCGGTTCGCTCTCCGATCTGGACAGTCTCGCAGCCGGCGCCCGCGATGCCGACGGGGTGATCCACCTGGCGTTCCAGAACATCTCGCCGACGACCGACTTCGTCGCCGCGGGCATCACGGATCTCGAAGCCATCCAGACGATGGGATCCGTGCTCGAGGGGACGGGCAAGCCGCTCGTGATCACGTCCGGCACGCTCGTGTTCTCATCGGAGGGCAGGCTCGCCCTCGAGACCGACGTCCTCGACATCGACTTCCCCCGCGTCAACTCGGAGAACGCGACGGTGGCGATGGCAGAACGGGGCATCCGTTCGGCTGTCATCCGCCTCGCGCCGTCGGTGCACGGGGTCACCGATATGCATGGATTCATCCCGAGGCTGATCGAGTTCGCCCGCGCGAACGGGGTCTCGCCGTACGTGGGGTCGGGGGACAATCGGTGGCCGGGCATCCACGTACTCGATGCAGCGCGCCTCTACCGGCTGGCCGTCGAGTCCGCGCCGGCGGGCAGCCGCTTCCATGGGGTCGGCGAGGTGGGCGTCCCGTTCCGCGAGATCGCCGCGAGCATCGGGCGCCACCTCGGCGTCCCGGTCGAGAGCCTCAGTGAGGCCGATGCAGCCGGCCACTTCACCTTCCTCACATGGTTCGTCGGGCTCGACAACCCCACGTCCAACGAGTGGACCTCGAAGACACTCGGCTGGAGGCCGGTCGGGCCCTCGCTCCTCGAGGACATCGACGCCGGCTTCTACTTCAGTCGATAGGAGTTCGCCGCAGGTTGCGCACACCGGGAGTACGGGTCGCGACCGCTGCGCACACCTGGTTGCCCGGGCAT
>Ga0181534_10001470_pt1 | contig 15328 bp, 11 predicted proteins | sample PEATcosm2014_Bin_37_FD_119758 | JGI IMG/M metagenome (GOLD analysis project Ga0181534, IMG submission 119758) | Peatland microbial communities from MTU Mesocosm Facility, Houghton, MI, USA - PEATcosm2014_Bin17_10_metaG | ecosystem: Environmental > Terrestrial > Soil > Wetlands > Peat | place... | reverse complement strand
GGGCACGACTTTAGTCGGGCCGATAAAGCCAATCATATCAACGTTGGGCTTTAGCCCCTGCTACGCTCAATCGCGATTGCACCCCCCGAACAGCCCTTTTTCCGCAGCCTGTTTAGCCCGTACATGACCACTGCTTTATCAACCCGGCTTTAGCCACCGAGGGAATTATCAGCCATTTCTGTCGTTAAACTGGCCCTTTTCCGCAGCCTCTTTAGCCACGGAGAAATGCCTTTAGGGGCTTTCAATACAAATTCGGCCCTTTTTCCGCAGCCTGTAAAACCCGTCCCTTCAAATCGGCCCGTTTCCGTAAAACCCTTCCTCGACTCATCTTTCCCTTGGATGTAGAATGGCTGCAACCAATTCCACCGCCTAACGGCAGGCTCTAAATCTTCTTCAAGCAAAGGAAGAACCATGCGAATCTCCGGTATTGCGCACAATCTGCTTCTGATTTCCATTCTTCTCTCGCCCGCTTTTATCCGCGCCCAATTCAAGCAGCCGACCGACGAAGAGCTGAAGATGACCTCCGACCCCAAGGCTCCGGGCGAGGCCGCGGTCTATCTCAACGAAGAGGAAACCACGAACGACGATCTGCATTACCGCAGCGTTTACATGCGCATCAAGGTACTGCAGGAGAAGGGCAAGGAACTGGCCACGGTGGATCTGCCCTATGTGAAAAGTGATACTCGGATAATCGCCACACCCGGCATTTACGGCACGCAAGCCACCAGCATAGACGAACTGAAAGGCCGCACCATTCACCCGGATGGAACCGTGATTCCGATGACCGCCAGTCCGGCGGATTTATTCAATTCCAAGAAGGAAGGCATTAACGGAGAACTCCAGCTCAACCGCAAAGTTTTCACTCTTCCCAGTGTCGAGGTGGGCAGCATTCTTGAGTATTCCTACAAAATTCGCTTCGACGACTTTGTAACTCATGCTCCCTTCTGGGAGATCCAGAGGCAATACTACGTCCACAGTGCACACTACGAATACGTTCCCTCGAAAGAATTCCTGCACGGTCTCGGAAATTATTTCTTCAATGAAAACGGCAAGCCAATCAACACCCTCGTCATGTGGCAGGTTCTTCCCCCCGGAGTTACCGTGAAGAGAAATGCCAGGGGCTATTTCTCGCTGGATGTGAACGATATTCCTCCAATGCCGAATGAGGATTGGATGCCGCCAGTGCAGAATTTCCGCATTAAGGTTCTTTTCTATCTGACGGCTGAGGGAAGCATCAACGATTTCTGGCCGTCGAAGATCAAGCATTGGACCAGCGAAGTGGACCGGCTTGCGGAGGCTACGCCAGGAATTCACGATGCGGTGACTGGCAACACGGCTCCGGGCGACAGCGATCTGGACAAGGCAAAGAAGCTCTACAATGCCGTGCAGGCGCTCGACAATACGGACTACTCGCGCCAGAAGAGCGCGGCCGAATTGCGGCAGTACCACGTGAGCGAGAGCAAATCGGCCGAAAGCACATGGATGCAGAAATCTGGATCGAGCGAGGATATTGCGATTCTGTATCTGTCGATGCTGCGCGCCGCCGGACTTACCGCCAAGGCGATGCGGGTTGTGAATCGCCAGTGGGGCATCTTCGATCGCGGCTATCTGAACTTCGATCAACTCGGAGATACAATCATCGTTTTGAATCTCGATGGCGAGCAGATCCGGCTCGATCCAGGCGAGAAGATGTGTCCCTTCGAACTGCTGAACTGGAGGCACTCCAATGCCAGCGGATTTATACAGGGCAGCAATGGAGCTGCTACGGATAACACTCCGCCGCAGAATTATACGGACAACAACACGACGCGGCGCGGCGATCTTACGCTGGACAGCCAGGGCGGCGTGCAGGGGACGCTGCGCTTTGCCATGATCGGGCAGGAGGCGCTGAAGTGGCGGCAGATTGCACTCAGAAACGATGAGAGCGAAGTAAAAAGGGAGTTCGATAGTTGGCTGGAGACCATCGTTCCGGCGGGCGTGGAGGCGCATATCGACCACTTTGCGAATCTAGACAATCCCGATGCAAACCTCGTGGAAATTATCAATGTGAAGGGAACGCTGGGCACGGCGACAGGCAAGCGTGTTCTGCTGCCGGGCGTCTTCTTCGATACGCGCAACCGGCGTCCGTTTGTGGATGAGGAGAATCGGCAAGAGCCCGTGGATATGCACTATAGCGAAGTGGTCAACGACAATGTGGTCTATCATTTTCCCGATTCGTTGATGGTGGAAGGCGCGCCGCAGGATGCGCAGATTCCGTGGGCGGGCAAAGCGAATTTCAGCATCGGAACAATTCCGGCGCATAACCAGATCACGGTGAATCGTAAATTTGCCCGCGCGTTTACTTTTGTGATGAAGGACCAATACCAGGATCTGCGCGGCTTCTACCAGAAGATTGCCGCCGCCGATCAGCAGCAACTGGTTCTGACCGCGTCTGACGCAGCGAAAGGAAACTGATGACTTTCGCGCCTCGTGTTCTCACTCCGTCTTATTCGTGGAGTTATGCAGCGCTACTAATTCTGGCCCTTGCATCGCCGGGTTTGCTGCGCGCGCAATTTCAGCAGCCGACCGACGAAGAGCTTAAGATGACCTCCGACCCCAAAGCGCCGGGCGCGGCCGCGGTCTATCTTTACTATGAAGAGACCGCCGATGCACAGGCTCATATCTCCAGCATTTACGAGCGCATTAAAGTGCTTACGGAAAAAGGCAAGGAATTGGCGACGGTCAACATTCCGTACGAGCGCGACGTGGATAAGATCGGAGCCATTGAAGGCCGCACTATTCATGCCGATGGTAGCGTGACTCTGTTGAAAGACAAGCCCTCCGATCTGATGGACGTCAAGACCAAAGGCTACCAGAAGAATTCGATTGTCTTCACGCTGCCGGATGTGGATGTGGGCAGCATTCTGGAGTTCCGGGTGACACTGCGACGCGACGCGGAGTGGACTTATCTTCCGGATTGGTATGTGCAGAGAGAGTATTTCGTCCACAAAGCACATTATTCATTTCGCCGCGGCAGTTACCAGGATCTGATGTGGACAACGCATCTTTCCTCAGATGCCAAGGTGGTCAAGGTTGGAGGAGATCGTTTTAATCTCGACATCAACGATATTCCGGCCGAACCCAACGAAGATTGGATGCCCCCGCTGAACACCCTCCGCTGGCGCGTGAATTTTTTTGCGGCCACCGGAGTAGAATCGGGCACGGAGTTCTGGGTCAACAAACGCAAAAACTGGGCCATCTGGATCGAGAATTTTATCAAGCCAACTGGCACGATCAAGAAGGCCGCAGCCGAAATTGTTGCGCCGGGAGATAGCGACGAACAAAAGGCAAGAAAGATCTATGCTGCCGTTCAGAAGTTGGATAACACCGACTTCAGCCGGGTAAAATCCGAGGCCGAGCGCAAGAAAGAGAAGCTCAAGGAGATTGCCAAAGCCGAGGATGTGTGGAAGCAGCAGAGCGGCTCATCCGACGAAATTGCGCTTCTCTATGCATCCTTGGCCACCGCCGCCGGCCTCAAGGCCTCGCCTGCTTATGTCGTCAATCGCAACCGGGCCATCTTCGATATCAACTACCTTTCAGACGGCCAATTCGACGATGATATTGTAGCCATCGAATTGGGTGGCAAAAATGTTTACCTGGATCCCGGCCAGAAGATGTGCCCCTTCGGATTCTTGCATTGGAAACATAACTTCGCCTCAGGTTTTTTGTTTCAGGACAAGATCGCCATTTTTACAAGCACTCCCGGAATCGCGTACACGGATTCCAAGACGCAGCGTATCGCCGATCTAGAGATCGACGAGGCGGGCAACGTGAAGGGAAACGCGCGCTATGTGATGTCTGGCCCGAGAGCGCTTTATTGGCGGCAACTGGCGCTTGAAAATGACGTGGAAGAAGTCAAGAAGCAATTCAATGAGTCGATGCGCGACTCTCTGCCCGATGGCGTTACGGCGGACTTCGACCATTTTCTAGGCCTTGACGACGAAAATACAAATCTCATCGGCATTGTGAATATCAGCGGCAGTATCGGCTCGGCGACAGGGAAGCATTTCTTTCTGCCGGGCCTGTTTTTCGAGTCGCAAGGCAAGCATCCATTTGTGGCGCTGGACAAGCGCACGGTCCCTATCGATGTTCAATACCCGGAGTATGAGCAGGACGATGTGACCTATCATCTGCCGCCGGGATTCAACGTCGGGAGCCTGCCGCAGGATGCCAGCGCCTCCTGGCCCAATTACGCGGTACTGAAAATTCACTCAAGCGCGGAGAACGGTGCGGTCACCGTGCAGCGCGCGCTGGCTTATAACTTCACGCTTCTCGATCCCAAGGATTATCCCAGCCTGCATGATTTTTATTTGAAGGTAGCCACAGCCGATCAGCAGCAACTGGTGCTTACTCATGCTCCGGCTGCGAAGGGAAACTGACAATGCATCGTTCGCTCTCATTGAAATTCTCGGCCTGCCTGGCCGTTCTGCTGTTTGTTGCCAGCCCGTGCTCCGCCGGCTTGTTTGGCCGGGACAAGCCGATCCCCGACTGGGGGCTTGAGGCCGCCAAGACTGCGACACCGGCTTATGTGAAGGATGCGGCAGCGGTGATTCTCTTTGACGAATACGTTGAGACCATCGACGCGCAGGGCCGCGCCGTCGAGCGCGAGCGGGAGGCGATTCGCATTCTCAAACCACAAGGCCGCAACGATGCCGGGTGCCGCGTCTCGTTTGATGTGGACGAGAAGATCAACTACTTCCGCGAGTGGACGATTGCCACAGACGGCAAGCAGTATCAGGCCCAGGATACGGACTTTGCCGACGTTGGAGACCTGGGAATTCCGATCATGCTCTCGACCCGCAAAAACCGCATCGTGCATCCTCCCGCCGCCGATGTGGGCGCAACCATTATTTGCGAGACCGAGGAGTTGCTTGAGCCCTATCTTCATGAGACGGTCTGGCAGATTCAGAGCGGCATTCCTATCGTCTTTGAGGCGCTTGAGGTGGATCTTCCGGCCGGCCGCAGTTACTCGGTGGCATGGCACAAGTACGCTCCTGTGAAGCCGGTCGAGGTGGTTCCGAATCACTGGCGCTGGGAGGTGAAGGATATGCCCGCGCTGGATCTGCGGGATGTAAAATCGCATCCGGCCTGGGAGGCGCTGGCGGCGCGCATGTCTGTGCAGTGGGGCAACGCGGCCGTGGAAGGAACAGACAATCAGTGGCGCGCCATTGGGCAGTGGACAACCGATCTCGAAGCCAACCGGCCTGATCCCTCGCCGGAGATTACCGCGCAGACGCAGAGCCTCATCGCAGGCGCGCCGGACTTCTACACAAAACTCAGCCGCATTACCGAGTACATCCAGAAAAACATTCGCTACTTTATTGTTTTTCGCGGCATTGGGGGCTTGCAGGCCAATCATGCCTCTGACATCTTTCGCAATCGCTACGGCGACTGCAAGGACAAGACGACGCTGCTGATTTCCATGTTGCAGGTGGCCGGCATCCATGCCTTTTATGTGCCTGTCGACTCCAACCGTGGCGTAGTGGACCCCGATGCGCCCTCTCTGGTTGGCAACCACATGATTACCGCCATAGAGGTTCCCGCCAATGTGCAGGACCCGCGCCTCAAGGCCATTGTCAAAGCCAATGACGGCAAGCGCTACCTGATCTTTGACCCTACGGATGAGCATACGCCGGTGGGCAATTTGCCATCTGAGGAGCAAGGCGGCTACGGCAATTTGGCGGCGGGCGCGGCAAGTCAGGTTCTGGCGCTGCCGGTGCTTGATCCTGATGCCAATGGCTCAGAGCGCAAGGGCAGCTTCACGCTTGCGGCGGATGGCACTTTGACCGGCTCGGTAGATAGCTCGCACATTGGTCCCATCGGCGCGGATTTGCGCAGCTTTCTCAAGTACACCGACGAAAAAGAACGGCGCGAATACTGGGAGAAGACTATCGCCGAGACGCTTCCCGGCGTTACGCTGGATTCATTCAAATTCGTTGAACCTTCGGCGCTGGACAAACCATTTGAACTCCATTACAAAGTGACGGCGCGCCAATACTCGCATCAGGCCGGGCCGCTGCTGCTGGTGCGGACGCGCGTTTTGGGCAGCTTTGCCCATCCCTTTGACGACAAGCCGCGCATCTACCCCATCGACTTTTACGCCACGGGCCGCTGGCGCGACAGCTTCGACATTGCAATTCCCGCCGGGTATGTTGTGGATGAAACGCCGGACCCGGTCAGCATCGATCTGGACTTTGCCAGCTATCATTCTTCCGTCTCGGCCAAGGGCAATCTGCTGCACTACGAGCGGGAGTACGTGGTCCGGCAGGTTGAGATTCCGGCGGCCAGGGCCGCGGATTTCCGCAAACTGGAGTCGGCTATTTTGTCTGATGAAAAGAACGCGGCGGTGCTGAAAAAACAGTAGGGGATCGGGGGAAGAGAGATCTTTCCCCGGCAAAAAACAGGGTTATGCCGCATAATTTGCTTCACAAATGGTGCAAAATGTGGCCTATAATTCCCCTAGAGCAGGAAATAGAGAGATTGCGAACTCCTGCTGGCAATGATTATGGCCGTGCAGTTGTCCCCAATGCGTGAGCTTGACGCGCCGGTGATCCCCGACCGCCTCTACTTCAAGATTGGCGATGTGGCGCGGATCTGCGGCGTGGAGACCTATGTTCTGCGCTTTTGGGAGACGCAGTTTCCCCAACTCAAGCCCAACAAAAGCGGCACCGGCCAGCGGCTTTATCGACGCCGCGACGTTGAACTGGCCGTCAAGATCAAGCAACTGGTGCATACCGAGGGCTATACGCTGGCCGGTGCGCGGCAGTTGCTGGAGCAGGCCGGCCGCCGCGTGAGCGCGCAGCCCGCGCCGGTCGAAATTCCGCAGCGCGATCCGCAGGGCTGCCTGGAAATGCCGGCCGCGCAACCCAACGCGACGCCGGATGCCGTGGCTGAGACGATTGCCTGGGCGCGCGCCGAGTTGCGCGAGATTGCCGCGCTGCTAGCCTCGCCCGATCCGAGTTTGCCCGCTCAAACGCCCCGCCGCCGCGCCCGGCTCGCCACCATGCCCTCCAAATCGGAGTTCCTTTTCCCGCTTGCTTGAACCAGCCCGCCCCGGTATTGCATCCAATGGGAAGCGCAAAGACGGCCGCCGTGCCCGCGCGGAGATGCGGAGATATTGATGACGCAGCAAACGACCATCGCCGTAGCCATGTCCGGGGGGGTAGACTCCTCGACGGTTGCGGCGATGCTGGCGCAAGGGGACGACGCTGTCGTTGGGCTGACGCTTCAGCTCTGGGACCAGACGCGGCTCGCCGGCAAGAACGGCATTCCCGATGCGCCCAAAGCGGGGCGATGCTGCTCCTTGGATGACGTCTACGACGCGCGCCGCGTGGCTGAGCACCTGGGCATTCCTTATTACGTGGTCAACCAGCAGGAGCGCTTTGAAGAGTCTGTTGTGCGGCCCTTTGTGGCCGAGTACCTCGCCGGGCGTACGCCGATTCCCTGTTCGCTCTGCAACAACCATCTCAAGTTCGATCAGTTGCTGCAGACGGCGCGGTCGATTGGGGCCGAGCGCATTGCCACGGGCCATTACGCGGTGAACGAGTATGATGCAACACGCGGCCGCTGGATTCTCAAGCGGCCCGCCGACAAGGCCAAGGATCAGACTTACTTTCTCTTCGGGCTAACGCAGGAGCAGCTTGCGCACACGCTCTTTCCGCTGGGCCGGCTGACCAAGCCGGAGGTGCGCGAAGTGGCGCGGCAGCGGGGCCTGGCGCTGGCTGAGAAGCCCGACTCGCAAGAGATCTGCTTCATCCCCGGCGGCGACTACAAGCAGTTTTTGACGGCGTATCTTGAGGAACAAGGCCAGCGGATGCCGGAGACTTCCGGCGAGTTGGTAGCCTCGGACGGCGCTGTGTTGGGCCAGCATGACGGGATTTCTAACTTCACCGTGGGTCAGCGCAAGGGGCTGGGCGTCAGCTCGCCCACGCCGCTTTACGTGCTTAATATCGACCCGGTGAGTCATCGCGTCACCGTGGGCGCGGACGAAGAACTGGCGACGCGGACCCTGCGAGCGCGCGGGCTGAATTGGATTTCGATTTCCGCGCTGACCTCGCCAATGCGGGTGCGGATCAAGATTCGCCACCGGCACGAGCCGGCCTGGGCTACGCTGGAGCCTTCAAGTGATGGCACTTCCGGGACGGAGGAGGTATTGGCGACCTTCGACGAGCCGCAGCGCGCCGTCACACCCGGCCAGTCGGCGGTATTTTATGACGGCGACGAGGTGGTCGGTGGGGGATGGATTGTGTAGGGCGGTTCCGGCATTGAGAATGGGTGTAGGATAACTTTCATGGCGAGCTATCGCGTCGTTCTTCGCAAATCGGATGAGGGTTACAGCGTCTCCTGCCCCGGTCTGCCCGGCTGCTGGTCGCAGGGAGCTACCGAAGAGGAGGCTCTGGCCAACATCCAAGTTGCTATCCGCGAATATGTTGAGGCGGCTGAGGAATTGGCGCGTGACGAGGAAAGCCGCGTTGTCGAGGTTGCGGTTGCCTAAGTTCAGATTGATTAAAGATGAGTTTACAGGACATGTTTTCCGCAGTCGTTGAATAGCGCGGCTAATGCTGCGCGAAGCCGTTTTGCTGCGCGTACCTGAGATGCTGCGCGCATGCGCATGTGAGCTCTGGTCGCGCCTCTTCAGCCGCATAATCACTCTCTAGAATGTCCTATCCCAGAAGCAAAGGAAGATGCAATGTCCAAGCTCCCAGGAGTCAATCATCTGAGGGCCGTAGCCGCACTGGAAAAAGCAGGTTTCCGCGTTCTGCGCCAAGGCGCGCACATTGTCATGACGGACGGTACCCGAATCCTGACGATTCCGCGCCACAATCCTGTAAATGCGTTCACAATGGGCGGCATTGTGCGTGATGCTGGGCTGAACCTGGACGAGTTTCGCAATCTCTTATAGCGGCCTACCCGATCTCCTCGTCCCACTCCTCCAGCGTCCTCTTGAACTCCACCATGAACTTGCCTGAGTCTGCGCCGTCGATCAGGCGGTGGTCGAAGCCCAGGCAAAAATACTGCACCGACCGAATCGCTATCGAGTCGTTGCCATCCTCGTCGGTGACGACGACCGGCTCCTTGCGCAGGCCGCCGATGGCCAGAATCGCCGACTCGGGCTGATTGATGATGGGCGTGCCGAACTCGCCGCCGTAGACGCCGGAGTTGGTGAGCGTGAAGGTGCCGCCCTGGACCTCGTCCGGCAGCAGTTTTTTTGAGCGGGCGCGGGCGGCAAGATCGGCAATGGAGCGGGCCAGGCTCAGGAAGCTCTGCGTCTCGGCATGCCGCACCACGGGCACAATCAGCCCCCACTCCAGAGAGACGGCGATGCCCAGGTTGATGTTGGGGTGATAGTGGATAAAGCCGTCTTTGAGCGAGGCGTTGAGGATGGGGAAATTGCGCAGCGCCTGGGCGGCGGCGGCGGCGATAAACGGCATGTAGGTGAGCTTGACGCCGTGCTGCTGCTCAAAGCGGGTCTTTTCGCGCTGGCGCAGGCGGACGACGCGCGTCATGTCCACCTTGTAAACGGTGTGCGCGTGGGCGCTGATCTGCTTGCTCTCCATCATGCGCTGGGCGATGATGGCGCGCATCTTGGTCAAAGGCTGCGGAGCCGCCGGTGGGGCCAACGGCGCCTGCGGGGCCGCGCTGCCGGAACCAAGATCGGCCAGGTAGCGCAGAATGTCTTCCTTGGTAATGCGGCCTTGCGAGCCGGTGCCGGAGATCGGGCGAATATCGAGATTATTCTCTTTGGCGATGCGGCGAACCAGAGGCGAGGAGCGCGGGTGCCTGGCAGCTTTGTCAGTAGATATTTGCGCGGAAGAAATCTCCTCCGCGGCTAAACAGGCTGCGGGAAAACTCGATTCGGTGAGAGGCGGGGGGTTTAACCCCCGTATAAGGCCAACAGAATCAGCACCGGCTTTAGCCGCGGAGGGACACTCTCTGCCAATTTCATCCGAATCTCCGAGTTTTTCCGCGGTCTGCGCTTCCACCGCAACAGAGGCCGCGCCGTCGATCACCGCGACCACCGTATTGACCTCGACGGTGACGCCTTGCGCAACCTTGATCTCCGTCAGCACGCCGGCCACGGGCGACGGAATCTCCGCATCCACCTTGTCGGTGGAGATCTCGAAGAGTGGCTCGTCTTTTTCGACGCGGTCGCCGACCTTCTTGAGCCATTTGGTGATGGTGCCCTCAAAGATCGACTCGCCCATCTGGGGCATGATGACGTCTGTCGGCATGGTGGTTCTCCGCGGTACGGGTGGCCCTGCTTGCAGGGCGGAATTTCGGCAAGATCAGGGAAGGCTCGGCATGCGCCGTCTTCATGCCGGATTATAAATTGTTGCACTTGCAGGAGCGGGAAGTGACTGACTCAAGCGCGGACCGGGCGGTCTTGAAGATCCGCGCAGCCGAGCAGGCGCTCGACCTCCGGCGGAGTCTGGAGCGGCGTGTCTTCTGCTGGAAACCGCGGCTCGGAAACGGGAACAGCCGCCGCCTGGGCGCGAAGCGCGGCGAGGTCTTCGACTGCCAAGACCTGCTGATCGAAGACTTGGCCGAAGTACCGGGCCGCCTGGTGAGCAAGAGCTTCCAGGGTTGGCGGCAAGGCTGCGCCGGGGATCTCTTTTTCCAGGCTGGTGACGGCGTGATCGGCAATGCCGCAGGGGACAATCCATTCAAAATCGCGCAGGTTCGTGGTGAGGTTGAAGGCGAAGCCGTGCGAGGTGATGCCGCGCGCCACATGAATTCCGATGGCGGCTATTTTTCTTTCCTGCCCGCCGCTCTCAACCAAAAGGCTGCCGTCCGCGGCGCCTCCGCACCAGACGCCGGTGAGGCCGGGGATACGCCCGGCGCGCACGCCAAAGCCGCCGCAGAGGCGAACCAGCGCCTCTTCCATCCCGCGCACAAAATCCACCGGCCCCATGCGGCCGCCGCTGGGGGCTCTCAGGGTACGCAGGTCGAAGATCGGATAGCCGACCAATTGCCCCGGCCCGTGATAAGTCACGTCGCCGCCGCGGTTGATCTCATGCACGGTAACGCCGCGGCTGGCCAACAGCTCATCTGAGGCAAGAATGTTTGTGCGGTCGGCGTTGCGGCCCAGCGTAAGCACCGCGGGATGCTCCAGCAGCAGCAGCACATTCTCTGCGCGGCCCTCGGCGACGAGCGCTGCAATCTCGGCTTGGAGGCAAAGCGCTTCCTCGTACTCCACGCGCCCGAGATAGAGATACTGGATCACATCTTCGATTGTAGCCAGCAGCCCCGCATCTTCATCCGGGCAGTTTTACAACTTCATTCTTCAAGCCGCGCCGCAAACAGTCTTGCAAACACAATCCGATGCTCCCAGGCAACCAGCAGCCAGAGAATCGTTGCAAAAGCACCCGTCCCAATGCCGCTCGGGTTCATCAGAAGGTGAAACAAAAGAATGTTGAAAAGCACGGGAGCCAGCAGCGTCAGCCCCAGCCCCACAAAGCGGTTTACTAAAAATAGAATCCCGGAAACTACCATAATCGCGCCCACCACGTAAAAATAGTGCGCGGCAAACAGAGCGGTCATGAACTGCCCGGCTAGCCCTGCCGGCATCTGCCCCATGGGAATGAAATTCAGAAACACATTGGAACCGAAGACCAGAAACATAAGTCCCAGCAGGTAGCGGGCAATCATTGCGACAATCTTCATGCAGTTCTCCTAGATTTGAGGTGAACGTCTTAAGTTGAACGACTTGAGGTAAACAAATTGCGAATCAATCACTCCGAAGCCAATCCCAACCTGGCCAGTGCGGCTCTTCTGAGAGAGAAAAACTCTCTCCGCTGCAATGGATGGTTTTCTATCCCCAGCGGACTCCGAATCTTTTCGCGGCCTCTTCCTGCATCGGGGAAAGGCTCATCAAAACTTCGCCTCGAATACTCTGAAGCGCCGCTCAAGCTCCCATTGAGCGGCGGCTTTTTGGCTGCCGTCCAGAAATGCCTTGCAGCTAGCGGTGGGCTTGTCTGCCCCGAGCGGTTGCGCCTTGCATGCAGTGGCAGGGTTGCTGTAGGCGTCGGGCGCGGCCCACAGGCTGTCGCCGGGCAGAAAGCTGTGCTCCATGCCGGTGCGGGCTAACTGCTTCAGGTCGCCGTAGCTGAGGTGGTAGTCGAGCGCGGCGCGCAGGTATTCGCCAGTGATCTCAATGCGGCTTACTCCCTCATCATCGGTCGAGAGCGCGACCGGAACGTGCGCCGAGCGGTAGAGCGGGAAGGGATGCTCTGCGCCTTTGACGCCCAGAATACCCTCGTTTGAGCTGAGATTGATCTCGACCATCACATGTTTTGCCGCCATCTCTTTGAGCAGGCCTGCAGCGTCGTCTTCTTCCGCAATGTCAACACCGTGGCCGATGCGCTCGGCGTGGCCCAGTTCGACGGCCTGGCGGATGTGGAAGCGCAGGCCCTCGGGCGGCGCCAGGCCAGGGGCCAGTTCACCGGCATGGAGGCTGATATGCACCTTGGGATAAACCGAGTGCAGGTAGTCCAGCATCTTCATCTGCAGCGTGTAGTCGCGCATGGAGAGGTAGCCGTCCTCCGGCATTACGAAGTTGAGGCCGACAAAGCCGGGCTCGTTCGCGGCCATGGTCTGCGAGATGGTTTCAAAGGCAAGCAGCGTCTGCGCAAAGACCTGCTCGGGCGAGTTGCCGCGCAATATCTGATAAATGTAGCGGACCTCGACCTGACAGGCGGGCGCGGCCAGGGGCGTGCCGCAGTGCTCAATCTCGCGTCGCAGCGCCTCGGCGGCGCGCACATCCTCGCGGTCAACAAAGATTTCGTCGCGCAGTCCGACGGCAAAAAGCGTATCGCGATACGCGGCAAAGTCCTGCGCTGTGGGATCGGGCTTCAGCGGGTTCTGCGCGGCAATGTACACGGCGTGGGTGAAGACCGGCGTCTCCATCAGCTCGACGTATTGCTGATTCTGCATGGCGGCGCGGTTGGCCACCTCGTCCACCCACTCGCCGATATGCTTCTTGTCGAGCCCGCCGTAGCGGCCAAAGGTGGCAAAAAACTGGTCGTGGCCGCTGAAACCAGGGGTGGGCACAAAGCTGCGCATTGAGAACGCATTGACCAGGCGGTCATAGAGAGCTTGATTGGAGGCGACCTCCGAGGCCGGCGTCAGCGGCGGCGCGCAAGGCTCTTTGATGGGATTGCCCTTGTCGTCGCGGGCAAACTTGAGGCCGGCAGGATCGATGCACAGCTTGTCTTCGCCGGCGTCGCGCAGAAACGTCTCGGCATAAATTGCGCCGGAGAGGTGAATGTGCAGATCGGCGCCCTTGGGGAACTGATCGAGAAAGGCGCGCAAGGCCAGCGGTCCGTCATGAATCGCGGCCTGATAAGCGCGGGCGGCGCGGGCCTCCGGCGCAAGCGCTTGAGCGCGGGCCGGTAGTTGGAAGGTGAGGGCGAAGACAACCAGAGCGAAGGCGGCAGCGAGGCAGGGGGAGCGGCGCATAATGCCTAACAGTGTAGAGCAAGAGCGCGGGTGTGGGTAGAGGTGAATAGGAACGGTACGGGCTTCACAGGCCGCAAAAAAACTCAATCCGGAGGGAGACGGGGGTTTTAACCCCCGCATAAAGCCAACAGAATCAGCGCCGGCTTTACAGGCTGCGGAAAAACTCTTCAGGAGGCAATTCCCAATGGCATTGTAACCAGGGCACGACTTCAGTCGGGCCGATAAAGCTAATCATATCAACGTTGGGCTTTACAGGCTGCGGAAAAACTCTTCAGGAGGCAATTCCCAATGGCATTGTAATCAGGGCACGACTTCAGTCGGGCCGATAAAGCCAATCATATCAACGTTGGGCTTTACAGGCTGCGGAAAAACTCATCGCGCGGCAATTCTCGAAGGCTTTGTAACCAGGGCACGACTTCAGTCGGGCCGATAAAGCCAATCATATCAACGTCGGGCTTTAGCCCCTGCTACGCTCAATCGCCATTGCAACCCCCGAACAGCCCTTTTTCCGCAGCCTCTTTCAGCCCTTGAGAGAAAGCCATTCCAATCTGACCCATACCCTTGCAGGTAGTCAAATCCCCGTTGGCCGTCGATTTACCGCACCGGTTTGGCGCGCCAAGAGGGAAGTTGATATACTGGTTCAGTTGCTTGCAGCCGGATGATATTGGAGTATTCAGCAGAGTTTTCCATGCTCTCGGGCTTTGCGGGTTTACTCGCAGAACTGCAACGCGAAGTTTGCACTGAGGCCAGATAGCTCAGTGGTAGAGCGCGGCCCTGAAAAGGCCGGCGTCGGCGGTTCAATCCCGTCTCTGGCCACCACATTCTAAAGTGTTTAGCGGTAACCGAAAACGTCTCGTTTCCGTCTCACGTACCAAGAATGTACATCGTTAGCCGGTGTGCGCTTGGACGCCTTCTTCTTTCTCCAACAGCTTCCAGATTTCCCGTGCAGTGTTGCTGGTTCTGGCGATATGCTGCCGTCCCAGCTTGGCATAGCGCTCGGTCATCTTGATGTTCGAGTGGCCGAGGATCTTTGCCAGCTCGTAAAGATCGCCGCCGTTCATCATGTACCAGGACGCAAAGGTGTGGCGCAGATCATGGAAGCGAAAATCACGAATTCCAGCTCTTTCGAGCAGGTCCACAAAACTTCCTTCCAGTCGCTGCCTTCCACTCGTCGCTCCCTGCTTCGGCGGGAAAATCCGATCTTCGTTAATCACGACGGGAAACCGCCGCAACTCGCTGGCCAGTTCGGGCGTCATTGGGACGTACCGCATCTTGCCGCCCTTCAGTTTTGCTCGCACTGCCAACAACCCCTCGCTGTACAGCACGTCCGACCAGAGAAGCCCGAATATCTCCGACGCGCGCATTCCGGTTGCGACGGCGATCAGCACAATCAGCCTCAGACGATGAACAGTCCTGTTGAGGTCGTTTGTGCCTTTCCGATACTTCTTTTCGTCGAGTGCCTGTTTCAGCCTGCGAAGCTCGTCTTCTGACAGGTAACGGTCCCTGGCATCGTCGGGACGCCGTACTTCCACTTGATCTGCCGGATTCCTGTTAATACCGGTTTCCTTCGACCAGATCGTGGAAGCCTTCGCCATCATGTGGTGCATGACGTTAAAGTGTCGTACAGCTGTGCCAGGCGACAGATCGCGAACGCCGGTAAGGTTCTCGTACCATCGCCCCACGGCTATTCCGTCAACCTCCCGCACGAACACCGGCCTCAACATCCGGCTATGAAGCCGATCAACATGATGCACAACATAGTGCTCGTAATAGTTCACTGAGGGAAGAACGGAAAGCGCAACGACACACCGAACGCAGTTCTCTAATGGCC
>Ga0181534_10001466_pt1 | contig 15347 bp, 15 predicted proteins | sample PEATcosm2014_Bin_37_FD_119758 | JGI IMG/M metagenome (GOLD analysis project Ga0181534, IMG submission 119758) | Peatland microbial communities from MTU Mesocosm Facility, Houghton, MI, USA - PEATcosm2014_Bin17_10_metaG | ecosystem: Environmental > Terrestrial > Soil > Wetlands > Peat | place... | reverse complement strand
TTGTCACCTGGACGCTTCCGGTGGTCGCCCCGGCTGGCACGGTCGTTGTGAGTTCGGTAGCGGAGACGATCTCGAACGCGGCCTGTATCCCGTTGAAGGTGACGCTGGTGGCGCCCGTCAGATCCGTGCCAAGAAGGGTGATGGCCGCGCCCACCGCGGCGAAGTGCGGCTGTGTTTTCACGAACGGGGGCAGACCTACAGAGAGCCTGAAGACTGCACCGCCGCCGCTGGCCCCGCCAACCTCGGTTGTCCCGTAGAAGTCCCCGTTTGTGGCCTGAACCAACCCCGCCCAGGGTTGCTCACCGTGCTCGTAATCGAAGCTGTATAGGGTCGTCAGTGTGCCGCTTGGAATGATTTTGAAGACCGTCCCACATGTCGCAGCGCCGCTGCCGCCACAGTCCCCACCGCTGCTCGTTGTCCCATAGAGGTTGCCGTCAGTGGCCTGGACCAGTGGCGCCGCGGGCGCCGAGCCGTCCACACACCCGCTTAGGGAGCAGAATCCGTGCAGCGTTGTCAGCGCGCCGGCCGGGGTAATCTTGAAGACCGTCCCATAGTTCTGGGCCGGGGCGTCGCCCCCAAATGTTGTCCCGTAGAAGTCTCCATTAGCGGCCTGGACCAAGCCGGCGTAGGGATATTTGCCGTCCGCGCCGCCGAAGCGGTACAGAGTGGTCAGCGCGCCGCCCAATGTGATCTTGAAGATCGCCCCACATCCCTGGTAGCAAACTGGCGAGCCGCCGGATTGCGTCGTCCCGTAGAGGTCCCCATCGGTGGCCTGGGTCAGGCCCGCGACGGGGTCTGCTCCGTCCGTGCACCCGCTCTGGGTGCAGAAGCTGTAAAGCGTGGTGAGCGTGCCACTCGGGGTGACCTTGAAGACCGTGCCATGGTTTCCGTTGGCGCCACCCTGCTGAGTGGTCCCGTAGAAGTTGCCGTCGGTGGCCTGGACCAGTCCTGCCCGTGGGATTGCGCCGTTGGCGCAAGGCTGGCGGCAGAAGCTGGAAAGCGTCGTTAGCGCGCCAGTTGGGGTGATCTTAAAGACCGTGCCGACGCCGTAAGCCCCGCCGTATAGCGTCGTCCCGTAGAAGTTTCCGTCGGTGGCCTGGATCAGCCCTGCCCAGGGATTTGAGCCATCCGTGCAGTCTGGTTGGGAACAAAAGCTGTATAGCGTGGTTAGTGTTCCACTCGGGCTGATTTTGAAGACCGTGCCACTGGAGTTGGCCCCGCCGGCGCCGGTTGTCCCGTAGAAGTCCCCATTGGCGGTCTGGACCAGGCTGCCCGCCCGGGGGAATGAGCCGTCCGTGCCATCGAAGCTGCTTAACGTGCTGAAGGTCTGAGCCGGTAGGGCAATGGCCATCGTTGCGAATAGCACGAAAACAACGCACGCCCTTTTCCAGTTCAGTTTGTCCAATGCGTGAACGGTTCGTTTCATCGATATGCTCCTTTCGCTTGCCTATGGCGCCACCAGGAACGGACCGCCGCTTAACAGCACGCCGCCTGGAGTTGTTACCTGGACACTTCCGGTGGTTGCCCCGACCGGCACGGTGGTCGTGATTTCGGTGGCCGAGACGACCTCGAACACGGTCGGCGTCCCATTGAAGCTGACGCCGGTGGCGCCCGCCAGGTCCGTCCCCAAAATGGTGATGGCCGCACCCACCGCACCGAAGTGCGGCTCTGTTTTCACTAACGGGCCCAGACCCGTGGACAGGTTGAAGACCGTGCCGTCCCCATATAGCCCGAGGCCCCCTCCCCCGAGAGTTGTGCCGTAGAAATCCCCATTGGTTCCCTGGACCACCCCTGCCTGGGGACTAGCGCCGTCGGCGCATTCGAATCTGGAACAGAAGGAATGCAGTGTCGTAAACGCGCCAGTAAGGGAAATTCTGAAGGCCGTGCCATAGACTTGGTTCGCGCCACCCGTAGGCGTTGTCCCATAGAATCTGCCGTCGCTGGCCTGAACCAGCGCGGCGTTGGGCCATGCGCCGTCCGGGCACTCGGGGTAGACGCCTTCGGTGCAGAAGCTGTAGAGCGTCGTCAGCGTACCGCTTGGGGCGATCTTGAAGACCGTGCCATTATTGGTCGCCCCGCCTGAATACGTCGTCCCGTAGAAATCGCCATTGGTGGCCTGGACGAGCCCCGCGTAGGGGGAGTCGCCGTCCGTGCAGTCGCTCAGAGAGCAAAAGCTGTATAGCGTCGTAAGTGCGCCGCTCGCGTTGATCTTGAAGACCGTTCCGTGGTTGCCATTGGCCCCACCGCCGCCCGTTGTCCCGTAGAAGTCTCCATTGGCGGCCAGGACCAGCCCATGGGGGTCTGTGCCGTCCGTGCATCCACTTCGGGAGCAGAAGCTGTACAGGGTCGTCAGCGCGCCATCCGGCGTGATTTTGAAGACCGTCCCGCCGCCGTTGGGCGCCCCGCTGAGGTCGGCCCCGCCGCCCGCGGTTGTCCCGTAGAAGTCTCCGTTGGCGGCCAGGACCACCGCCGTCATGGGAATGGAGCCGTCCGTGCACCCGCTTTGGGAGCAGAACTTGTATAGCGTCGTCAGCGTGCCATCGGGGGTGATCTTGAAGACCGTGCCACCCCCACTAATCCCGCCGGCTGCGGTTGCCCCGCCGCCTTCGGTGGTGCCGTAGAAGTTCCCATCTGTTCCCTGGACCAGCCCCGCGTACGGTCCTTCGCCGTCCGCGCACCCGCTTTGGGAGCAGAAGTTGTATAGCGTCGTCAGTGTGCCGTTCGGGTTAATTTTGAACACCGTACCAGCGCAACCGCTGCAAGAAGTTTGGGGGTTGGCCCCGCCGTAAGGCGTGGTCCCGTAGAAGTCCCCATCGGCTCCCTGGACCAGCCCGGCTATGGGTTCGTAGCCGTTTGTGGTATCGAAGTTAAACAGCTTGGTGAAGGTCTGCGCGGGTAGCGCCACTGTGGCCGCCGCGCACAGCGCAGCAACGGCGAAAGGCCGTTTCAGCCAGTTAAGTTTGTCCGATCCGTTTCGTTTCATCGATGTGCTCCTGGAACGGTGCGCCGCTCTCAAGCGTACCGCTGGGTGTGGCCACCTGAATCCTGCCGGTGGTCGCCCCAGCCGGCATCGCGGTCCGGATTTCGGTAGCCGAGACCACGCTGAACGCGGCCCAACCTGCAGAATGTGTTGACGATTCGTCTCATCGAGTTGCTCCTTTCGCGCATGTTTCGATTTGGCCGGCTAGGCACCACCAGGAACGCACCGCCGGTCGCCAGCGCGCCGCCGGGAGTTGTTGGTTGGCTATAGCATATACCCGCACCCTTAACAGGGTCAAAGTATAAGGTACTAGCGGCGCCGTCTACGGCTTATCGTACTTGTCGACCCAATCCAGGTGGCGCTGCATGATATCCAGGAGGAACTTCGGCTCGACGGGGACGTGCGGAGTACGGGGATAGACTACCATTTTGGTTGTCACTCCCTGTTGCTTCAGCGCATGGTAGAGCTCGTACCCTTGACTGGCGGGCACGCGCGCGTCGGCCTCGCCGTGCAGGATCAGAGTGGGTGTGGTGACACCCTTCACGAAAGCCATGGGCGAGTGATTGAAGTAACCGTCGAAGCTATCCCAAGGCTCGCCCGAGAAGTAATCGGGCACAAAATCGGATATGTCGGTAGTGCCGGTGAAACTCCACAAGTTAGTCACTCCCGCGCCCACGGCGGCAGCCTTAAACCGGTGAGTGTGAGTGATTATCCAACTGGTCATGAAGCCGCCGTAACTCCAGCCCATCACGGCCAGGCGGTCGGGATCGGCCACGCCCATGGAGATGACATGATCCACGCCCGCCATGAGGTCCAGGTAATCCTTGCCGCCCCAATCGTTCATGTTGGCGAAGCGCAAGGTGCGGCCGTAGCCGCTCGATCCGCGCGGATTGGCGCGCAGCACGGCATAACCCCGCGCGGCGAAAGCGGCGTAAGGATAGAGGCCGTAGCGTCCCAGAAAGCCGTCCTGGAAGACACCGGTAGGCCCGCCGTGGATGACTAACACGAGGGGATACTTGTGCGCGGCCTGGTAACCAACCGGGTAAGTCAGGAGTCCTTCGATATACAGCCCGTCCGGGGATTTCCAGGCGATGCGCCGGGTATCGCCCAGCGGCAACTTGGGCAGGTCCAGGTTGGCGGCGCTGATGCGTTGGGGAATGCTGTCGCCGATTTTCAGGAGGTAGGCTTCCGGCGCCTCATCCCACTTTTCGGCCGCGAAGCCGAAGGCGGTGCCGGTGGCGTTCAGGCGTCCCGGTTGAAGAGTGCCGTGGCGGGGCTCATAGACCGGCTTAGGCTGGCCATCCACGGGCATGGCGTAGACCACCCTGGAGACGCCCCTGGCCTCGGCGTAGAGGAGCCGTGACGAATCGGCGGCCCAGCCCAGCAAGACTGGCTGCTCATCGAAGGTGGGCGGCATTTCGCGCGTCTCGCCGGATTGGCGAGCGAGCAACACGATGCGATCAATGCCCGCCCAGCGCGCGGGATCGGTGGAGCGCAGGTAGGCGAGATATTTTCCATCGGGCGAATAGAGGGGGCTGTGCTCGGCCGCGCCGGTCGCCGCTATGGGGCGCACGGCGCCAGTGGACACGGTCACTTCCGAGATATCGGATTTCGGCCAGTCGTTGACGGCGGGCGTGGGCGTGTGGGAGAAGGCGATGGCGGCGCCATCGGGCGACCAATCGAATTCGGTGGCGTGGTCCGGCGTGCTAGTCAGGCGGCGCGGGACGCGCTTTCCGTGGCTATCCGGTTCAGCCGCGACGATCCAGAGGCCGTGGTTCCTGGGGTTTTCGTCGACCACGCGGAAATCGCGCTTCTCTTTGGCGGCCTGCTCGTCGGCGGGGCGCGCTTCCATGCCCGCGAAGGCGATCCACTTGCCGTCCGGCGAGACATGAAACGCGCCGATCTCGCCTTTCCAATCGGTGAGCATTTCGGCCTCGCCGCCATCCACAGGGATGCGCCAGAGGTTCGGATGGCCGCCGCGTTCCGACGAGAAGTAGACGTAACGGCCGTCGGGGGAAAACTCGGGGTCTGTGGCGCTCTTGTCGCCGCGGGTCAATTGCGCGCGATGCGAGCCGTCGGCCGCGGCGAGAAAGATCTGCGTATTCACTTCGCTTTTCTCGGCTTCAACGACGGCGCGGCTTTGGGTGTAGGCCACCAGTTTGCCATCGGGAGAAGGGATCACATCGCCGACGGGCTGGACTTGCATGGAGAGTTCGGGAGTCCATGCGGTTGGGGTTTGGCCCCAGGCTGCGACGGCCAGCAGGATCGGAAGCAGATTGCGTCGGATGGCAGGCGTGGCTGTCATGGCGTGACACTCCGCAACGCATCCAGTATCTTGGCGACGTTCTCCGCGGTGGATGAGTAGCCCATCAAACCGATGCGGAACACTTTGCCGGCCAGGGGTCCGAAGCCACCGGCGATCTCGATGCCGTACTCGCTAAGAAGCCGCTGGCGTATCTGTGCATCGTTGACGCCGTCGGGCACGCGCGGCGTGTTGAGGGTCCACAGCCGGTGTTCGGGGGCAACGTGCATGCGCCAGCCCATGGCCTCGATGCCCGCCACAAAGGCCTCATGATTGCGGCGATGGCGCGCCCAACGGTTCTCGAGGCCCTCTTCGCGGACCATCGCCAGGGCCTCGCGCAGCGCGTAAAACATAGTCGCCGAGGCGGTGTGATGATACTTGCGGCCGCAGTAATAGCTTTCGAGGAGGCGCAGGTCCATGTAGAACGAATCGACCGTTGCGGTCCTTTTGCGGAGGCGCTCCCAGGCGCGCGGCGAAACGGTTAGGGGCGCGAGGCCCGGCGGGCAGCCCAGCCCCTTCTGCGTGCAACTGTAGGCGATGTCGATGCCGGTTTCGTCGACCAGGACGGGCATGCCGCCGAGCGAGGTGACGCAATCGGCGATGGCGAGGGCGCCCACTTCGTGCGCCGCTTCGCAAATAGCGTGGCCGGGCTGGAACGCGCCGGTGGACGTTTCCGCTTGCACATAAGCAACCATGCGCGGTTTTTCGCGGCGGATGAAATCGCGGGATTCCTGGCCGTCGAACACTTCGCCCCAGGGTTTCTCGATGCGCGCGACGACCGCGCCGTGGCGGCGGGCGACATCCGACAGGCGGTCGCAGAAGTAGCCATTAGCCATGACGGCAAATTTTTCGCCGGGCTCGACGAAATTGCAGACGGCGGTTTCCATGCCGCTGGTGCCCGTTCCGGAGATGGCAATATTGAATTCGTTGGCGGTGGAGAAGGCGTAACCGAGCAGGCGGCGGATGTCTTCGACGACTTCGAAGAAATAGGGATCCAGGTGCCCGACGATGGGCTGGCGCAGGGCTTCGTAGACGCGCGGCGCCACCATGCTGGGGCCCGGCCCGAGCAGCAGGCGCGCGGGCGGGCGAAGCGGGGAAAGGGGTTCGGGGATCACCAAGACAGTGTATCAATGCTCAGTTGCCGGCTCGCGGGGCGGCCGGCGCAACCAGCGAAGGCTCTCCGCCTCCATGCCGCTTCCGGCGAGCCGATCAAATGCGCGATGGACATCTTCCGCAATCGCGCGCGCATGCGCTACCCAAAGCCTTGCGCTGCCTGAGCCCGCCGCGCGCCCCGCCTGCGCTATAATGGCAGTTGCGCCTTCCCGCACCCGGGTATTCCTATGTTCCTTAGCATCAAAGAGATGGAATTGCGGAAGATTCGTTTCGACGAAACTTTCGCTCCCCGGGATCTGGATTTCGAGCAGGATCGAATCTGGCTGGCGGGTCCGCTGCACGCCCAAGGGACGGCTGAATTGCTGGCCAATACCGAAGGCGAAGTCCGCATCCAGGGCCGTTTTCAGGCGCAGATCGAGGCGGAATGCGACCGCTGCCTGGGCCGCGCGCGGTTTCCGCTGGACACCAGTTTCGATCTCTTCTACCGGCCGATGTCTTTCATCGCGCGGGAGGAAGAGGTGGAAATCGACGAAGGGGAGGCCGAATTGGCCTTCTACCAGGGCGGCGGGTTGGAGCTGGAAGATATTTTACGCGAGCAGATCCTGCTGGCCATGCCCATGCAGCGGATCTGCCGCGAGGATTGCAAGGGAATCTGTCCGTCGTGCGGCGCCAATCGCAATGAAACGCCGTGCGCCTGCGCCGAACATGGCGACGGGAGCCGGTGGAGCGCTCTCCAGGGTCTGAAGGACCTGAAAACATTTTGAAAACCCCGCGGTTCCGGGGTAAACTCTTTGAGGTACTGAAATGCCGAATCCGAAACGACGCCACTCTGCGCGGCGCACCCAAAATCGCCGCGCGCACGACTCGTTGAAAACTCCCGGGATGTCCGAATGCCCCAACTGCCATGAGCCCAAGCTGCCGCATCGCGTGTGCCCGCACTGCGGACAATACAAGGGCCGCGAAGTAGTGGAAGTCGAGCAGGAGTAGCACCCTCCCAACATGGTCACCATTGCCGTCGACGCAATGGGCGGAGACAACGCCCCGAAAGCGGAAGTGGAAGGGGCCGTCAAGGCGGCCAGAAGTTTGGGCATCAGGGTTATCCTGGTCGGGCGGCAGGAGATTCTGCGGCGGGAGTTGGAGCAATTCGACGACTACCGCGGCCTGCCCATCGACGTGGTCAACGCCACCCAGCAGGTCACCATGGAGGACAGCGCGGCGCGCGCCTTCCGCTCCAAGCGCGACAGTTCCCTGCGCGTCGCCTCCCGCCTGGTGCGCGATGGCATCGCTCAGGGATTCGTCTCGGCCGGCAATACCGGCGCCGTCATGGCCACCGCCAAGATGGTGCAGGGCGTCATAGCCGGTGTGGACCGTCCCGCGCTCGCGGGCATTTTCCCCACCCTCGCCGGCAAGCCCGTGGTGGTGATCGACGTGGGCGCCAACGTGGATTGTTCCCCGCGCATGCTGGCGCAGTTCGCCGTCATGGGCGAGACTTATTCGCGGGTCGTGCTGCACCAGGACCGGCCCAAAGTGGGGTTGCTCTCAATCGGCGAGGAAGAGCATAAGGGCAACGAGACCACGCGCTGCGCCACACCCTTGCTGAAGAACCTGCCCCTCGATTTCGTGGGCAACGTGGAGGGCCGCGACATTTACACGGGCAAGACCGACGTGATCGTCTGCGATGGGTTCATCGGCAACGTAGCGCTCAAAGTAAGCGAAGGGCTGGTGGACATGGTCAAGCAGATGTTGCAGGAATCGCTGCGCGCCACCATCGCGCGTAAGCTCGGATCTTTGCTGGCGCGGGCGGCCTTTACGGATTTCAAGAAGCGCGTGGACTACTCCGAATATGGCGGCGCGCCGCTGCTGGGCGTGCGCGGCATTACCATCATTACGCATGGCCGTTCCAACGCAAACGCCATCAAGAACGCCATCCGCGTGGCCGCCGAATTCTCCGCCGGCAATGTGAATCAACGCATCGAGGGTGAACTAGCCAATGGCCGCCAGGCGATGTAGATCCCGTTTGTGGGGCAGGTTGTCAACCTGCTGGCCGATTGGTAATCGGCCACTTCTTTTGTTGGCGGCGCTGCTGGCGGTATGGCCGGCGCTCGCGCAGGGCCCTAACAACGTAAACTGGACTCTTTCCCTGCAACCCGCGTCCGCCGCGCCTGGAACGAAGGTGCTGGCGCGTCTCGAAGGCCAACTCGATTCCGGCTGGCACGTCTATTCGATGACCAGCGCCGGAGCCATCCCCACCACCATCAAGCTGGCCGCGAATCCCGCCCTCGAAAAGGTCCGCGTCTTCCAGTCGCCCCCCAAGAAGGCCTTCGACCCAAACTTCCAGCTTGAGACCGAGACTTACGAAGGCTCGGCGGTTTTTCTAATCGAGTTGCAACTGAAGCCGGATGCCCCGCCGGGCGTATCGGAGATTTCGGCGGAAGTGCGCTTCCAGACCTGCGACGACAAGGTGTGCATCCCGCCCCGGCGCCGCACGGCCAGCGCGGCGTTGACCATCGATTCCGCCGCGCACGCCGCGGCCCCCGCCATTCCCGCGGAATACACCGAAGTCAGTGGTGGGGCGGACCCCCAGGTCCGCGGGCGACCCCCTGGTCGCCCCTTGCCCGATACCCAAGGCCTGGGCGCCTTCCTGCTGGTGGCTTTTGGGATCGGCCTGGCGGCCATCTTCACCCCCTGCGTCTTCCCCATGATCCCCATCACCATGTCGTTCTTTCTGAACCGGCAGGGTACCCGGCGGGAGAGCCTCTTTCACGCCACGCTCTTCTGCCTGGGGATCGTGGTGCTCTTCTCCGGGCTGGGCCTCGCGACCACGGCTATTCTAGGCCCGTTCGGCGTGGTGCAACTCGGATCGAATCCCTGGGTGAACGGCTTCATTGCGGTGGTCTTTCTGGCGTTCGGGCTGAGCCTGCTGGGTGCGTTTGAGATCACCATTCCGTCGTCGGTGCTTACCCGCCTCGATCGGGGCGCCCAGAAAGGCGGCATCGCGGGCACGCTGCTGATGGGGCTGACCTTCGCGCTATCCTCTTTCGCCTGCGTGGGTCCGTTCATGGGATCGTTGCTGGCGGCCTCGGTCGGCAGTGGAGGCGCGCGCCCGCTGCTGGGCATGCTCGCGTTCGCCTCGGGCCTGGCGTTGCCCTTCTTCTTGCTGGCGCTGTTTCCTTCGTACCTGAAGCGCCTGCCCAAGAGCGGCGGCTGGCTGGCACGCGTGAAAGTCGTGATGGGATTCATCGTGCTGGCCGCCATGCTGAAGTACTTGTCCAGCGTGGATCAGGTCCTGCAAACGAACGTCATCACCCGCGAGCGGTTCCTGGCCGCGTGGATCGTTCTGTTCGCTATGGCCGGCCTGTATCTGCTGGGCTTCCTGCGCCTCGAAGGCATCGCCAAGGACGATGCGATGGGGTTGGGGCGACTGCTGGTGGGGATGGTATTCCTGATCTTCGCGATCAGTCTTGCGCCCGGAATGTCCGGCGGCAAGCTGGGGGAGTTGGACGCCTACATTCCGGTGGCTTCGGGCGGTGGCGGGGGTGGCGCCGGCGGCGAGGGCGCTCTGGTCTTTATGAAGAACCAGTATCGCGAAGCGCTTGCACAAGCCCGCCGCGAAGGCAAACTGGTTTTCGTCACCTTCACCGGCTATGCCTGCACCAACTGCCACTGGATGAAAGCCAACATGTTCACCCGGCCCGAGATCGCGGGCGCGCTAAAGAACTTCGTGCTGGTGGATCTGTACACCGACGGCACCGACGAAGCCTCGGCCGCCAACCAGGAGTTGGAGCAGAAAAACTTCCAGACCATTGCCATCCCGTTCTACGCAATTCTGGACCCGGACGGCAACACCATCGCCACCTATCCGGGCGCCACCCGCGATGCCGCGGCCTACCTGGCATTCCTGCAGAAAACCCCACCCGGCAAACCGGCCACCAGCGACTTGGCGGCGCTGCAGGTAACCACACTGGATGGATCCCCCTTAGACCCAGCCACCCTGGAAGGCAAAGTCGTGGTGGTCGATTTCTGGGCCACCTACTGCGTGCCCTGCCTGAAGGAGATCCCCACCTTCAACGGCCTCCACGAACAGCTTGCGGACCGCGGCGTCGTGGTGCTGGGCGTCTCTATGGACGTAGACGGCGGTGCGCCACTGGTTGAGTCTTTCCTCAAGCGGCACCCCATGAAGTACCGCGTGGCGCTCGGCTCGGACAAGATGACGGACCTGTTCCGCGTCAACCAGTTGCCCACCACCGTGGTCTTCGACCGCCATGGAAAATCGCTCCAGCGCTTCGAGGGCTACACCCCCGCGGATGCCCTCGAGAACGTGGTCAAGACCGCGCTCTAACGATGCAAGGCTCCGCCTGGATATCCCTTCGGGATATGTTGAGAGCGTGCGCCACCTAAGATCGGCGGGCAAAGCGGCGGAGCCGGAAGATTTCCATCAGCGCGATATACACGTTCAGGATTCCCAAGCCGCTGACGGCGCCGCGCATGTAGGCGTTTTCCCAATACAGGCGCCACTCGGGGGCCAGCGTTGAGAAGAAGCTCCGTTCCCAAAATTCCGACCAGGGGAAGACCAGCAGAAAGATCCCCAGCTCCATGCAGAAGACGATGAAGATCAGGGCCGCCGCGATGTGATACCAGCGAAAGTGGGGGGCCTCCGTCACGAGGCGGCCTCCAGTTCCGCGAATAGATCCAGTTGCGCGGCGGGCAGGTTGAAATCCACGGGAAAAAGCGCGCGCGCGCGCACCGGTTCGAAGCTCAGCCGATGCAGCGGCGTTGGCCCATGCTCTTCCAGCGCTCTGGCATGCTCCGGCGTGAAATAGCCTTTGTGGCTCGCCAGGCCGTATTGCGGGAAGATCTCGTCCCAAACGCACATGCGCTCGTCGCGCCAGACCTTGGCTACGATGGAGGCAGCCGCTATGGCGTGACACTGCGCGTCGCCCTTGATCAGCGGGCGTTGGGGAGTGGGGAGCGACAACGGCATGGCGTCGGTCAACAGAAAGTCCGGCGCGGGCGCGAGACGCGCGACCGCGATTTCCATAGCCATCCTGGAGGCCTGGTAGATATTGACCCAGTCGATGGTGGCGGCGTCCACGGCCGCGACCGCCCACGCCACTGCCCGCTCGCGGATGCGCGCGGCGAGCACCGTACGGCGCTCCGGATCGAGTTGCTTGCTGTCGTTCAGACCGCGGATCGGGCGATCAGGTGAAAGAATCACCGCGGCAGCCACCACCGGTCCGAACAAGGCGCCCCGGCCGACTTCGTCCACCCCCGCTACAGCCTGGAATCCGCGCGCGCGGAGCTCGCGCTCCAGCGTCCCTTCGCAACGGAAATGCGCGACTGGTCCCGGATTCCGCTGCCTCACGGGGTACCCTCTGGATCCGGCTCCGTTACTGGCGTTCGCGCAAACGGGCGGCCTTGCCTTTCAGTCCGCGCAAGTAGTATAGCTTGGCGCGCCGCACACGCCCGGTGCGCACCACGTCGATGTGATCGATCACCCGCGCGTGGATGGGGAAAATACGCTCCACGCCCTGGCCGAAGCTGACCTTGCGCACGGTGATGCTCTCGCCCATGCCGGTGTTGTTGCGCGCAATTACGGTGCCTTCGAAGGCCTGTAGCCGTTCCTTGTCGCCTTCCTTGATCTTCACGTGGACGCGAATGGTGTCGCCCGGCCGGAACTCGGGAGTGTCGCTGCGCTGGTTCTTGTTAATTACTTTCGTCAACAGGGAGTTGGTCATTTCAAATCCTAATTTCCTATTCTAGCTTAGTGGCGGGTCTGGAAACCCGCCGCAGGCGTGGACGCCCGCCCCACCATCAAATCATCAGATCCGGGCGCAGGCGCGCGGTCTTCTCCACCGCAGCCCGCCGCCGCCAGCGGCGGATTTCTTCGTGATTTCCGCTCAACAGCACTTCCGGCACTTTCCATCCGCGAAACTCGGCGGGGCGCGTATATTGCGGGCAATCCAACATGGCGCCCGCATGTCCGCCATCCTGGAAGGACTCGAAGACGGCCGACGATTCGTTGCCCAGCACCCCCGGCAGCAGGCGCGCTACAGTGTCCACGACCACCGCGGCCGCCAATTCGCCGCCGCTCAAGACATAATTCCCGATGGACAGCTCGTCGTCGGCCAGATGCTCGGCCACGCGCTCATCCACTCCTTCATAGCGCCCACAGATCAACAGCAAATCGGCCAGTCCGCTGTACTCGTTGGCCGCCTTCTGATCAAACAGCCGGCCCTGCGCCGAGAGCAGCACGGTTTTTCCCGACCGCCCGGAAATCGACTCGACTGCCGCGAACAGAGGCTCCGGCTTGAGCAGCATGCCTTCTCCGCCCCCGAACGGCCGGTCGTCCACGGTCTTGTGCCGGTCGCTGGTCCAATCCCGCAGATTGTGTAGCCGAATCTCGACGGCGCCGGTATCGCGCGCGCGCTTGATCACGCCATGCGCGAACGGTCCCTCAAAGAACTCCGGGAAGATCGTGAGCACATGAAAAATCACGCCTGGTTCAGTTCCTTCAATCCGGGGGGCAAATCCACCACGATGCGGCGCGCTTCCGGCTGGATAGCCACGCAAATCGCGCGCACGAACGGAATCATCAGTCCGCCTTCCACTTCCAGCACTCCGGAGCCGCCGGCATCCTGCAGCCCGGTCACGCGCCCCAGGGATGCCCCGCCTTCCCGCTCCACCACTTCACATCCGATCAAATCCGATTCGAAATACTCGCCCGGCTCGAGATGCATGCGTTCGCCGCGCGGCACGCGCACTTCGCACCCGCGCAGGCGCTCGGCGTCCGACATGGTATCGACGCCGCGGAATTTCAAGATCAGCCGGTTATCGTGGAACCAGGCCGACTCCACCTCGCGCCACAAGCCTTCCGGATAGAGGAACACCTCGCGCAGGCTCTGGTAGCGCTCCGGCTTGCTGAACGCGATGGCCGTGACTTCCCCGCGAATGCCGCGCGCGCGACCCAACAGGGCCAACGTGACCCAATCCGCGTCCATCAGATCATTCGAGGATTTCCAGAGTAAACCGCCGGTTCAACTTCATGCCCGCGGCTCCCAGTATGGTGCGGATGGAGCGGGCGGTCCGGCCCTGCTTGCCGATCACTTTGCCCAAGTCGCTTTGGGCGACCCGCAATTCCAGCACGGTGACCTGCTCCCCCTCCACCACCTGCACGACAACCTCCTCCGGGATGTCCACGAGCGCTTTCGCGATATCTTCAATCAACTGTTTCATCACCCCGCCTCCCTCCACCTCTTATGGTAACAGAGACGTCCAGGCGCTCGGCCTGTCCGGGGCCGCACTAATCGTTATTTTTCTTACACTTAACGCCAATTTCAAGCCGCCGGCGCGGCGCTTGTTTCCGGATTGTTTTTGATTAAACGCGCCACGGTCTCGGAAAGCTGGGCGCCGTGGCCGGTCCAATGCGCGATGCGCTCGCGGTTCAGTTCCACCTTCGCCGGGTCGGTCAACGGGTTGTAGTGGCCTACGACTTCCAGGTTGCGGCCATTACGGGCGCGCTCCTTCTCAATCACCACGATGCGGTAAAACGGCTTCTTCTTGGCGCCAAACCGCGCCAAACGGATCATCAGCATTCATACTCCTAAGAAATTCGGTAATTTGAACTTGCCCATTTTCTTGCCCAGCAGCCCGCCGGAGAAGCTCTTCATCATCTTTCTGGCCTGCGCGTACTGCTTCAGCAACTGATTCACTTCTTGCACGCTGGTGCCGCTGCCCTTGGCGATGCGGCGCCGGCGCGCGCCATTCACGATCATGTGGTTGGCGCGCTCCTTGGGGGTCATCGAATCGATAATGGCCACCACATGCGTGATTTCCTTCTCATCCACTTTCACGTTTTTGAGGTCTTTCAAAATGCCCACCTGCGGCATCATGGACAGCACGTTCTCGAGCGGCCCCAGCTTGCGCAGCTGCCGCATCTGGTCGCGGAAATCTTCGAGCGTAAACTCGTTGTCGATGAGCTTGCGCTGCATCTCGACAGCCTGCTTCTTGTCGATGACTTCCTCGGCCTTCTCGATGAACGACAACACATCGCCCATGCCCAGGATGCGGGACGCCGCGCGGTCCGGATAGAATGGCTCCAGCGCGTCGAACTTTTCGCCGACGCCCACGAACTTGAGCGGCTGCCCGGTAACGTGCCGGATGGAGAGGGCCGCGCCGCCGCGCGCATCGCCATCCATCTTGGTCAGGATGACTCCGGTAATGCCCAGCTTCTTGTGAAACTCGTCGGCGGATTTCACCGCGTCCTGGCCGGTCATGGCGTCGGCCACGAACAGGATCTCGACCGGGGAGAGCTGCTCTTTCAATTGCTGCAGCTCGGCCATCAACTCCTCGTCGATGTGCAGGCGTCCGGCGGTATCGACAAGCAGCACGTCGCGGCCGGTATTGACGGCTTCCTTGCGCGCGGAGCGGACCAGATCGGCGGGCAGCTTCTCTTCCGGCGCGCCATTGTAGATGGGCAGGTTCACGTCGCGCGCCACCACGCGCAGTTGCTCGCGCGCGGCGGGACGGTAGACGTCCACCGAGACCATCAGGGGGCGGTGGCCGTTTTTCGAAAGCCAGCGCGCCAGCTTGCCGGTGGAGGTGGTTTTGCCGGACCCTTGCAGGCCGACAATTAGCAGCACGCTGGGCGGCTCGTTGGCGAAGCGCAGTTTGGATTCGTGGCTGCCCAGAATCTTGATCAGCTCGTCGCGAACGATTTTGATGACCTGCTGGGAGGGGGAGAGCGCCATCAGCACTTCCTCCCCCATGGCCTTCACTTTGATATTTTCGATGAGCTGCTTGACTACCCGGAAGTTGACGTCGGCCTCCAGCAAGGCGACGCGGATCTCGCGCAGCGCGGCTTCCATGTTCTCCGGCGTCAGCTTGCCTTCGCCGCGCAGGTTCTTGAAAACCCGCTGCAATTTGTCGGATAGATTATCGAACATGAAAACTCGC
>Ga0181534_10001465_pt1 | contig 15351 bp, 13 predicted proteins | sample PEATcosm2014_Bin_37_FD_119758 | JGI IMG/M metagenome (GOLD analysis project Ga0181534, IMG submission 119758) | Peatland microbial communities from MTU Mesocosm Facility, Houghton, MI, USA - PEATcosm2014_Bin17_10_metaG | ecosystem: Environmental > Terrestrial > Soil > Wetlands > Peat | place... | reverse complement strand
GTGGGTGATGGGCCCGATGTCATTCCTAATGTGCCGGCCACACAACTCGTGTTACGTGATGGCATGGTACTTCGCAGCCAGAACCGCTGGCCCTCGCTCCGCTACGACATAGCGTCGCTGTTGCAGGCCGGAGGCGGTCTGTTCAGCGCGGGCTTCTACTACAAAACATTCATCTGGCCCGCGTGGCATGTCTACGAGAGGCTGATTCGGTCGTTGGCGGGGCTCGGCGAGGCGCCCAAGGCTTGCAATTTGCCAGCGGTACCCGCGGAGCACTTCAATTGCGACGTGCTCGTGGCCGGCGGCGGCCCCGCTGGCCTGACTGCTGCCCGGGCAGCGGCTCGCACCGGAGCCCGTGTCGTGATTTGCGAGCGCGAGCCGGTCTTCGGTGGCGAGCTGGAGTTTGAGAACGCGGTTATCGAGGGACAACCGGCCATTCAGTGGGTCCAATCCATGGTCGCGGAACTGACTTCGTTGGGAGTCAGGCAGCTGTTGGATACGGCAGTTGTGGGCAGCGGCGGCGGCCAGATCATTGCGCATGCCGAGCCAGGCGGATTGCCCGGACGCAATCACATCTACAAGATTCGAACACGGAAGTTCGTCATGGCGATGGGCTCAACGGAGCGGCCACTGGTGTTTGCTGACAACGACCGGCCTGGGGTCATGTTGCTGGGGGCTGCTGAACGATACCTCGCACGGTACGGTGTCAAACCAGGCCAAGCGGTTGTGATATTTGCCAACCATCACCGAGCGTATTCGGCAGCACTGCGGCTCGAGGCGGCTGGGATCCAGGTCCGTGCGATTGTGGATACCCGAAGCGATGCGCCCCCTGACGAGGCCATTCGTTCAGGGATGGAGTGCTTGATCAACCACGCCGTAGTGGCGTCCAAAGGTAACACTGTCGTCACCGGGGCTGAGGTGGTTGACCGCACAGGCCGAACACCACCACGCGTGATCCCATGCGACGCGATTCTGATGAGCGGCGGATGGGCACCCGCGATGCACGCGGCCACTCAGGATGGCGGGATTCGCAGTTTCGTGCCGGGAATCGCCGCATTCGTGGGCGCTGACCAACCCGACTGGCGCGTTTCCACCGGCGCAGCCAATGGCGTGCTGGAGCTTGGAAAGATTGTCCCTGCGGCCAAGGGAGATCCGGGCCCGGCACTCGTGCCATTTTGGCGCTCTGAAGGTTCGCGGTCGGACGAAAAACGCCAGTTCGTCGACTTTCAGAACGATGTCACCGTAGCCGACCTGCGTACCGCGGTAGAGGAAGGCTTTACAGATATCGAACATGCCAAGCGCTACACGGCCTTGGGCTTCGGCACCGACCAGGCGCGCCTCTCGGGCGTCGTGGGTGCCGCCATCCTCGGTGAGTTGCAAGGCAAAACATTGGGTGATGTCGGCACCAGCCGCCTGCGCCAACCCTATCACCCGGTGACCCTGCGATCCCTGGCAGGCCTCAAACACGGCCCCACACTGAGAATCGAACGCCGCACCCCCCTCCATGACTGGCACGTCAACAATGGCGGCGTGATGGAGTCAATGGGTCTGTGGCAACGGCCAAGGTACTACCGCGAAAACGGTAACAACCCCTCTGATGCCTCCATCGCGGAAGCCAAACGAGTCAGGACGACGGGCGGCATTGCCGACGCATCGACTCTTGGCAAAATCGAAATCAGCGGTCCAGACGCGGCCGCCTTCCTCGACTATGTCTACATGACAAGGGCCAGCACCCTGAAAGTCGGCCGCAGTCGATACGGCGTGAATCTCCGCGAAGACGGCATGGTTCTGGATGACGGCTTGATACTGCGCATCGCTCCGAACCGATTCCGCGTAACGACGAGCACCGGTCATGCCGGCCACATGCTCAGCCAGTTCGAATTCTACAGAGCAGCGAACTGGGGCCATGCGGCACTCGCAATCACAGATGTAACAGACGCCTGGGCAGTCATAGCCGTCGCAGGGCCCGCCTCCCGCCAGCGCGTACTCGAAACATTGGCTGCCGAATCCCGCGAAACAATCACCGCGCTCCAGCACATGGACTTCTGCACCGCACTGTTTGCAGGTGCGCAGCTGCAAGTGCTGCGTGCGACCTTCTCGGGGGAGTTGGGTTTTGAGATTCATTGCCGGCCAGAAACGGCCGTGCCCGTGTGGCAAGCTCTGATTGCCTCAGGCCTGCAGCCCTATGGCCTGGAAGCTCTGGATATCCTGCGCATCGAAAAGGGCTATCTGACCCACTCCGAGCTGAACGGTCAGACAACACCCTTCGACCTCGGAATGCAGGGCCTGATGAAGCGCGAGGATGACTTTGTTGGACGGCCGTTACTGCAGCGGCCCGCGTTCCACGAGTCGAGTCGACCCCGACTGGTGGGCTTGCGGGCGGTGAATCCAACTGCCCGGTTCCTGGGAGGAGCGCAGATCACCACCCGCTCCGACCTCAACCACGCCTGCGGCTTCATTACTTCGAGCACCTTCAGCCCGGCATTGAATGAGTGGATCGGCCTCGCCCTGGTGGCGCGAGCCATTCCCGCCGGCACGGAGCTCGTGGCTCGCGATCCCGTCAGAGCGGGTGATACAGCAGTCCGGGTTACATCCCCGGTCCACTACGACCCCACTGGAGAGTTGCTGCGCCAATGAACACTCTGTATGAAATTGTTGCATACCGTCCGACCGCAGCGTTTCCTTCGGTCACTCCGGCTGTACAAATCGCCGTGGATCGGTGGCTGGTGGCGGACCGGCAACCTGCGCTTCCTGAAGGTTTTGCGGTCACCGACGTCACGGGCAAGTGGCAGGAGATGCGGATCAGCGCCGAGCTTCTCTCAAACACCGTGGATGCTGAACAACTACTTGCCGATCGCAGTTCAGCCAGAACTGTCCTGTTTGACTGCCCTGCCATCCTCCATAAAGTCGCCGAGGGTTACGCCGTCTGGATCGAGCGTAGTTACGCGCATGCCTTTGACACTGCTGTACAGCAGGTCGCCACGCTTTGAACAGGCCACCCGATCGCGATCGCTGGTACGTTCTCGCGGTGCTGACGATCGTCTATGCACTCAACATAGCCGATCGATTCTCCATTGCCACGCTGATCGAGCCGATCCGGATCGAGCTTCAGCTGACCGACAGCGGCATCGCGTTCCTGACAGGCGTGGCACTCGCGCTGTTCTACGTCACGATCGGCATCCCCATCGCGCTCCTCGCCGACAAAGCGAATCGCCGCAACATCCTGGCTGTCGCGTTGGCACTGTGGTCCGCGATGACAGCAGTCTGCGGATTCGCGCAAAATTACTGGCAATTGTTATTGGCCCGGTTCGGGGTTGGTATCGGCGAGGCCGGCGGCACACCTCCGGCCACCTCCATACTCGCTGACAAATTCCCCGCGTCCAAGCGCCCAATGGCACTCACGATCTTCGCTCTTGGGGCGTGCCTGGGAGCGTGGCTCGGATCCTCTATAGCCGGCGGCGTCGCTGACAAGGGCGGCTGGCGAGCTGCGTTTCTGGCATTGGGTATACCTGGAGTCGTCGTTGCGCTGATTGTCTGGTTGACGGTCCGTGAGCCGCAACGCGGCCAGTTGGACGAAGCGGCGGACAAATCCGCTCCAACCACCCTGCTCGCCACTCTCGCTTACGTGCGCCAACACAAAAGCGCGCTCCATCTACTGGCGGGCGGCTCCGTGGCTACACTTTGGAGCTGGGGATTGATGTGGTGGATGCCCACGTTTCTGGTGCGGTCCTATCACATGACGGTGGGACAGGCCGGTGAGCTGTTGGGCCCGATGCATCTGCTCGCCGGCACCGCGGGCACGCTACTCGCCAGCTGGCTCATGAGCCGCCCGGCCGCCACCGACCCGCGGCACATCACGCGCCTGCTGGCCTGGGTCACCGCGCTGACGACAGTTCCCTCCATGCTGCTGTTTGTCGTTCACTCCGAACAGCTGACCCGGCTGTTGCTATGGATATTCGTGCCGGCGGTTTATTTCTATATCGGCCCCATCCTGGGGCTGTTGCAAAATGCGGTTCCTGCGCAGATGCGGGCCACCACCTGCGCGCTGTTGTTGTTTGCCGCCAATGTCTGCAACCTGGTCATCGCACCTCAGCTCATCGGATGGCTGAGCGATTGGTTTGCCACGGGGTGGCAGTCGGGCGTGGATTCGTTGCGATGGGCCATGCTGATAGTCGCGCCCACGGGTTTCTGGGCCGCGTGGCACCTGAGCGCCGCCAGGAAGACCATCATTGCCGACCAACACCCTGGCTGACGCGGGCCAGAGCCGCGCTCATTGCAATTGCAGCTCAAACGGTCCGGGCGGCACACCAGAGGAATCAAACAACGTGCCAATCGGGCTGTCCGCCCAAAGGTAGCGGACACGGGTGGGTGTCATATCGGCAGGCACTGTCAGCTTTACCTGAGAGCCTGACAACTCGGCGCGCACAAAGCGACAGCTGCCGGCAGCAGCGCCGCAGAGCTCAAATCCCACCGGCTCATCGTAGCCGTAAACCACGAGCCCCTTCTCTATGTCACCAAACTCAACGGTGACGGCTTGGCCATTGCGCGTCGCGCGCAGAGGCGTCGGCCCCGAAGGCGGAGCGGATTCGCCGTATATGACGTGGCGGGCTGCATGCACCAGGCGCTTCGCCACATCCTGCTTGTCAGTCGGATGCAGGTTGTGCGGCTCGCCGACGTCGATGGTCACTGCAAGGCCGGCGTGCGGGTCGCTCTTTACGGCGAGTCTCTGCTGCTCACGCAATTCAGCCCAGTCTGACTCGCCAGGCGCCGCTGCGAACGGACCGTAGTTGGGTAACTGAACGATCAGGAACGGCAGATCGGAGCCGAACTGGCGCCGCCAGTCGGTCATCAGGCTGTTGAGGAGGCCCTGATAGGTTTGATATTCCGCGGTGTTGGATTCGCCTTGGTACCAGAGGGCACCACGCAGGGCGTAGGGACCCAGGGGGGCAATCATTGCGTTGTAGAGGGTTGTGAGGCCGCCGACGGACTCCCAGGGGGCACGCGGAGGATTGCCCAGTTTCTTCGGCACTACGCGATAGTGCCAGGTGCCGTTCAGCGGGATCGTGTCCCCGTTTGGCAGGTGTAAGGTCCGATCGGGTCCACCATTCAACAGTCCGCCTATGCCGTAAGTGCTGAGTACGTTGACGACCAGTACGTTGGTTCCTGCGTGCAACAGGGCGGGCGGCAGGTCATAGGTTCGGGCAGTTTCATAGCCGAAGGTGTTGCCGATCGCATGCCCGTTGAGCCAGGTCTCATCGACCTGATTGACCTTGCCCAGGGACAACGTGGCGGGCTGCTTAAGGGATTTCACCTGGGCCGGTGTCAAGGAGAATTCAGTCCGGAACCACACCATGCCGGTGAAGGCCGTCAGCTCAGGGTCGCCCCAGGTGCGCCAGTCACCCAATGTCGGCGGCGCAGTCCGCCATTCACCGGACGGGGTGACCGCCCAGGGGGTCTCTTTTGAGACTGAGTGCCACCACTGCTCCCACTGCCCGGCCAATTGGCGTTGCCCGGCGGCGGTATCTTTCGAATAAGTCGCGAGCACACTGAGCCCCGGCTCGTATTGGCCGCCGGCGTGGAAGGTCGGCGCGCTGATCCACGGGCGGATGTTGGAGCCGCTCCAGGTTGACTGGATCAACCCGATCGGAACGTGGATGGTCGGTTGCAACTCGCGCGCGAAAAACAGACACACCGCCGACCAGTCGGCCACGGTGTCGGGCGTGGAGATTTTCCAGCTCACCGGTGTGGCGAATGTCGTCCGCGGTGTGGGGCTGACTGCGTGTTCTACATTGAGCCAGCGGATGGTGTTATTGGCGGGCTTGTTGATCTCGCCTTGCGAGTCGCCGGCGCGCAGCACCGACATCTCCATGTTCGATTGCCCGGAGCACAGGAACACGTCACCGACCAGCAGGTCGTGCGCTGATTGGGTTGCGCCGGAACTGGATTGGGCAGTGAGCTCGTAGGGACCGCCCGCTTCGGTGGCCGGCAGAGTCACGCTCCAGTGTCCATCGGCAGCCACTTTTGCCTGGGCCGATCGCGGAGTCGCGGCAGGCTGCAGTGACACTGTCACTGTGTCGCCGGCGGGGCCTTGGCCCCATATGGTGAGCGGCTTGCCCCGCTGCAGAACGGCATGGTCCTGGAACAGAGGGTTGAGCTGAAAGGACAGCGATTGCGCCTGAGCGGGCTCCACCGCAAGAGCGGCGGCGAGCGCGGCAACGCCGCCGAACAAAAGTACCCACGGCGACAGAATTCGCCGCCGCGTGTTGGAATCGATTTTGATAGCCGGCCCCCCTCGTCGACGCGATTCACCCGGGCTGAACGCCGCCGGATGGTAGCGCTATCACAGAACGGGCGTCAAACAGCCCAGACCGTACAGTACTTCTCAAAACCGTTTGCTGAGGACAATACCCGCGCAGGCATGATCCTCTCACCCATCCCGAACGCAGGACGAGCCATGCACACTCTCATGCCCATCACTTTGGACGTGGTCACGTGGTTCAAAGTCACGGATTCGAACGGTCGGACCCTGCGCTCCGAGGAGCTGAAGGCAGGGGCGGATCTGCATGATCGCCTGCGGCTCGCGCACCGCAATTACCAGCTCCAGGGCTGGTCCGTCGACCCACTGCTGCCCGGCCGGTGGAACTTCTGCGCCCGCAAGGCGGGCCGGCAGATTCTCATTGGTATCCGCGTGCCGTCGCGCGCCACCCAGCCGCCAAACTCGTTACCCGTCAGCTCACAGGCCGCTTCATAGCACCCGCTGCGTGATTCAACACCGACTGACCACCAACGCCCACTGCATTGACGTTGCAGTGGGCGTCGGTTCAAGCCGGATTACTTCGGAATGTCCTTGCCCGCTTCCTTGGCATTCTTGGCATGGTGTTTGGCCTTGGCCTTGTGGACCTGCGCTTTCGCCTTGTCCACTGTCTTGTTCGGCTCTGACGAGACGGCAGCCTTGGCCTGATCGCCGTATTGCTCTGCCTTCTCACCCGTGGCCTTGGCACCTTCCTTCACCGTGGTTCCCACCTGGGCGAGAGAAATGTTGCACACAGCCAGCGCCGCCACTCCCAACAGAATCTTCTTCATAATTTTGACCTCGACTGCTATTGCTAAACTTACCCTCGAGCTAAGCAAGCGGCGTGCCCATAGCGGTCGAGCCGCGGTCAACCGTTGGCCGCGCCGATTCCGTCCAGGGCCGCCAGTGCCTGCGCAGACAATTCCAACTTCCCGGCCGCCAGGTTCTCCCGCAAGTGCGTCACAGAGGAGGTACCCGGGATCAGCAGAATGTTCGGCGAGCGATGCAACAGCCAGGCGAGCGCGACCTGCAAAGGGGTGGCATTCGAGCGTTTCGCCACATCAGACAGAGTCGATGACTGCAACGGGTTGAAGCCACCCAGAGGGAAGAACGGCACAAACGCGACGTTGTTCCGTGCCAGCTCGTCCACCAACGCATCGTCGTTGCGATGCGCAAGATTGTACTGGTTCTGCACGCACACGATCTGACAGATCGTGCGCCCCTCGGCAATCTGCTTTGACGTCACATTGCTGAGTCCGATGTGTCGAATCAATCCCTTGCGTTGCAGATTGGCCAGCGCATCGAGTTGGGGTTCTATGGAACCTTCGGCTGGTCCATGCACGTCGAACATAACGCGCAGATTAACGACCTCCAGGGCATCGAGACCCAGATTGCGCAGATTGTCATGGACTGCCTCGGTGAGCTCAGCGGGAGTGAAAGCCGGCAGCCACGCTCCGTCCGCTCCGCGGCGGGCGCCGATCTTGGTCACAATGACCAGGTCATCGCGATACGGATGCAGCGCCTTCCTGATGATCTGGTTCGTATGGTGAGGGCCATAGAAGTCACTGGTGTCTATGTGATTCACACCGCTCGCGACTGCTTCGCGCAGCACTGCCAGCGCCGCTTCGGGGTCCTTCGGAGGACCGAAGACGCCCGGTCCCGCGAGCTGCATCGCCCCATATCCGAGTCGGTTGACCCGACGATTTCCCAAAACAAAAGTACTCATGGTTTAAATCTCCTCGCTACTCCCTCCCAATCTAAGGGCTGGCCCGCTGCGCGATAATGGGTCACAATCTGCACAAGCTGTGCGGAATACCGAACAATGAAGGCGAATCTGGGCGATTTGAGCGCGTTTGTGGAGGTTGCCCGCGCTGGTGGCTTCCGCGATGCGGCACGCCTTACCGGCAGCAGTGCTTCCGGGCTGAGCGAAGCGATTCGTAGAGCCGAGAAGGCGTTGGGCGTTCGGCTGCTCAACAGGTCGACGCGAAGCGTCGTGCCCACGGAGGCCGGCAAACGGCTGCTGGAGCGACTCAGTCCCGCGCTGAGTGAAGTGGAATCGGCGCTCGACGTGGTGAATGGATTTCGCGATACGCCCGCCGGCACCCTCAAACTCAATGTGCCCATCAGCGCTGCGCGACTGGTATTGCCCCGGATTATTCCGCCGTTTCTCGCCGCCTATCCTGAGATTCGGGTGGAGATCGTGGCGGAGGACAGTTTCATCGACGTCCTCGGCGCCGGCTTTGACGCCGGCATTCGCTATGACGAGCGCTTGGAGCAAGACATGATTGCCGTGCCCATTGGTCCGCGGACCCAGCGCTACGCCGCCGGCGCGGCACCCTCTTACCTCGACAAACATGGCAGGCCGCAACATCCACGCGAGTTGTTACAGCATGCTTGTATCCAGGGCCGATTTCCCAGTGGCGCAACGCCACCCTGGGAGTTTGAGCATGATGGCGAGGTTGTGCGCATTGAGCCAACAGGTCCTTTGTTGGTGAGTATCGGTACTGCGACGGACCTGGCGGTGGATGCCGCGATGGCCGGTACGGGGATCGTGCTTCTGTTCGACGCGTGGCTCCAACCTCATTTCGACAGCGGGGCCCTGGAGCCGGTGTTGGAACCCTGGTGGCACCGGTTTTCCGGGCCGTTTCTATACTACTCAGGCAGGCGCCTGGTCCCCGCGCCCCTGCGTGCATTCATCGATTTCATCCGGCAGTGAGTCGGGGACTGGGGGATCGCGGCGGATCCAGATGTCTGTTGGGTCGCCCAGGCCAATCCATTGCGACCAGTTTTCGACCAGCCAGCGGCGCGACAGGGCACGGGCTCCTGAACTATCGAACGCTGCAGCGGGCATTATCTGTCGGACGATTCCGGCCTTGTAGCCGCTGGCTACGAGCAGCGCCAGGCCGCCGTCGTATTCGATGATGAGGAAGTCGACGACCTCCTCGTAGTGAGGCTTGCCTGGCAGGCGCAGCAAGGCACCGCGCCAGATCCGGTCGTCGGGGGTGTCGACGAGCTTTGACCACGGATTGATTTCCATGTGCGTGATTGTGACAGAGGGAGACGACATTACTGCGTATGATCGAGTGATCATGACGACCGATTCGCATCATTATTACGAGCCCTCCCAGGGCCATCGCCTGCCCCACGACCCCCTGAATGCCATCGTGGCGCCCCGCCCCATTGGCTGGATTTCCAGTCGCGGCCGCAGCGGGAGCGTCAATCTGGCACCCTACAGCTTCTTCAATGTATTCAACTACAACCCACCGATCCTGGGGTTCTCCAGCTCCGGCTGGAAAGACACTGTGCGCAATGCCCACGAGACCGGTGAGTTTGTGTGGAACCTGGCCACCCGCGACATTGCCGAGTCGATGAACGCCACGAGCGCCATGGTTCCCTACGAACACGACGAATTCGCGCTATCCGGTCTGACGCCAACACCCTCGCGGCTGGTGGGGGTACCTCGCGTAGCCGAGAGCCCTGTGAACTTCGAGTGCAAGGTGATCGACATCCAGCAGTTGAAGGATCATCGCGGCACTCCCCTGCAAACCTGGCTCGTGCTCGGCGAGGTCGTCGCCGTACACATTCTGAATTCGCTGCTGGTGGATGGAGTCTTCGACACCTTCGGTGCCGGGATCATCCTGCGCGCCGGGGGTGCGTCCGGCTATGCGGAAATCAAACCGGACAGCCGCTTCGATTTGACCCGACCGCGCTGACGGTACTCAGTTGAATTCGGGATTGGTCAGCAACACCTTGCCGACCGTGCGTCCCGAGGCCAGCAGCCGGTGGGCTTCCGCGGCGTTCTTCATGCTGAACACGGTATCAATCACAGGCCGAATACGCCGCGCGGCAATGAGCGGCCAAACATGGTCGGTGACAGCGCGAACAATGGCGGCCTTCTGCGCATGCGGTCGAGCGCGAAGCGTCGTGCCGGCTACTGAGAGCCGCTTCATCATCAGCAATCCGAGATTCAACGCTGAATCGCCAATGGACCCCATCCTGCCGATGATGACCAGTCGGCCGTCGTGCGCCAGACACCGTAAATGGCTGTCGAGGTAGTCCGCACCCACGATGTCCAGAATACGATCAACACCGCGTCCTGCCGTGTCCTGGAGAATGACCTGGCTGAAGTCTTCACGCCGGTAGTTGATGGCCCGCTGCGCGCCGAGATCCAGACAGCGTGCACACTTGTCGTCGCTGCCGGCTGTGACAAATACTTGCGCTCCCAGAGCACGGGCCCACTGGATCGCAAACGTACCGATGCCACTGCCACCGCCCTGGATGAGCACACTCATTCCCGCACTCAGCGGCTCCTTCATCCCGAGATTGGAATAGACCGTGCAGGCGGCCTCGGTCACGGCAGCAGCCTCGAGAAAACTCAGATCCGCGGGGATGGGCAGCAACAGATCTGCCGGCGCAATCACTCGCTCCGCGTAGGCGCCTCCGGCAACCAGAGCACAGACACGATCGCCCACAGACCAGGAGGTGACGCCAGATCCGAGCGCAGCAACGACCCCAGCGCATTCCAGGCCGAGGACCGGGCTAGCCCCTGGAGGGGGTGGGTAATGACCCTGCCGTTGCAGCAGATCTGCAAAGTTGACCCCTGTGGCGTGTACGGCGATCACGACCTCGCCGGGACCCGGAGACGGGTCCGCGTATTCGCTCCAGCCGAGAACCTCCGGGCCACCCGGGCTGGAGAACCAGACTGCATGCATGGGAACGACTCATTAGTGGCTGCGGCCCGCCATACTAGACCGGCGCCCGCACGCCCAGGAAGTCGCTGCATGGAGGAACTCCACGGGGTGCCCACTGGACGCGGTCGTTAAACGTCATGGAGCAACACCCGCACAGATCGGTCATTTCCACCATCCCGGCGCAAAGAGCCGCTGGGAATGCTCTAACCTCCCAGCCCAATACCTCAATGGAGGCATGCCTCCAGGCACGCGAAGGAGGACCATACATCCCCCTAGTCGCCAGGGAGTGAGCAATGAGTATCGAATGCACGGTCTTTGTGGTCGATCCCGACACATCCTTGCGTGAGTCACTCTCCCGGCAGATCCGGGGAGCGGGTTGGCAGGCCCGGTTCGCGGACTCGGCGCAGGAATTCCTGGCGCAGCCGCGGCTTGCGCAGGCCTGTTGTCTGTTGGTTGAGCTGCGGCTGCCCGGGTTGAGCGGTCTCGAGCTGCAGCAACGGGTGTTGGACCGGGTCGAGATGCCGGTCATCTTCATGAGCCGCGAGGCGGACATCCCCGCGACCGTGCGGGCCATGAAAGCCGGCGCCAGCGAATTTCTGACCAAACCCCTGGGGGCGGCCGAGACAGTCGCTGCCATCGCGGATGCGCTGCAGACCAGCCGCTCGGCCTTGCGCCAGCGCGCTCAGCAACAGGCTTTCGAGCAGCGACTGCAATCCCTCAGCCTGCGGGAACGCGAAGTGATGCAACTGGTCGTGACCGGCCACCTGAACAAACAGGTGGCCGCCCACCTCGGCATTTCCGAAGTCACCGTCAAAGTTCATCGCGGCAAGATGATGCGCAAGATGCGCGCGGACTCCTTTGCCGACCTCGTGAACATGACCGTCTTCAGAACTTCAGCCGAACGAGCGCGCGAATATCACGCCGCGGCAGCAGCACAACATCCTTATTGAACGCGACCGAATTACGCTCGTCGCGATTCAGCAGGTTGGTTCCGGCGATGGCCAACTCGAACCCGGGCAGCGTTGCCACCGGCCGGACCGCAACATCCGCATCCAGGTTCAGGAACCCGGCGGTTGAGGTCTCGAACAGCGCCGTAGCGTCATGGCTGCCGGAGTATTTGGCGAGCACTCGCGCATCCCACATCGGGCTGCGCCACTGCAAACCGCCTCCGATGTGATAAGGCGGGATTCGCGGGACGTTGCCCGCCCCATCACTGAGTTTAGCTCGAACATAGTCGCCCAACGCCAGCGCTTCCAGCTTCCCGGATTCGTCCCCCAGCAGTGGCACAGTGGTTTTGCCTTCAACACCATAGAAAGTGGCAGCCACCTGACCGTAGACGAGCTCTCGCAACTCTTCGCCGTCGCCGTCGGTGCACACGCCATCCTCATCACACGTACGTCCTGTCAAAGCACCGTAGATGTAGTTTTCAAAGCGAGCGCCCCACACCGAGCCCTCGAACGTCACCTGTTCCTTGTGGATGCGCAGACTCGCCTCCACGGAGTTGGCCCGCTCAATTTTCAGCCCGGAATCGCCTGTTTCGAACGTCGCAGGTCCGTCGTGGGCGCCGCGGGCGAACAGTTCGGTCTGAGCCGGAGCCCGCGCTGTGCTCGAGGCAGTCAGACCGATGTGAACACCCCTGGCGATGTCATACAGTGCACCGATTGACCCGCTGATCGGCGTAAAGCCGCGGTCGGTGGGGATATCGGTGCTCGGGGTGCCGTTGACCCGCACATCCTCCACGCGCGCGCCCGCCTGAAATTTGAACTGCGGGGTCACGGGTAGCTCAGTGAAGAAAAACGCCGCTGCCGACTTTGTCGTGGTGGGGAACAGATAGGAAGAGTCGTCACCAATAGCAGAGAAGCTCTTGTGCTGAAACTGCACCCCCAAGGCCGAGCCGCTCAACGGCCCCATCGCATCGAATATCAACTCGGCCCGCGAGTCCCATTCCTTGTCCAGGAAAGTGGAATTGGTGCTGCCGTCCGGATTGCGTTCCTTGTGGTTATAGTCGCCGTAGCCACCCTCGACAGTGAGGGTTTTCAGCGGACCCCACCCGAGTGCAAACGAAGTACGCAGCAACTCCTTGGTCTGGTGCATGTCGATCCAGGTCGTATCACTCGGAATGCCGTACTTGGCGTCGTAGTGGATGACCCCGAGACCCACGTGACTCGCATTCTGGTCGCCAAAGAAATATGAGCCACCGCCGGAGTAACCATCACCCCTGAAGAACGAGTTGGTCTGCACGCCAGCGGGGGTATCGTAGTCGTGAGTGCGGCGGCCAAAGGCATCCGCATGCAAAGCGAACTGACCGACATTGCCGTCCAATAAACCCGCTGCATCCTTGCTGTCCGAGCCCGTACCGTATCCCCCATCGACCTCGCCACTCAACGGCTGATCATTCAGCTGGGTGGGAACTCGATCATTGATCGCATTGACGACGCCGCCAATGGCCTGACTGCCGTAGCGAAGAGTGCCAGGGCCGCGGACGACCTCGATTCTCTGCGCCGACAGCGGATCGATCGGGACTCCGTGATCGGGGCCGACATCCGATACATCAAATGACCCCACACCGTCCTCCAACGTACGGACGCGGTTTGCATCGAAGCCTCGAATGACGGGACGACTCGCGCCCGATGCAAAGGTCGTGGCGCTTACACCTGGAACGTCCGACAAGGCGTCCGCGAGATTCGCACCGCCGTGTTGCATTATCTGATCGCGCGATACGCTCTCAACGATGGTCGATAGCGTGTCAGGATCGGTTGACAACGGTGAACCGGTTACGACCACCGTCCTCATCGGCTCATCAGTTGAGTTCGCGGACGTTGTCGTGGCGTCGGCCGGCTCCGCACCGTGAGCGGCAGCAACCAACAGACAAAAGGATCCCAATGCGGCAGCGCTGCCGCGAAATTGACTATGCATTTTAGATTTCCAGCCCTATACACAGGCGTGTCGCGCCGCGACAGCCTGTTGATCTGCAACTAGCGGGCAGCCTGCGCTACACGCCGACTTTTATGGATTGGATCAGACCGGGAAATGCGGGGGCGCGCGCGCCTGGCCGCGATGGGCGAGGATCAGCGGAGGAGATTCGTAAGCGTAACCAACATCGAGCCGCGGTGTGGAACGGCTGGCCGAAAAATGCACCTGGCGACTGAAGACCAGCGGCGCCGCGTGCGAGGCGATTTGACAAAGTACGCACAGGTCGTCGCGGGTGTCGCCTTCGAATGAAGGACCGGACGCATGCCCGTGAGCGGCAGCGGCCACCTGCGCAGTGGCATCGACGTGGGTCTGCGCAATGAATGCATTGAGCGAGACGGACAACAGCACCACGCACAGCAGAAGTGCGCGCCGCGCCGCGGCCGTGAGGCTAAGGGCCTGTGCTCGTTGTTGCCACGCCAACAATTGAATATCCAGCGATTAGATGCTGCTGCCGGTGACTGTCTTATAGCATACACCTGGACCAAGCGAAATCAGCGCCGCCCGGGGGCCAAACCAACACCGCGTCCGGGTCGGAAAGATGCGCGGCTCTGGACACCGCAGGTCCGGACACACCACAGGCCCGGGCACACCGCGGGTCTAGACACACACACCGCAGGTCCAGGCACAACGCGGCTCCGGGCACAACGCAGTCCGGGCACAACGCGGCTCGGGACACACTGTGGGTTCTGGCACACCGCAGGTCCGGGCACACCGCGGATCTAGACATACTACGGGTCCGGGCACACCGCGGGTCTATACATAGTGCGGGTCGGGGCACACTGCGGGTCTCGACATACTGCGGGTCCGGGCACACCTGGTCTAGACACACACCGCGGGCTCGAAGGCTCACAGCGCACGAGCGCCCCGGGCAGGTGCAAGGGAACGGGCGGTGAGCACGGCCGGTGCATAGGAGCTCGCCGCAGCGGTGCTTTGAACCCTCAGCAGCGGGGTTTCGCCCTGGCACGCCCGTTGCAATATCTATCTCGTCGGGTGACCCCCTCGCTCGATTTCGACGCCGCCCCTTCTCGCATCGTGACCCCCTCGCGATGTTGGATCGGGCGGCGTCGTAACTTCAGGCCACGGCTGCAACCAGCGCCGCGGCGATAAAACCCAGCACCAGTGCAGCCCATTGCCGCTTTGAGACCACCATGGCCGTCAAAGCAACGGCACTGCCGATGAAGCTGGGCCAGCCGCCCTGAGCACAGCCGATGGTTACAAACGCAATCGACAGGTTGCCGGGCGCGAGGCGCACGATGCGCGCGGTAAGCGTTGCTCCCGGCAAAACATCCGCCGCCACGTACCCAGTCAGCCGCATGGCGATACTGACCCCGCCAATGGCCATGATCGCCGCAATGACCTGGAGATCAGTCATGGTCACCTCGCAGAAAACTAACAGCC
>Ga0181534_10001464_pt1 | contig 15352 bp, 11 predicted proteins | sample PEATcosm2014_Bin_37_FD_119758 | JGI IMG/M metagenome (GOLD analysis project Ga0181534, IMG submission 119758) | Peatland microbial communities from MTU Mesocosm Facility, Houghton, MI, USA - PEATcosm2014_Bin17_10_metaG | ecosystem: Environmental > Terrestrial > Soil > Wetlands > Peat | place... | reverse complement strand
TTCTCGCGCATACATATTTTCAAGCTTTTTCGGAAAGCACTTTTAAAAAACTCCTTTGTGGGCAAGTCCTTTATGTTTTCTCCATAGCGATGCAATTAAAATTCGAAAGTTTTTGCCGCAAACATAGGGACGACGGGCGTCCTGTATTGTTTTTATAGGCATGTTTACAATGTATATACAATGTAAACATTGTCGGAAAAAAGAAAAGCCCCGAGAAGGAGCTTTTTTGACTGCAAATCATTTAATTGGATATTTTTACCACACACTTTCTATGATAAATAGTGGCTGCCTTTAGAGATTCAGCTATCCAACCTCTTGAAACACATGCTTTTATCAAAATCTTCCATTCTTCTGGTTCAAGACTTCGACCTGCTAACTTTGCTACGTGCATAGCGTCTCGCAAAAAACCGGCTTTAATGGAAGCTTTTAGGAGAGCTTCTTTTTCAGACGGCGCAAGCTCACGCCCAGCGAGTCGCGCAGCATTAATCGCAGATATGTAGCGTCCACTACGGATGCTATTCCTGATAAGTTTATCAAGTTCGCGTGGTCTCAACTTCCTTCTTCCAAGGCTTGCAGCGATATGAGCATCAGCAGGCCTACCTTTTCTGACCAACATGGAAACAATCATATCCGTACCAGCTTTACTAATCATATATTTTCCTTTCTCAAAAAGATTTAACTAAAAGAACAAACAAATTAAGTCTTACAAATAAAAAAGCATGTGTCAAATCTACAAACAAAATGGATGTTAACCCAACTCATACGTCTTTTTCGCATCCGGCACGATAGCATTGACGTCGAGCTCATCGCGCAGCCGTTGCGTCAAAAACATCGAGGTTTTCGGCTCGCCCATGGTGACAAAAACCTGTTTCAGGGTCTTTTCCGCCTCGGCGACGAATCCGACCAAATGATCGCTGTCCTTGTGCGAGGAATATGCCAGTATTTTTTCGATCGATGCACGCACAGGGATAGTATGGCCATCCATGACGACCTCTTTCAAACCATCGATGAGCTGTCGGCCGACGGTGCCGGCGCTCTGGTATCCCACTTCAATCAAAGTATTCCTCGCATCGGGCAAATAAAACTCTTCATGACGGGTGATGCGGCCGCCCATGGACATACCGGAACCGGCCAGAATAATTTTCGGACCTGGAATTTTTTCTATGTTCTGCGAGACATCAGCTGTCATAACATATTCCAGCCGAGGAAAATCGAATATATCCCCGTTTTTTTGGATATCTGCAAGCGCTTGATCATTAAAAAGATCTTCGTGACGCTTGTAAATGTCCGTCACTTTTATGGCAAGCGGCGAATCGACGAAAACAGGTATCGACGGTATTGTCTTCTCTTCGACCAAATGATTCAAGTCATACAATATCACTTGGGTCCGTTCTATGGAAAAAGATGGTATGACGACTGTGCCTCCCCTATTCACCGTCTCGTTGACTATTTCAGCCAGCTTTGTGCGACATTCCGAACGCGGCTGATGGTTACGGTCGCCATAAACGCTTTCCATGACAAGATAATCCGCGCCAACGATCGATTCAGTGTCGCGCAGGAGCGGCGCCGGCGTATTGCCGAGATCGCCAGTCAAAATGATATTCTTGCCGTTGTCAAAAGAGAACTTGTACATAGTCGAACCCAGAACATGACCGGAATCGAGCAAATTCAAGGAAAAACCGGGGAATTTCGTCTCTGTATGATATTGGAGCGTTTTCCAATTCATAAAAGAATTATGCACATCGTCCAAGTCATACAATGGCTCTTTACGATGATCGCGCCGCGCTTCGCCGGCAAGAATACCAGCACCATCTTGTAAAATGAGCATCGCTAGCTCGCGAGTCGGCTCTGTAGAATATATCTCCCCTTTAAACCCTTCTTTGATCAATTTTGGAATACGTCCGACATGGTCTAGATGCGCATGAGTGATGAAAAGATACTTGACCTCTTTCGGATCATAGCCGAATGGATCCCAGTTTAATTCCTGTGCTGATTTTTCTCCCTGGATCAAACCGCAATCTACGAGAATTTTACAAGATGGCGCCCCGGAATCGCCAGCAGGAATTTCCAACATAAAATTCGCGCCTGTGACGCTACCGACCCCGCCATAGCATGTTAATGTAGGGTGCTTGTCATCCATGAGTCAAGTATAAAGTAGAAAATGCAAAGTAGAAAGTGGATACGATATGTATTTCCTCTCTACTTTATAATTTTCGCTTTCTGCTTATAACGTCAATCGCCGCACCAGATGATCGATGCGGCGATGCAGGCTACCGAGGCATTAAACTAAACTTTGTGAGCTTAGGTGGGTTTCCTCAAAGTGAACGCCAAGGCGCCGCTTAATTTGAATTTTATAAAATAGAATTCATTGGAATCCCTGAAATATTGGTATAGGTTTTTATGCTTCAGTAACCTGGCATAAGTATGAACCTAAAAAATAAAGTGACAAGGGTGGATAAGTATTCGGAAAGATTATTGACAAAGATGCAAATCAAATAGTTTGAGAAAAACCGAATAGTTTATCCCAGTATCCCATCCAAGTCAACATCATAAAGCATTTTCTCGTTGATTGTTTTATATTTCATCAATTCGTTCGGCTTGAACCAATGGTTTATCTCGTCGTTGGCCTCCTTGACCGAGCCAGAAGCATGGACTACGTTTCGTACGGCGCGCGCATCGGTATCCGACATCTGATATGAATCCAACACATAATCGCCACGGATAGTGCCAACGTCCGATGAGAGAGGTTCCGTCGAACCAACGAGTTTGCGGACAATTTGAACAGCATGCGCGCCCTCCAGAACAAAAGCCACTATAGGACCAGCAGTCATATATGTGACCAGATTTTTAAGGATTTTTGCGGTTATTTCAAGGGGGTCATTTGATGGTGGCGTCAGACCTTTGCTCAAGTAGTTTTTTATGGTTTTTTCACCGGTAACACGGCGCCATGCTGGATCGAGGGTGTAATGTTTTTCGATGAGTTCAGGCGTAGCCATCATCATCTTCATAGCAGCCACCTTTAGTCCGACACGTTCGAACCTCCCGATGACTTCGCCTATCAAGGCGCGTTGGACGCCGTCCGGTTTTATGATGACAAATGTGCGTTCGTGACGCGGATGTGTGCGATCTGATTTCATTTGGACAATAATACAGGAAAATAAACGCGATAGCAAATAATGACGCTACTTTATATATTTTGCATATCTTCCCTCTCTTTTGACGAAAGCATCCTTGGATTGCCATTTATATTCGTAATCATATAGCCGTGCGAGTTTTGAACCGTCGACAGCAATCGGATAAGAGTACGACTTCCATCCTCCTTTTGAAGTCGGCACTTTCCCCAAGCTCAAGTTCCACATACAAAAGAAAACCATCCTTATTAGATATGGATGTATGGATATGGTGCGCTTGCCGACAGCTTCGGCCATATCCTTGCCTCTAACCACTTCACCGGTCGGACAGACATTGAATACATCGAATTGGCTCTTTAATTGATTAAAAGCCAAAAGCCCGACAATATCAGCGATATCATCCTCGTGTATGAATTGTCTGCACCATTTTGGCGTTATCGGGACAAACGAGACCATCGCCGAGACGAGCCGCTGAAAAAACGAATCTGATGCCTTTAGCTGGCCAGAGAGGGTCGCTTGGAGACCGAATCGTATGCGCATGTACCTTCCGCGCGGACCAGTGATGGCGGCAGGACGGATGACAGCGACTTGGACTTTTGATCCGTCTGCTCTGGCTTTTTCGTACTTTTCCTTTAGATGTTCCTCGCTTATCCTCTTTTCTTCTGCATAGAGATAATCCGTCTTGCGGAATGGCTCGTCTTCTTTAAAACGATGTTCGATGGTATTCGACGGATATGCTCCATAGGAAGCGACCGTAGAAAAATGGATGAGTTTTTTTACAGAGGGGCAAGAAAAAGCGAAATCAAAGATTGCGTCAGAACCGCTGATGTTCCATTTCCATTGCAACGGTTTCTTGCCATACATCTCCCTTATCTGCCAAGCAGTGTGGATGACAATATCCGGCCTTGCTTCGGAAACCTGCTTTTGCCATGTACCGTCTGAGGTATTAGCGACTATATAGATCAGCTTCGGCGCAAATTTTATAAAATCAGGCAAGGGCTCTTTATCTATGGCGATTATGCAGCCGACGTCTTCTCTGCTTGAAAATAGATCTATGAGCATGGCTCCGACATAGCCAGCGCCGCCTGTGATAAAGATCGTATGTTTGTGGTTCATGGTAGTTGGTAGAAAATAAAATAAAAAATTGGTCCAAGTATATCACACTCACATGCCTTTCCTTGAAAGGAGTATGGTGATGGTGCGAAGCGCTATGACGAGATCGAGCACCAACGAGCGGTTTTTTATATAATATAAATCATAAGACAGACGTAAACGCGTTTCTTCCAATGATTGCGGCGGCAGGTCCTGATTTATTTGTGCCCAACCTGAAAGACCGGGAGCGACTAGATGTCGCGTGCGGTAGAAAGGCAATTGATTTTCCAGTTCACGTCCGAGATCTTCGATATCCGGCCGGGGACCTATGAGAGACAGGTCTCCTTTCAATACAGAAAAAACCTGCGGCAGTTCGTCTATTCTAGTCTTGCGAAGAAAACGGCCGACTTTCGTCACACGATCATCGTTCGCTTTGAGCCATTTCCCTCCATCAGAAGATTTCATGCTTCGAAATTTAGGCAAAAGCACCACCTTGCCCTCTTTGCCTATGCGGCGTTGGGTTATGAACACAGAGCCGCCGTCTTCTATTTTTATAGCCAAAGCCACGAGAGGAGATATGATCGCCGTCAGGATAGAGAGAATGAGAGCAATGACGATTTCGATCATGCGCCGTACAATGCCGTAAATCTGCGAACGTGTGGCAGAAGCGTGCTCTAGGAACCATTCATAACGAACTAACGATAGCGGCACGCGTTCGAATGCTTCTTCATAGAAAGATTGGACATCTATAAAGCGCTTTGAAGAAAAGATGAATTCATATAGGGTCGGAAGTATCTTTGCCGTACATGGATGACCGTTATCGATCACGATGATCGAAGGATTGTCATGAGATATCATCTCCTTGACGCGCGCCTCTAGGGCAGGATCGGCCGGATCGATATGTTCGATGAACTTCACGCCTATGGCATCGCCATGTGCAGATTTTAAAAACAACTCCTCTGCTTCTTTTCCGCTAGCCACGAGGATAGCTGGAATCAGCGCTGGACGCGGGAGCAATTTGGAATAGATAAATCTTATGATAAAAATGACGGCATAAGAAAACACGATATACAGAGTCAGAGTCGTTTTTGGAGTAATAGAAGGATTGTTATACAAATAGAAAAAGACAACTGACCCCAGAACGACCGCAATTTCCGCATTGATGAGGCGAGCGGCGGCTTTCTTTAGATTATAGACGATGCCGCGCTCATATAGACCGGCGATGTAATATGTAAGCACAGAAAATAGCGAGATGACAGTAAAAGGAAATACGTGTAAAATGAAGATATTGGAAGCAAACGAGCCATCGTAACGAATGATCAAGGCAAGGAATAAAGCCAGGTATAGAGCGACAAAATCGACAAAGACCAACATATATCTGTCCTTACGGACGATGAAAGATGAGGATGTCATTGAGGATTCATTATAGCCATTATGGACGAAAAATCAAATATAAAATCGAACAAAAAAACGCTCGTATTCATTATAACAAAGTCAAATTGGGGCGGAGCCCAGCGCTATGTTTTTGATCTCGCGAGCGCTATGCGAGAGAAATTCTCGGTCAAGGTGATCCTGGGAGGCGACGGGCCCTTAGCTGAGAGATTGAAGGAAACTGGCATAGATGTCATCCCCCTCATTGGGTTGAAGAACGATGTCAGTTTTAAAAAAGATTTTGGGAATGGCATCCAGCTTTTCAAGCTCATTCGCAAGATACGGCCAGACATAGTGCATGTTAACAGCACAAAGATTGGCGCGATGGGCTCGCTTGTGGCACACATAGCGCTTGTGCCTCGTGTTATCTTCACTGCTCACGGCTGGGCATGGAACGAGGACCGTTCTATGCTTCAAAAAAGCTTGATCCGCTCTGTAGCTTGGCTCACCCTCGTATGGTCGCACAAAACCATAGCTGTTTCGGAAGCCATCAAAAAACAAGTCCTGTATTTCCCTTTAATAAAAAACAAAATAGACGTGATCCCGCTCGGTGTGGCTCCAGTCGAATATTTTAGCAAGGAAGAAGCGCAACAGAAACTTTTTGGATCCATTCCAAGCAAAGACATTTGTGTCATCGGTTCGATCGGCGAGCTTCATCCGATAAAAGGCCATATTCATGCCATAGAAGCTATAGCGGATCTGATTTCAAAAGGCAAAAAGATAAAATATATAATCTGCGGCGAAGGCGCCTATCGTCCGGTTTTGGAAAAGAAGATCAAAAACCTACAAGAAGCGAATCCAAGATCGGATCTTGGACAAAACATAATCCTAGCAGGCAACATTCCCGAAGCGGCGCGATATCTGAAGGCATTAGACGTTTTTCTTTTCCCTTCTATCTCTGAAGCTATGGGTTATGCAGCTCTCGAAGCCGGCATGGCTGAGATCCCTGTCATCGCCTCGGCAGTCGGCGGTGTGCCGGAGATAATCGACGATATGATATCGGGCATATTGGTACAACCAAAAAAACCAGGGGAAATATCTTCTGCCATCGAGCTCCTCTTGGATAGGCCGGAATTACGCGCACAATATGCCGCTACCCTGCATGATAAAGTTTTAAAAGATTTTTCTATGAAAGAAATGATCTACGATACTGAAAAAATATATCTAGAAAAATAAAAAGCGGCAGATCCCATGGGAATGGTAATCTGCCGCCGATGGAACCAGCGATACATGTTATCTACCTGCCTGAAGATAGCATTTGTTGTCGTAAATGTCAATCACCTTGGCCCCATGATCTCTTTTTCTGTCGCTTCCTTGTGCGCGGCGCGATTGTAGCGACGCATGCCCATTAGAATGCCGAGAGCGACGAATTCAGTGAAGATGTGCGAGCCGCCGTAACTGACAAATGGCAACGGAGTACCGGTTACCGGCAAAAGGCGCATATTCATGGCTATATTGATGGACAAGTGAACGATAAAATATATGGCGACTCCCGCCCCGTAGAGTATCTCAAAATTGGTAGCTCCAGCCATGGCTGACTTTATGATGCGCCAAATGATCACACCAAAGAAGAATAATAGGAATAGAACGCCGACAAAGCCCCATTCTTCGGCAAAAGCGGCAAAAACAAAGTCCGTCTGATACTCCGGCAGAAATTTCAGTCTTGATTGGGTACCATAGCCGACCCCCTTGCCCACAAGTTGACCAGAACCCACAGCGATAGTCGATTCATAAGCGTTATAACCGGCTCCTTGGACATCAGCCAATGGATGTATGAAGTTTTCTATACGCGCCTTTTGATAATCATGGAGGCCAAAATGCCACAATCCAGCGGCGATAGCCAAGCCGGCTAAACCCATTATAAAAAGATGTTTTTTCGACACGCCAGAGACCATTATCATGCCGAGCCATATCAGGAACACGATCAGAGCGGATCCAAGATCCGGCTGGACTAGTATAAGTATAAAAATGACAAAAGCATAAAAACCAGAGACTATTATATGGCGTACATTCCTGATTTCGATGTGACGACGGGAAAAATATTTCGCCAGGAGAATGATAAGGACGAGCTTTGCCGGATCGGCAGGTTCAAGGGAAAAAGCTCCGAAAGAAAACCAACTGCCGGCGCCATGGGATACTTTGCCTATTATGAAAAGCCCCATCAAAGCAAGACAAGAAAAAGAAAACAGGGCCACAGACACCCACGTCGACCGCAAAAATCTGAAGTCTAATTCGGAGAGGACGAAAAATGCCAAGAACGAGACCAGGATCCAGATGACCTGATGGACGAAAAACTGGTTATTGCCAGTGAAGGCATACATAGTGACAAGCCCCGCACCGAGAAGGGGTATGATCGAAACGAACATGATCCAATCGACGCCGCTGGCTCTGTCGTGGCGGATGAAATAGCTATTGAATTTATTGAGAAAAGCAGGCATGGAAATCAATTAAAAATTGAAGATTGTTTGAACATACGATTTTCAATTTCAATCCACAATTTTTAATTTAGTTTATCTTAGTACTTATTATTGGGCTGTCTGTGACTCCAATACTGGAAGAACTTCTATCGACACTACTTGGCCATTATGAGAGACAGGCCAAGTGAACGGTGCAATAACCGTACCGCCGTTTGCCGGCACAGAATTTACAACCGTCTTTGAAAAATCTACAGCGTTGCCGTTTACATCATATAACACGACATATATAGACAAATCATTGTATGGCGTGACGGCAGTATTCTGCAAAGTCACTTGCAGCGATGAGGAGTCCTTGTCCTCTGAGTATTTCTTGTCTACTATGACGAGGTTGCCCAATTCATCGTTCTCCTTTATCCATTGCGGAGGATCGATTGTGATAATGGCCTTTGCTGGGATGCGTTTTTCGGTCGAAACAGATCCTTGAAAAGCCAAGGTATTTCTATGAGGAGGAATCGTCATTGTGGAGTCTTTGTAAGTTATGAGCACGCCTTGATCGTCAAATAGTTGCATATTATAAGCGACATTGTACGCCGCACCGCTGAGATTATTATTGACGACATACGCGGCAACATTGTATAGACCAGGGGCAACCGGCTCGGCTTTCGTCCAAATAACCTCTGGCGGGAAAAAAGCGCTCGGACACAGTTTGACGCACGGTCCGCCGCAGTCGATGCCCTGCTCGCCTTGATTCTGTTTTCCGTCAAAACATGTAGGCGCTTTATATAAAAGCAAGAACGCCGGTAAACCGATGATCAGTATGATAGCAAAAACGACAAGAGATGCGTATGAAAATTTTCTACGTGAAGACCAGGAAGCCATGATGGAGACATTATAGCATATATCACAAACACACTATCTTTTTCGACTTTCTATTTCTTTAGACACTCTGTCCTGGCGGCTAGCTACTTTCGCCTGTAAGACTATCATCGCCGCAACTGCGTTTCACTTCCGTGTTCGGAATGGGAACGGGTGTTGCCACAGCGCCGAACCACCAAGACACAATGTCCGTAAGGAAAAGTCGAAGGTAACCGAGTCCCGAGTCGAAAGCCATCAAAAAAGACAAACTCGTAGAGTTTCTACTTTCCCTTGAAACATCTTGAAAACTGAAATGTGGAGCCGATTTTGAAACAGCTCCCGAGATTGGGATTTAACCAACATTATCCAGGGACACGTCCTGGGACTCTAGCAAACCAAACGCACCAAATTTTCTATCGTCAGAGGTGCGACATTGCTCGTTGAGCTACTCGGGAATACGTTCGCAAGATCGGCTTGTGAAAAAGGAAAGACGCCGTACAGTGATAATCGTGCGCACAGCGTTGTCGCATCCAATCAATCATTGGTTAAGCGGACGACGCCTTTCCAAAATTCCACATTTCAGTTTTCAAGATTCTGTAAAGTATAAAAGATTAAGGTGCGTAAATGTCGCAAACATATATTGTGACGTTTGGGTTTCCGGACGGGATGGACGGATTAGTACTTCATGGCTCAACACATTGCTGTGCGTACACCTAAAGCCTATCAACGTGATCATCTCTCACGGGTCTCATAATGATTATTAATCTTGGGGTTGGCTTCCCGCTTAGATGCTTTCAGCGGTTATCCAGTCCCGACATAGCTGCCCTGCGGTGCCGTTGGCACGACAGCAGGCAGACCAGAGGTCAGTTCAACTCGGTCCTCTCGTACTAGAGTCAAAGCCCCTCAATAATCGACGCCTACAGTAGATAGGAGACCAACCTGTCTCACGCTTGAATTTCCCCGTATCGCTACGGGCAATGGACTATATTATTACCTTTTCTTTTTAAGGATGAAGGTAGCTGACGTGTAGTCTCTACGGGCAGTTATGGGTTTTACAGAGCAGGCAATCAAAAAGATTGCCTGATAAATCTTCCTTGAGATGGGAGGGGACCGCTTTCCGTTCGATCAAAGTCAGAACTGCTTTGGAGGCAGTCATAAACAAAGATCGATCGGCTTAGATTTAAGGTCACGCCTACACCGGACCACATAACCTGCGACTGAATTCCTGGTCGCAAATCCATCTGGCTCTGGACTATCCCATCTCAAGAAATCACAAAGAACTATTTTGCTCTGTAAAACCCATAATTTTCCCTAGGTGTTACCGCTGTTGCGTTCCCGCAATCAGGGCTTCACCGATATAAGTCAACTGTGTACAAAGGGATTTCTCCCAATGACCGCCGTGAACAAGTCACATTCAGTGGTGGTTTGTAATCACTGATCCTCGGGATTCAGACTGTGAAAAAGCCAAATCAAAACTCAAAAGGCAAAACTCAAAATTTTAAAGCCAAAAGCTTACTTATAAATTCAATTCATGAATTCTACTTTTGCACTTTGCATTTTGCCTTTCAACTTTGCTCCTTCACGGTCTGAACCCAGCTCGCGTATCTTTTTAATTGGCGAACAGCCAAACCCTTGGGACCTTCTCCAGCCCCAGGATAAGATGAGCCGACATCGAGGTGCCGAACTCCGCCGTCGATATGAACTCTTAGGCGGAACTAGCCTGTTATCCCTAGAGTAGCTTTTGTCCGATAATCTTCCCCTGCATCTAATGCAAAAGGTCGGTTCACTTGGCTCCGCTTTCGCGTCTGCTCGACAAGTACGTCTCGCAGTCAGGCCAGCTTGTGCCCATACACTATCGCCACGGTTTCCATTCGCGGCTAGCTGACCATTAGGCTCCTCCGTTACTTTTTAGGCATGTTGTTACATGTTCAGGATCTTGTTTTCCTTTAAATGAATGACCCCGCCGCAAACGGTGAGGAATTCTATTGACTAGATTATTGGATTAAAATTTAATCCAATAATTTAATTCATTTTAAAGGAAAACGGGGACGCTTGAACACGATGCGAACATTTCTGTCGCATTCTTGCGGTCGCCCGCAAGTTCGGACTATATCATCATCCTTCGCCACAAAACGGCTCAGGATGGCTAGCGTGTAGTCTCTGGGGAAGCAAACTTATACATTGGATAATGGAAGTGACACGGAACCATTCACATTCATCCCGTGTCACTAATGGTGTTAACTGATAATTTAGAAAACGGAGGTTTCGTTTACTCGATAAAGAGCACGATTAAGTGAAACCATTCTCGGATTTCCCTGAACAGACTCGTCGCCTGACCAGCATGTGACATCTGTGGGAAACAACCCATTTCTACCTAGTCTTCGTAGATCAATTACTTTCCATTATTCAATGTACAAGCAAGCCTTTCCTGCTGATCGTCTGCATGTAAATATTTTCACTCTTGCGAGTAACTTGCATTCTAAGCCATCAAAGGCACAGAGTTTCCAGCATATAGCTAACTTTTCGATGCATATTGCTATGCAAAGTCCTCCTTTTTTATAATTGGCAGCGAGGAGCGAAATGAAAATAAATTTTCTTTTCGTCCGAGCGAACCAATTATATCGATTTTAATCGATATTTTTTTGAGGTGAACACCTCGTGCGGCGCCACGGATCGAGGATTCAAACAAAAGTTTAAATCCTCGAGGATAGCGCCCCACTAAAACTGCCCGCCAGATTCTGTCTCTGGCCGTTTTTGCCGGCCGGGTTAGAATATACATTCTTAAAGATTGGTGTTTCATCGTCGGATCCACCTACCCCGAAAGGTAGACTTCAAATCCTCCCAACTACGCTACGCATCAAGAACGTATAGTCAAAATCAAGTTGCAGTAAAGCTTCTAGGGTCTTTTCGTCTAACTGTAGGTAATCGGCATCTTCACCGATACTGTATTTTCACCGAGCGAGTCTTCGAGACAGTTCTCCAGACGTTACACTTTTCAACGCGTCAGAACTTACCTGACAAGGAATTGCGCTACCTTAGGACGATTATAGTTATCGCCGACATTCACCAGGGCTTATAGCACTCACCATCCTTCGCCTTGCGGCTCAGGACAACGGCGCTATTTGACCTTCTGGCATTGGTCAAGTGTCACCCCCTATACATCCTCTTTCGAGTTCGCAGGGAGCTGTGTTTTTGATAAACAGTCGCCAGAGAAACTTTAGCTGCGGCCCGCACCATAAAACTCTCTTTAACCTGTCCAATTAAGAACAGAAAAAGAGAAAGGGTGGGCTGACTTCAGGAACATGAAGGGAGTGGCTTGTACGGGCATGATTAGCCACCACTCTAGGATATATTTAACCCACGCTCGTCAAAGCGAGGCGCTAGCCACTGGTCAATGATCTTGCGACCAAATCCAGCAACTTGAGATGTGCCAAACATCAATTTAGTCGCGAAATCGCGATCAATTATGTTTCCGCTTGTCCTAATGCACACCTCGAACCGTTTACATCGTTACATCACTCCCTAGGAAGTGACCGATGCCGTCCTTATTTCAGAGGACGTGAATCTCATCATGTGTGGATTTTATCCACTGTTTCCTGTTGTCAGCCCATACACTTTTAGCTCTCAAAAGAGCTTTATGGTGCGGGCAGGCCTTATACCGAAGGTACGGCCGCTTTTTTGCCGAGTTCCTTGAAGACCTCTCACTCGTTCGCCTTGGGCTACTCGCCCTGACCACCTGTGTCGGTTTGCGGTACGATTTGTATGAAAATATACTTAGAAGATTTTCTCGGAAGCATGCTTGGCATGATCAGTCCCGGCGAACCGAAACCTACCCACGAAGCTGTGAAGTGCCATCAAAGGCAGGAAGCGGATTTTCCTACTTCCCTCCATCGCTTTATGAACTCAAATCCAATAACGAGCCATGCGTACTATGCTCCGTCCCTTCATCGTTTAACATACAAGTCACGGAATATTAACCGTGCTTCCATCGGGTGCGACATTTGTCATCCCCTTAGGATCGACTAACCCTTCGCTGATATACATTGCGAAGGAAACCTTGGTCTTTCGGCGTGCGGGATTCCCACCCGCATTGTGGTTACTCGTGCCAACATTCTTACTTCTACACGCTCCAGCATGGCTCACGCCTTTGCCTTCAACGCAGAGTAGAAAACTCTCCTACCGCTTGCGAACTTCATAGAGGAGGCAAGAAATAAATCTTGCCACAGACACTTTTACAAGAAAAATGTCAAGAAAAAGGAACTGGCGTCTGTGCACACAGGAATTGAACCTGCACCTCTCACTCTCAAAACACGGAGTACCTTTGTTGTAGCCAAGCCACCCTGTTCTGACAGAGATCGTTGGCATCGCCGGCCTGTTGATGTTCCAAGAAACGACAGAGTATGCCCAATACACCACTACACAGACGTAAATTTTCCTCTATGAAGCTCGCAAGCCCTCAGTTTCGGTACCATGTTTAAACCCCGATTATCTGCGGCGCGGAATCTCTCGATGAGTGAGCTGTTACGCTATCTTTCAATGATGGCTGCTTCTAAGCCTACATCCTCATTGTCGGAGAAATTCCACCACCTTAAGCGTACTTAACATGGATTTAGGGACCTTAAATGGAGATCAAGGGCTGTTTCCCTTTTGTCCGGTGGAGCTTAGCCCCCACGGACTTACTGCCGCGCTATGATCCAGAGTATTCGGAGTTTGATAGGTCTCGTGACCTTTCGGCCTGTCGAGATCTTCCAGTGCTCTACCCCTCTGGGGAACGCGCGACGCTATGCCTAAACATATTTCGGAGAGAACCAGCTATTACCAGGTTCGATTAGCTTTTCACTCCTTACCACAAGTCATCGCAGAGAATTGCACAACTCTAGCGTTCGGACCTTCCTCCCGGTTTCCCGGAAGTTCATCCTGCTCATGGCAAGCTCACCTGGCTTCGGGTCTTTAGCAACCTACTAACGCGCTATTCACACTCGGTTTCCCTGTGGCTCCGGTCTCTCGACCTTAGCCTGCAGGTTGCTAAAACTCGTTGGCTCATTCTTCAATAGGCACGCCACAACGGACCGCACACTATGTACTAAAATTTTTATACTGGACATTAGGGCCGACTTAAAGGAGTCGGCTGTGGAACAACAGTCATTTGGATAGTTTTCGCTTGCGCGACGATATTTTTGACAAAATTTCTCGTGTCAAAATGAGTCCAAATAACTGTTGCCCACTGCTCAATACAAAAATCACTGTGCACACTGTGCGACCCGCCGTGACTCTTTGTAAGCATATGGTTTCAGGTTTATTTCAACGCCCTTACCGGGCTACTTTTCACCTTTCCCTCACGGTACTAGTTCACTATCGGTCTAGAAGAGTATTTTGCCTTGCCGGTTAGTTCCGGCGGATTCCCCCGAGCCATTCGTGTCTCGAGGTACTCAAGAACAGAAACAAAGAAGATTTTTTATTTTCGAGTACGGGGCTATCACCCTCTGGGGCTGTGCTTTCCAGCACATTCTCCTAACAAAAAATTTTGTAACTCCTCTGCCAATAAATTGGCACGTCTCTGCCTTACTACCCCCAATCTAAATCGAATCGCACGACATGTCGCACGATACGATTTAGATTGAGTTTGGGCTGTTTCGTTTTCGCTCGCCGCTACTTGCGAAATATCTATTGATCTCTTTTCCTCCTGGTACTGAAATGTTTTACTTCCCAGGGTGCGCTCGTATGCTAATAGTGCATACGTCATAGAGGTTCACTCTATGGGGTTTCCCCATTCGGACATCTCCGGATCAAAGGTTGCTCGGCACCTCCCCGAAGCGTATCGCCGCCACGCTGCGTCCTTCATCGCCTCTTCTAGCCAAGGCATCCACCATACGCTCTTGGATTCCCGTCAGGAAATCCAAAAACCACAATATATGCTTGCTTGACTCGGAGGCCGCTTACAACGGACCTCGAGTCATTTTTCTCGAATCACGGACAGTCTTCAACATATCCGTGATTCGTTATTTACAATGCATCCTTATCCTCATGCGAGGACTGCTCCCTGATGTTTACATCAAGGGTTGTCCACAACTTATGAACAGACCTTGCTCACAAGCGGATCTCGGATGCTACCTTAATTTTCTTTTACTTTACCCTCCGACAGACGGCTAGTTCGCTGTCCATCGGAGTATTCTGTTGTCAAAGTTACAGTCTTTCCGCCATTTTTTGAACAAAAAACCGCTTAACGAAGCGGCTACAGCACGCTCAGTGAAGAGTGCACTATGGCCGTGTTAGGTTGAGGTTTTTTAACATATCTTTCTGAATAGGGTAAGTATATACGAAGCCAAAATAAAGTCAAGGAAAATATGGGTTATTTCGCATAAGTTAATACTGCAAGACAAAGCTAGAATTTATTTAGACAATTTTGAGTGTGAAAAAATAGAATCG
>Ga0181534_10001463_pt1 | contig 15354 bp, 10 predicted proteins | sample PEATcosm2014_Bin_37_FD_119758 | JGI IMG/M metagenome (GOLD analysis project Ga0181534, IMG submission 119758) | Peatland microbial communities from MTU Mesocosm Facility, Houghton, MI, USA - PEATcosm2014_Bin17_10_metaG | ecosystem: Environmental > Terrestrial > Soil > Wetlands > Peat | place... | reverse complement strand
GGCATGGTATGCGGACGCCACGCGGGTTTTCGCCGCCGGCACGCCGGAGGGCGACATGATCCGCAGCACGGTCCCCACCACCTACACGCCCACCGCGACCAAGACGCCGCCCGCCCCCGCCCCGGCGACGGGCACGGGCAAAACGCCGTAGGAAACATCATGTGGGAACCAACCAACGAACTGGACCGGGCCTTCCGGGACGCCCATCTGGGGCTGGAAGAGACGGTGGAATATTTCCGGCTGTTGCGGGAGTCCAACGTGACGTTCACCGTGCCCTACCATCCCGAAATCGAGGGGGAAAACAAAATCGGGAGCGAAGGCAAGATGATCATAACGGTGTGGACACTGGGCGCGGAGGAAGTGGTTCCGATTTTCACGTCGCCCGAACGCCTGGAAGAGGCAATGGCGACCAGAGCCAGGCCGGGCGAGCTTTACGCGGCCGGCCAGATGATCGGCAAGGAGCTGTTCAAGGCGTTTGTCCCGCCACACAACAAGCTGAGGGTGGCTGTCAATCCCGGCTGCGCGTGCGGGACGCGGTTCATGGACCCCAAAATGGTGCAATCCATCGTGGACGGTTCGGCGCTTTACCTCCCCACGCCGGGTGAAATGGCGATGAACGGGCTGGTGATCTCGCTGCCGGACCACCAGCCGGCGCGGTTGCGCGAGCCGCTGGGCAAATTTTTTGCCACCCTGCCGGAAGTGAAGGCGGCGTGGCTGTTCTACGAGGAGGAGCCGAAGAAACCGCACGAACAGGTGTATGTCGTCGGGCTGATGCTTGCGGGCGGCGACGCGGAGGAGTTGAAACGGGAGGCGGCGCTGGCGATTGCGGGCGCCTGCCCGCCGGAATGGAATTCACGCGGGATGATCATGGACGCGAGGGACCCGGGATTCAACGACATCATGCACGGCGTGCCTCCATTCTATCAGGCACCGGATTTTCAGAAGCCGCCCAGGCTGCCGGACGGGAAGGTTTAGGGCGCCGGGTCCGAACCACTCTGCGAGAATGGTGGGATGCAGGGCCGGAGCTGGGTGTCAACTTTCAAGATGTGGTCCTGGATCCAGGTTCGGATCAGCTCATGCAGGTTCTTGAGCAGATCCAGTTTGAAGCCTTCCAGCTCGCACAGCGTTTTGTAATTATGGATGAAGCCCCGGAACCGTTCGTGTTCCCGCCGGTTCTGCGCGTGGGCCGCACACCGGTGGCTTTCCATGCACTTTTCCTCGTCCTTGAAATGAACATTGGCATAGGCTTCCAGGTAATCCACCAGATGCACCGCGAACGCCGTCTCCTCCCGGTTGGGACGGGGGTTTTGCAACTGCTCTTCCAGAAGATTGATGTGGTCAATCAACATCCGGTGTTGCTGGTCAAGCTGTTCGGAACCAGTCTCGAACTGTTCGGTCCAAAGTATCATAATCAAAGGCGGATTTGATTCATCGGCATCCGCCCCGGCAAGCGCAATTGAAATTGTTAACTCATTGCCAGGAACTTGGCAAGTTGAATGAGGATTCCTCGCGAGTTCCGGCAATTCAACCGAACTTCAACCTCCGGTCGTTGGCTCCCGTCAAAATGGCTGGCCGGTTTGCAATTTTTCTTCTCGTTGTCCGCCGCTTCACCTTGTAGGCTGCGGCTGGTTGAACCGCACTGGTTCGGCGACCAGCTCAATAGGCTGCGCGAACTGCGTGCGACAGTGAAAGGTTGGAGCATGAAGCCAAATAATCCGATTGAACAAGTTGTCATCATCGTCAAGGAGAACCACGCGTTTGACAATTACTTTGGAACCTTCCCCGGCGCCGACGGCGTGACGCTGCCGGCAGCCAGCGATCCACCGCCGAGCGACCCGCCGCACGACCACGCCGCGTGGCTCAATCGCGCCACTGGCGCGGTCAAGCTGCAATACAACCAGGCGGACATTCCAGACTACTTCGCCTACGCCCGGCAATACACCCTGTGCGACAACTATTTCACCGAAGTCGCCAGCCAGTCCGAGCCGAACCACTTGATGCTGATTGCCGCGGCTTCGCCCGTGATTGATGACACCGAATCCGGCCGCAACTACCAGCCGAAACCGCCCTTCAATCTGCCTTCACTGCCGGCCAGCCTGGCGAAGGCCGGGCTGACCTGGGGCAGTTATGGCCCGACAAAAAATTATTTCAGTGAAATCACGGCGCTCAAGGGAAGTCCCAACATAAAACTTTCCGCGGCTTTTGACACGGACCTCGCGGCGGGCAAGCTCCCAAACGTCTCCTGGCTTTACGCTCCCGGTTCGCCGATCGAACTTAGCGAACATCCTCCCGCCAGCGTCAAGCTGGGCATGGCCTGGACCGTGGCGCGGGTCAATGCGGTGGCGCAAAGCAAATATTGGGCAACCACGGCGATCTTCATCACCTGGGACGACTGGGGCGGCTGGTATGATCATGTGACGCCGCCGCTCAAGGATACTTGGACGGGCGGCGGCCCGAAGACGGGGCCGGCTTACACGAATACGCAGTTCAGCTACGGCTCGCGCGTGGGTTGCCTGGTCATCAGCCCCTACTCAAAGCAAGGCGTTTCCAAAGCCTTTCACTCCCATGTGAGCCTGGTCAAATTTTGCGAGACGACGTTTGGCCTGCCCCCGCTCAACGCCCGCGACGCGGCGGCGGACGACATGGCCGACTGTTTTAATTTTTCGCAAAGTCCGCTGCCGCCGCCAACCGGAGCTTGAGTTCCAGCGTCAGGCCATCGCGCCTCTGATCAATTTCAGCAGCTCCGCGTGTGAATCCACGGCCTTGAATTGCGGAAATTCCGCTTTCACCTTTTCCGGCGCGTGGATGAGAAAACCAACGTTCGCCTCCAGCAACATCGCCGTGTCGTTGTAGGAATCGCCGGCGGAAATGACGTGATAATTCAGCGACTTGAACGCCGCGACGGCCTTCTTCTTCTGGTCCGGCACGCGCAGCTTGTAATCCACGATTCGGTCGTTCTCCACGACCAGCTTGTGGCACAGCAGCGTCGGCCAGTTCAAATGGCGCAGCAGCGGCGTGGCGAATTGTTCGAATGTGTCGGACAAAATGACCACCTGCACCAGCGAGCGCAATTCATCCAGAAACATTTTTGCGCCCGGCAGCGGCTGCAACCCGCCGATGACCCGCTGGATTTCGGACAGCTTCAGCCCGTGCTGGTCGAGCAGCGCGAGCCGGCCGCGCATGAGCTTGTCGTAATCCGGCTCGTCGCGCGTGGTGCGGCGCAGCTCCGGGATTTTGGTCTGCTCGGCGACGGCAATCCAGATTTCCGGCGTCAGCACGCCTTCCATGTCCAGGGTGACGATTGATTGTTTCACTGGCGCAAGTTTTGCAAAACCGCCTCACGGTGTCGAGCTTGGGCGCGGGAGTGTAATTGCCATCTATGCAAAAATTTCCGTTGGATGGTCTGGATTAGGATTTGGCATTGAGATTGGTGATCCCGGCCAAGAACGTTCATCCAGACAACGGCGGGTTGTCTGGAGCAATTTATTCGGATGGTAGGGTTTCGGTAGAAAATTCAGACCGTCCGTCAATGCAAGGGCCTGGCTCATCGCATCCAGGCTGTAGCCGGTGGTGTAGATGACCTTGAGGGCAGGCTTTTCCAGCAGGAGCCTTTCCGCCAGTTCCCGTCCCGAAATGCCCCCGGGCATGATCATGTCGGTCAGGAGCAGGTCAATTTCCGACTGGTGCTCCTTCCAAACCGTCAAAGCCTCCACGCCGGAACCGGCCTCGAAAACGCGATACCCGTTGCGTTGAAGAATCGCCTTCGCCAGGCGCCGCACCGGCTCTTCGTCTTCAACCATCAAAATCGTTTCATTTCCGCCCGTCATTTTGGCTTTCGGATCAGGCGTCGCGCCCGGCCCGGCATTTTTTGCGCCGTTCGGCAGAAAAATGTCGAATTTGGCCCCGTGGCCCGGTTCGCTGGCGACTTCAATCCAGCCCTCGTGCTGTTTTACAATTCCATAAACGGTCGCCAGGCCGAGGCCGGTGCCTTTGCCGACTCCCTTGGTGGTGAAAAACGGCTCGAACAGGTGCGGCAGCGTTTCCGGCGCAATGCCGCAGCCTGCGTCCACGATGCTGATGCAGGCAAACCATCCCGGACGCGCCTTTGAATTCTGCCGGATGTCTTCACCCTTGATTTCGATTTCACCAACTCGGATCTCCAGCCGTCCGCCCTGCGGCATGGCGTCGCGGGCGTTGACCGACAGGTTCAGCACGACCATCTCAATCATGACGGGATCGGCATGAATGATGAGCGGCGCAGTTCCACATTGAACATCCACGACTATATTTTCGCCCAACAACCGGCGAAGCATGGTGCCAAAATGCGCTATCACCTCGTTCAGGTTCAGGGATTGCGGCTGGATCCGTTTTTTGCGGCTGAACATCAGCATTTGCGATGTGAGTTTGGCGGCGCGCTGGGCGGCGGCATCTATCTGGTGAAGTGATTCCAGCATGCCCGGATCCTTTTGCAAATCCAGAGTCAGGCAATTCACGTATCCTCTGATTATGGTGAGCAGGTTGTTAAAATCGTGGGCGATGCCGCCGGCAAGCTGTCCCAAGGCCTCCATCTTCTGGGCTTGGCGCAATGTTTCCTCCGTTCGTGCGCGCTCGGCCATTTCGGTTTTGAGCTGTTCATTGGCGACTTGAAGTTCATGGGTTCGCGTGGCGACCATTTCTTCCAGTTGTTCCATCCGCGCGCGGGCTTTCTGCCCCAGCTCCCATTTTTCGGTCAACGCGTGCGCCATTTGGAGCACCTCGATGGTGTCGAACGGTTTCTTGAGGATCACCAACCGGTCGCTTTGGCCGAGTTTTTCAATGATTTTGTCCCACGAGTAATCCGAGTAAGCGGTGCAGATGACGATCTGGATGTCCGGATCATTTTGACAAATGCGGGCGGTGGTTTCGATGCCGTCCCAGCCGGGTGCCATCCGCACATCCACGAACGCCAGCGCATACGGGCGGCCTTTGGCCATCGCTCCCTGCACCAACGCCAGTCCTTCCTCACCGCTGAAGGCCGAGTCAATCTCAAAGCCGGCGGGTCTGGCCTGAACCGGGGATTCTCCGAACAGCTCCGCCCCGGCAGCGTCCAGTCCGGCCGACAGGTCATCCGAATTCTGAAGGATTTTTTTGAAATCCGAGTGGATCGCCTGATTGTCATCAATCACGAGCAGGCGATTGTTTTTTTGGAACAGCGTGTCGTTCATAAATTGGTCGTTGGAGGTTGTTGGGGCAGCGTGAGTGTGAACACGGCGCCCTTGCCGACGCCATCGCTTTGGACGGTCAGCGAACCGCCCAGTTCCCTGGCGGCCAGCGCGCCGCTGTGCAGGCCGAAGCCATGGCCTCCCTTGCGGGTGGTGAACCCGTGGTTGAAAATGCGAGTCAGGTTTTCCGGCAGGATGCCGACACCATTGTCAGCCACGGAAATCCTGATGTTCCCGTCACCATTGGCGATATGCAGGGTCAACTGTTTGTCATTACGCCCGCCTTCATTGCAGGCCTGCTTGGCGTTGCGGACCAGATTCACCAGGATCTGCAGCACCTTGTGCTTCTCCACGGTTATGGGCGGCACGTCCAGATATTCGCGGACCAGCCGGACTTTGTGCCTTTGCAATGCCACCTCGTTGATGCGCAAACTGTCTTCGACGAGGTCAGCGACATTCACCACCTCCGTCAGGCCGGAAATTTTCGCGTAGCTCTGCTGCATCGCCACGATCTCCTTGATGTGCTCGATGTTTTTGCGGAGCGATTCCAGTTCCGCGATGGAGATTTGTTGTTCCTGCGCCAGATGGTTGCTTAACTGGTGCAAATAATCGCGCATTTGCACGCCTTTTGGATCGCGTGTGATGAAATCGGCGAGGTTCGCCGCGTGCTCGTCCAGCAGGGCGACGGCTTTCGCGAGCTGGGCCACTTTTGATTTCCGGGCAAGGTCGGCGACCAGCGTGGCGGAAACATTGACACTGTTCAGCACGTTGCCGATGTTGTGCAGGACATTGCTGGCCACTTCGGCCATGCCGGCCTGTCGGGACGTTTCCAATAATTGCTTGTGCAGCTTTTCCCGCTCCGCCTCCGCCTGCTCGAGCGCGGTGATGAATTTGTTCTTGGCGCTCACCGCCGCTTCCGCCGCATCCTTGGCCGTTTTCAATTCAGCCGTGCGTTTGCTGACCAGGGATTCCAGCCTGGCCATTTGCAGCCGGGCGATGCGCCGGCGCGCGGTGTAAATCAGAAATATTAGCGCCGCCGCTGACGTCGCGACGAGTCCGATGAACAGTTTGGTTTGATAGAAACGGGGTTGAATCTGGATCGCCAGCGAAGCCCCGGTTTCGTTCCACACGCCGTCATTATTACAGGCGACGACGCGGAAGGTGTAGCGACCGGGTGACAGGTGCGTGTAACTCGCCTTGCGTTGCTGGCCCGCTTCGATCCAGGCGGGGTCAGCGCCTTCGAGCTGGTAACGGAAACGCAGCCGTTGAGGATCGATCAGACTCAACGCGTTGTAGTGAATCTCAAGGCGGTAGGCGCCCGCAGGAACCGAGATTTCATTGGTGTATGACAGCGCTTTATCGTCCACCACGACATCTTCGATGACCACCGTCGGCGGCTGCGTGTTGATTTGAACCCTGCGCGGGTCAATCACCACCACGCCCCGGTCGGTGGCTGCCAGGATGCTGCCGTCCGCCAGACAAATTGCCGACGGGTTGCCGTTGCCCGCAGTGGACGCGCTCAACAATCCATCTGCGCGTCCGAAGGTCAGGCAGTTCAAGCTGGCGGCATCACCGCGGTCAACTCTGGCAAATTCTGTCTTGCGGATGCGCGCAATCCCGCGTGCGGAATTCACCCACAGCGAACCATGGTGGTCATCGAGCACGCTGAAGAGCACGTCGTCCACCATGCCTTCGCGCGTCGTGTAGACGCGTTCCTGTTCGTTTTGCCAGCGGACCAATCCATCCCCATCGGTTGCAATCCAGATGGCACCCTGGTCATCTTCGAGCAGCGCCCGCGCCCCGACCGGGTGGCTTCGGCCGCCAAGAGCGACGAGTTTCCAGGTGCGGTCGGGGCTCCTCTGATACAAGCCCGTATCGCTGCCCATGAGCAGCCGCCCGTCGCGTGTTAGCATGATCGTCCACACGGTATCATTCGTCATTGCCAATGCTTCGGGAACCGGCGCGAGTTGTTCGTTGGTCAGCTGCAAAAGTCCGCGCCGCGAGATGCCGACGAAAAACTCACCGTTGGTATCTTGATAAATGGCGGTCGCGGGCCGGCTCGTAGGAACGCCGGATTGATAGGTGAACGTGGTGACATTGGTTCCAACCAGCCGTTGGAGGGAACTGCCGCGATTGCCGAACCAGATCGTTCCGTCGGGCGACTCGTAGATGGTGGTCACCGGCTGGCTCGCCAGCTGCACCCCGTTGGTGTAATGAGTGCTGACACCATTTTGAATGCGATCCACGCCTCTGATCCATTTGCCAATCCAGAGCGCGCCATCGCGGCTCTGCATTAAAATGTTGACCAGTGTTTCCGTGTTCCCGTTTTCCAACGGCAGCAGCGAAGCCCGGCGGTCGGTGAACCGATACAAACCGGAGGAAGTGCCCGCCCAGAGACAGTGTTCGCGGTCTTCAAACAAAGCACCGCTCGCGTTGAGACCTTCGCCGTTGCGATTGGTGTAATGAATCAGCTTGCCACCCGAGTAACGATCCAGTCCTTCCGCTGAACCAACCCAGAGATTGCCCGCGCTATCCACCAACTCCGCCGCCACCCGCACGCCGGCGAGGGCGTTGTTTTGTTCAAACGGGATAAAATGCCCGTCTTTCAACCGCAGCAGCCCTGCAGAAGTCGCGGCTAGAATGGTTCCGTCAACGTCTTCGCAAAGCATCCGCACGGGGTGCGCCGGCAAGCCCTCCGCCCGGCTGTATTGCGTGAACTTCCCATCGTGGTAGCACAAAGCGTCATCGCTGGCCGCAATCCAAATGTTGCTGTGCCCGTCAACGCTGATGCAGCGCGTGCCGGTCATGTCATAAGCCGACGTGTCAATGTCGTTGACAAATTTGCCGTTCACCCAGCGGGTGATGCCCAGACGACTGCCGATCCACAACGAACCGTCCGGCGCGGCGCAGAGGCCGTTCACGGTTTCCGTTTTCAAACCATTGGCGACGCCATAGGCGGTGAAGCGGCCATCCTGGTATCGCGCGAGGCCGGAAGACGTGCCAATCCACAAGCTGCCATCCCGCATCTCGGCGAATGCAGCGATCAAATTGTTCGGCAGTCCCGAGTTGTGCGTGTTAAAAACGGTGAATGTCAGCCCGTCAAATCGCGCCAACCCCTGCTGCGTGCCGACCCACAGGTAGCCATCGCGTGTCTGAATGATGCAACGAACCTCGTTGTGCGGCAGGCCGTCATCCGTGTCCCAGTGGGCGACGACGTAGTTGGCGGGGTTTTCCGCCGGATCGAGGGCCAATGCCCGTGACACTGCGGTCGCGAGAAAGCATGCCACCACCAGCCAGCTCCATTGCCGCCTGCATTCGTTCATTCGATTAAGATGATTCAATTTCATGTTCATGTGGGTGGTGATTTTGGGAGCACGGGCAATTCCAAAACGAAAGTTGCGCCGTGGCCGACGCCCCGGCTTTCAACCGTCAACGCGCCTCCCAGTTCCCTGGCGGCCAGCGCGCCGCTGTGCAGGCCGAAACCGTGGCCTTTTTTGCGCGTTGTGAAGCCGTGGCTGAAAATGCGCGAGAGATTTTCCGGCGGAATGCCGATGCCGTTGTCAATGACGGCAATCCGGATTCCGGTGTCCGCTCGAGAAATCTGAAGTTTCAATTGTTTGTCCTTCCGTCCCGAATCGTCGCAGGCATATTTGGCGTTGCGGATCAAGTTCACGAGAATCTGCAACACCCGGTGCTTGTCAACGGTAACCGGCGGCACGTCGGCAAATTCCCGGACCAGTTCGACTTCATGCCGCGCCAGCGCCCCGGCGTTCATGCGCACGGCGTCTTCGACCAGATGGGTCACGTTGACGGTTTCGGTGACGCCGGAGATTTTGGCGTAGTTCTGCTGCATGGCCACGATGTCCTTGATGTGCTCGATGTTCAGGCGTAGCAGTTCAAGTTCCGTGATGGTATCCAGCTGTTCCCGTGCCAACTGCCCGGCAAGCTGGCTTAAATAACCGGGCAACTGCTGGCCCTTGGGATCATGGCTCATGAAGGCACCAAGATCGCCAGCGTGTTGGTCCAGCAACGCGACGACTTTGCCAAGGTAAGGAACCTTCGACTTCTTCGTTTTGTCCACCACCAGTGCCGCCGAAACATTGACGCTGTTGAGCACGTTGCCGACGTTGTGCAAAACATTGGTGGCGACCTCGGCCATGCCCGCCTGCCGGGAAAGCTCCAGCAGTCGTTTATGCGCCTCTTCAACCTTGGCTTCGGCGTTCTTCAAATCGGATATGTCACTGGAAGTGCCGAAGGTGCCGATGATTTCCCCATGCTGGTTATGCCAGGGGGTCTTCGTGGTCATATACCAGATGGAGTTGCCATCGGCGCAAACCGTCCGTTCAATTTTCCCAATCATCGCCTGGCCGGTGCGCATGATCTCCAGTTCATCCTGTCTGAAAGACCCGGCACGCTCGTGCCCGTATATGTCAGCGTCCGTTTTACCGATGACATAATCGCGAAAACATTCCAGGCTTTCCAGATGAGGCGGCAGTTTGTCTGCGCCCTCATGCGAATGAGAATGGTGATGACGGCTCAAGGCAACCCTTAGGAGGTTTTTCAATTCCGACCGGCTCGCTCTCACCAGGCGCGATTGCAGGTCCTTGAAAAAAATGGTGTCAGGTGAATTGTCCAGCAGCGCCCGCAGCAAATCCCGTTCATAAGCCAGTTCCGCCTCCGTTCGTTTGAGTGCGGTGATGTCCTTGGAGATGCCAAACGTGCCGATGATTTCACCGTCCTTGTTGTGCAGCGGCATTTTGGTTGTGAGCACCCAGGATTCCCCGCGGCCATCCTTCCAGGTTTCCCTTTCCATTTTGCCAATCATCGGCTGGCCGGTGCGGATGATTTCCTGCTCGTCCTCAAAGGCGCGCCGGGCGCGTTCCTCGGAGAAGAAATCAAAATCGGTTTTACCGACCAATCCATCCGGGGAGGCCACGCCAAACTGGCGGGCCTGGGCAACGCTGGATTTGATGAAACGGGACTGGGCGTCCTTGAAATAAATGTGGTCCGGCGAGTTCTCCAGCAACGTCCGCAATAAATCGCGTTCGTAAGCCAGCGCAGCTTCGGCCTGCTTGCGTTCGGTGATGTCTTCCGAGATGCCCAGCAGGTAGAGCAACCGCCCGGCGCTGTCGAAGATCGGGATCTTCTTGGTGTGCAGGATGCGCTCTCCCTGGTGGCGGGTTTGCACCAATTCCTCCGGAATATCCACGACCGACCGACCGCGCAGAACGGTCCGGTCATTCTCCGTAAAGTGGTCAGCCAGCCCTTTCGGAAAGAAATCGTAATCGTTCTTCCCGATCAATTCCGCCAGTGAATATCCCAGCAGTTCTTGACCGCCCTTGTTGAATTTCACAAACCGAAGTTCCTTCGCATCCTTGACGAAAATCATGTGCGGAATGTTCTCGATGACGGTGTTCAGGAACGCCTCGTTGTCGCGCAAGGCCGCCTCCGCCTGCTTGCGCTGGGTGATGTCCGTCAGGAACGCCTGGGTGCCGGCCACGGTGCCATCCGGACCGAACACCGGCGATTTCACCGTATGGAAATGGGTCACCTTGCCGTCGGCGCCGGTATATTTCTCGTCGAATTCAATTTGCTGGCCGGTGCGTAAAATGAAGGCATGATTCTGCTCTCCCGCCGTCTTCAGGCTGGCGGCATCGGCAGATTGTCCGCCGGGACCGGACACGACTTCGGCGGCAAGTTCCTGCGGCAGTTTTCCCAGATAATCCTCCGGCTTGGCTCCCTTGAACCGGCAAAACCAGGAATTGACGAAAACGTAGCGGCCTTCAATGTCCTTGCGGAAAATGCCGGCGGGCATCTGGTCAACCAGTGAATAGTAATTAGCCTCCGATTCCCTCAATGCAGCCTGATCCCTCCGGCTTTGCGTGACGTCACGGAAAGTCCAGATTCTTCCATAATTCGTGCCGTCCCTGCCCAGCACCGGCCCGGTGATCCGCTCCATGATCGTCCCGTCCTTGAGTCCTATTTCATCATGGCCTCTCTCGTCCGGATGAGAGTAGTAATACATGATTTTTTCCTTGAACCGCACCGGTTCCGCCACAGCCTTCATGACGTGGCGGATCTGCGCGTCGTCATCGTCGCTTTCGGCGATGACCGGCGGAATTTTCCATAATTCAACAACCCGCTGGTTCTGGAAAATCTTCTTTCCCTGGCTGTTCACCACGAGTATGCCGTCCGCCGTCGAACCCAGGGTGGCGTTGAGCACAGACAGCGATTCCGCCAGCTCGGGCTGGCTGAATTTCTGGGTGACGGGTTTGAGCATGGGAATTGCCTTTGTTTCGGGTGCGTCAAAATATCCAGATTGTCCGGCCCATGACGCCTCGCGGCATTGCCGGCGCAATGGAAATGAAGCACCGGTGCCTTGGTGCAACTACGATTTTAAGGCTCATGTTAATGCTGCCGTTATGTGTCAGTGGAACCCTACAGTTTTCTATCGGTTGTTTATGACTAAACTTAAGGCAAAATGCCGAACACTTTTAATCAATAGTTCGCAAGACATCCCATCCAACTAAAGATAATGCCTGATCGAATGTCATAAGCAAGACATGCCCGTGCGTCATGTCCAGACGTCGGCGTGCCGTTTGCACCTGCCGGAGAGCGAATGCCCCGGCAAGCCGGACGCCCATCAATCCCGTCGTAGCCGCCGGCGTGAGCCGGCTCAAACTTCCCCCCGCCGGAATAATGGGCGGATTGACGCCCGCTGTATTTTGCAGGCGTCGAGGTGACAATGCCCATTCCAAATTCCAGCTTCTGTTTGTCAAATTTGATGAATCCAGCCCGGATGCGCAGACTCACGTTTCCAAACTAAAACCAAGGGTTTTCCCGGTGCCAGCAAGGAATGTCCTAGTCGCGGTCGGGCTTGGCATGACGCAACGTTGTTCATGCGAAAAAAATCGGAACAAACAGTTGGCGCACCCCCAATCATGAAGCGAATCACTGTCCTGCTGGCGGACGACAACGGGGGCGTGCGCCGGGAATTTAGAAAGATTTTGGAGCTGGAAGACGATCTGCAAGTGGTCGGCGAAGCCAAAGACGGCCAGGAGGCGGTTGCCCTGGCCAAAAAACTTCGTCCCGCCCTGGTGCTGATGGATATTACCATGCCGCTGCTCAACGGTTTGCAGGCCACCTGCCAGATTCTTAAAGCCGTTTCCAACACCAAAGTGCTCATGCTGTCGGCGCACAGCGAGGAGGCGTATATCATCGAGGCGGTCAACTCCGGCGCGATGGGCTATCTCATCAAGCAAACCTCCGCCGACACCGTATGCACCGCGATTCGCGAAGTCCACAAGGGAAACACATTTTTCAGCCCGTCCATTCCCAAACATCTCCGCAAAAAAAATCGCTAAAAGTGGAATCGCCCGTCGCTTCCTTGAAAAATCGGCAGCGGCACAGTTTTAATTTTGGCGCGGTGCCGTTCTCTTTTCGTCGTGACTGATTTTTTCCCATCCGGTCGGAAATATCCGGGATAGTTCGCCAAGGAACTCGGTCCGATTGGCGGTGCTTGTGAAATAGAATGTTGCCCTGCCTTGGTTGCGTTTCCACTGGTCATTGCCCGTTCCGGCTGCCGCGATCCGGCGGTTGATTTGTGGCTGACACTGCCACGCAAGTCTCCGCATTGCTGAAACCATGAATAACTCCTCACTTTGAATCGTGACGCTAAAATGGAAATGTTCGTGTCGGTCCATACGCCATGCGACAACCTCGCGCTGATTCGGGCTGGATGCAATGGGAAAAATACAGCCACAGAAATTGTTAAACTGCCCTATTTCCCGCGTTGTCCGGCCAGGGCGGCGGCGAGATTGGTTTTGGCCTCGGCAAAATCCGGGTTGGCGGCGAGCGCGGCTCTGAAATAGTTTGCGGCCTCGTCCGGCTGGCCGTGCTGCAGGAGGAACGTGCCGAAGTCGAATTGGATCACCGGGTCGCGCGGCGAAAGTTGCGCGGCGAGGGCGAGATGGTTCGAGGCTTCCTCCGCCCTGCCCTGCTCCAGCAAGATCATGCCCAGCTTGAATTGTCCCGGCGGATAATCGGGTTCGATGCGCACGGCGTCCGAGTAAAACGGAAGCGCATTATCGCCGTGCCCATTGCGTTCCAGCGCCTCGCCCAGGCAGACTTCGGCGGCGTAATTGTCGGTAGTCACCTCGACCGTGTGCGCGAAAAGTTTCAGGTCATTTTGCCAGTAGCTGATTTGAATCGAAGTTGCCATCAGGCATCCCGCCAATGCGACGGCACCGGCGATGGCCAGATATTTTTTCTGGTCCGGTCGTTTGAAAAGGTCATTGGCACCCCACACGACAGCAATCAGCAATCCGATGCCGGGCAAATAGGTGAAACGGTCGGCCATGGATTGCATCCCGGTCTGCACCAAGCCGATGACCGGCACGAGCGTTCCCAAAAACCAGAACCAGCCGACGGCCAGATATGGATTTTCCCTGTTGCGCCAGAGGGCAAGTCCCGTCCACGCCACCAGGAACGCCGCTGCTGTCATCACCAGCGCGGCGGGCCAGTGGTGCGGATAGGGATAAATGACCGCCAGATCGGTCGGCCAGAACATTTTGGAAACGTAGCGCAAATACGAGACGGCGGCGTTTTCAAGGCGAAGACTCCAGGACAGCTCCGTCAGCGACCAGATGGACATGTTTCCCTTTTGGGCAATGGACATGACGATGCTGCCCGCCGCCGACAGCGCGAAGAACGGCAGTTTTTCCAGAAGCAACTTGATGAAATTCCGAATTCCGAATTCCGAATTCCGAATTCGATTGAGCGGCCAGTAGTCGAGCAGCAACAAAACAAACGGCAGCGTCACAACCATTGGTTTGGACATCAAACCGCAGGCGAAGAAAAACAAGGCGAGAAGGTAATAACCAGAGGTCGGAAGCCAGAAGCTGGAGGCCGGAGCTCGGATTTCTGACCTCTGACTTCTGACTTCTGACTTCTGAACAAAGCGCGCGTAAGTGAGCAACGTCAGCATCCAGAAAAATCCGCTCAAGACATCCTTGCGTTCCGCCGCCCAGGCCACCGATTCCACGCGCAGCGGATGCCAAGCAAAAAATGCCGCGACAAATGCGCTGCGCCAGGCCGCGCCGGTCAGCCGGTTGAGCAGCAGGAACAGCAGCACTGCGTTGGCGGCATGAAACAGGATGTTGACGAAATGGTGGCCGGCAGCATGCAAACCGAACAACTGGCAATCCAGCATGTGCGAAATCCAGGTGAGCGGCTGCCAGTAGGCGGCGTAGCCGATTTGAAACGCCCAAGCCAGGCCGTGCCACGTCAGCCCGGACTGAACGTTGGGATTTTCCGTGATGTAAGGCGGGTCGTCGAAGTTGATGAAGCCGTGCCGCGTGACCGGCCAATAAACCGCCAGCGTCACGGCGGCCAGCACCAGACAAATGACGGCGGGAAGGCGCGGGGTTTTCGGAGACGCCGTGGACATGGCAAATCAGAATGGAACCAATTCGCGTTTGCGCCGCGCGAACCGGCAACATTCCCGATAGCCGACGGAACGCGCAAGCTGGACGGCTTCGGCAAAGTTCATTCCCACTTCCTCCGGGGCGTGCGCGTCTGAACCAAAAGTGATCGGCACGCCTTTTTGAAACGCCAGCTGGAGGATTTCGCGGCTCGGATAAATTTCCCGGCAATCCTTGCGCAAACCGGCGGTGTTGATGTCGAGGGCGCAACCGGATTTTTGGGCGGCGGACAGAAACTTTTCGTAAAGCGCCGAGCAGTCGCGCGTTGGCCGATGACCGAATTTCTTCGGCAAATCCGCGTGGCCGATGATTTCAAATAATTTCGATTCCGCCGCCATCGTCAGCCGGTCGAAATAAGCGGACCAGACCTCGAAGGCGTCACGATTATTCCATTCGGACAGCTTGGCCGGGTTGTCAATGTCCCACGAATCGGAGACGTAATGCACCGAGCCGATGAAGTAATCCCACGGATGCCGCGCGGCGAGTTCGCGGATCCAGTCCTCGTGGCCGGGGAGATAATCCACTTCGAGCGCGAGCCGGATGGTGAGCTGCGGAAAATCCCTCTGCGCCTGGCGGACTTTTTCGACGTATTCGCCGAGTTGACCCAGATTCATGCGCCAGTTGTCAAAATCATCCTGGCGCATCGGCGAGTGGTCGGAGAAGCCGATCTC